>Ga0272442_10002398_pt1 | contig 27276 bp, 28 predicted proteins | sample SSMForm2O_FD_200262 | JGI IMG/M metagenome (GOLD analysis project Ga0272442, IMG submission 200262) | Marine sediment archaeal communities from Little Sippewissett salt marsh, Falmouth, MA, United States - SSM-Form-2O | ecosystem: Environmental > Aquatic > Marine > Wetlands > Sediment ... | reverse complement strand
TAGTGTTTTTGCTCTGTAAGGAGAGAGTTTTGCCGGGCGCGAAAAAGGGGTGTATGAGGAATGAAACTGAAATTTTTTAGCCAAGACAAGTGCCCTAAGTGCCCTGCCGCAAAAGCAGTAGTGGATGAGTTGAAGGCTGCAGGAGTCCCAGTGGAGTACTACGATGTTAAGACAGTTGACGGGCGGGCAGAGGCCGTTTATTACGGGCTTATGAGCACGCCTAGCGCAGTGCTCACTGACAACAGTGATGTGGAGCTGGATTCTTGGAGGGGAGAAGCCCCTGACAAGGATGCCGTGCTAAAGCTCTGGAAGGAGAACGAGGAGACGGAAGTGCCTGCTGTCGAGCCCAAGAAGCCCAAGCCAAAAAAAGCGGCTACTGGAGTGCTCAAAGTCAGGAAGAGGAACGGCAAGGTGGTTGACTTTGACCAGGAGAAGATTACTGAAGCCATTTGGAAGGCCGCGCAGAGCGTTGGGGGAAAGGACAGGGACCTTTCCGCCGCATTGTCGGTTGAAGTAGTTAAGCTGGTTAACTCAAAGTTTGGTGACGAGGTCCCTAACGTTGAGGACATCCAGGACTTGGTTGAAAAGGTTTTGATTGAGAACGGGCACGCGCGCACGGCAAAATCGTATATATTGTACAGGCAAAAGCGCGCTATACTCAGGGAGATTAAGGCCGAGTTGCTTAACGCCCCTGTTGACGACGTGGACACGCGGCTTAGTGTTAACGCTATCAAGGTGCTTGAGAGAAGGTATTTGGCGAAGGACAAGAGCGGCCACGTAGTAGAGACGCCGAAGCAATTGTTCAGGCGGGTGGCGAACAGCATTGCGCTCGCAGACATTTTTTATGATAGGCAAGCGGACTTGAAGGAGGTTGAGGACGAGTTTTACAAGCTAATGGTTAACCAGGAATTCATTCCAAACTCGCCTACGCTGATGAATGCGGGGACTTCGATTGGCCAGCTTAGCGCTTGCTTCGTGTTGCCTGTTGAGGACTCTATTGAAAGCATTTTTGACACTGTCAAGAACACTGCCCTGATTCACCAGAGCGGTGGCGGGACAGGTTTTTCTTTCAGCAGGCTAAGGCCCTCCGGGGACGTTGTTAAGAGCACTGGGGGGATTGCGAGCGGACCCGTTTCTTTCATGCAGGTGTTTGATGCTGCAACGGACGTGATTAAGCAGGGAGGGAGGCGCAGGGGCGCTAACATGGGCGTCCTTAGGATAGACCACCCGGACATTATTTCGTTCATTACCGCAAAAGAGCAGACGAACAAGCTCAACAACTTCAACATCAGTGTTGCAATAACTGACGCGTTCATGAAAGCGGTTGCAGAGGATGGGGAGTATGACTTGCTTAACCCGCGTGACAAGCTAAGCGTTGAGAAGCTGAGCGCCCGCAAGGTGTTCAACCTTATCGTAGACCACGCTTGGGGCAACGGGGAGCCGGGAGTAATTTTCATTGACAAGATTAATGATAAGAACCCGACCCCGCACGTTGGGGAGATTGAGTCAACAAACCCTTGCGGGGAGCAGCCGCTCCTGCCTTACGAGTCATGCAACCTCGGGTCAATTAACTTGGCTAAGGTGGTTAATGAGGAGGGCTTGGTTGACTGGGACAAGCTCAAGCGGATTACTTGGAGCGCGGTGCACTTCTTGGACAACGTGATTGACATGAACAAGTACCCGCTCCCAGAGATTGAGAAGATGACCAAGTCCAACAGGAAGATTGGCTTGGGGGTAATGGGCTTTGCGGACATGCTTTTCACAATGAAGACCCCGTACAACTCGCCTGAGGCAGTGAGGATAGCGGAGAAGATAATGAAGTTCATTGATGACGAGAGCAAGAACGCGAGCAGGGAGCTAGCGAAGGTGAGGGGGCCGTTCGCTAACTTCAAGGGAAGCTCTTACGAGAAGAATGGTGAAGCGCCGATTAGGAATGCTACGACAACAACTATCGCGCCAACTGGGACCATTAGCATTATTGGCAGCTGCTCTTCCGGGATTGAGCCGCTTTTCGCAATAGTGTTCGTGAGAAGGGTCATGGACAACACAGAGCTCTTGGAGATTCACCCGATTTTTGAGAAGATAGCTCGCGAGAACGATTTTTACTCTCCCGAGCTGATGAGGAGGATTGCCAAGACCGGGGACCTTTCAGGGATAGATGAAATCCCAAAAGAGATACGAGACGTGTTCGTTACCGCGCACAACATCACCCCCGAGTGGCATATCCGCATCCAAGGCGCTTTCCAGAAGTACACTGACAACGCGGTCTCAAAGACCATTAACTTCCCGAACCACGCGGCAAAGGAGGAAGTGTACACCACGTACATGCTTGCTTACGAGCTGGGGTGCAAGGGGGTCACGGTTTACCGTGACGGGTCAAGGGACCAGCAAGTGCTTAGCATCAGCTCCTTCAAGAAAGAGCCGCCGAAAGAAGCAAAGGCGCCTGAGCCGCCTGAGGAGCTTAAAGAGTTTGAGGCAGAGCCGAGTGCTGAGCCCAAGAAGGCGAAAGAAAGCGCGGATGACCAGCCCAAAGCAACTCCCGTGCCCGCAGTAGCCGAGGTTGTTAAAGCCGGCAAGGCAGTGCAGGCAGCGATTAAGGCAGGAAAGCAGTCTGTTAAGAAAGCGGTCGGGACAATGAGCTTGAACGACCTTAGGAACAGCAGTGAGGAAGACGAGAAAAAGAAGATGAAGTCTGTTGACGCGAACTTTGTCGGAGGGTGCACTCACTGCGATATTTGAGTGTTTGCTTATGCTGCAGGTTTACACTGGAAACGGCAAGGGAAAAACCACTGCTGCTTTCGGGCTTGCGCTCAGGGCCGCGGGAGCAGGGAAGAAAGTGCGCATTGTCCAGTTCATGAAGGGCCAGCGGAGCTCTGAGCGGGAGGCGGCAGCAAAACTGCCGGGCGTCGAGGTCTTCAACTGCGGCAGGCAAGCGCTAATAACGCGCGAGACATCCACAAGAGAGGACCGTGAGGAAGCGCTAAAAGGAATAACCAAAGCCGCTGAGTTCATAGATGAAAAACCAGACTTGCTTGTTCTTGACGAGGTTAACGTTGCACTGTATTTTGGCTTGGTTTACTTAGAGGAAGTGACTGACATTATTGAAAGCGCGCCTGAAAAAACCGAGGTAATCTGCACTGGGAGGAAAGCGCCTCCTGAGCTAATAGAAAAAGCGGACTTGGTGACCGAGATGACCGAGGTCAAGCACCCGTTCCAGAAAGGAGTAGGTGCAAGAAAGGGCATTGACTACTAGTCCTCAAGCCAGTGCTTGAGCCTCTTTTTCCTAAGCTCTGATTCCTTGCCCTTCAACTCTTTTTCCCTGAAGAACCGCACTGACTGCTTGAACGCCCTTGGGAAATCGGAGACTAGCTTGTCCGCTCTCCTACGCAGCTCTTGCGAGTTATACGCTTTAAGGAGCTCCATGCCCTGCTTTTTTGTTATCCAAGCCTCAAAAGCGCGGCCGCTTAATGCAATGCCCCTTTTCTCGCATGCAATATCGCATAACTCGCGCAGGGCAGGAAGGGGCTTTTCAAGCTTGTCTTCCAGAGCCAGCTGCACCTGTTTTTCAACATAAGTTAAGACGTAAGAGATTGCCTCTAGCTTTTCCTCGTTCGAGAGGGTTGCCTTGCCGAGGTTGGTTCGCGTGCCCGGTGGCGCTGGCTTAAGCGGCAATTAGCTCCCCTGCTTTTTGGAAATGCTTATCTGCACTCCCTTAGGGTTCCTTGATATCTTGAGGTCAACATTATTGCTTCCCACTAGCTGCTTTAGCTGCTCGTAAGAGTACTCGCCAATCTCTTTCTTGTCCTCTTCCAGCTGCTGCTGGATTTCAGAGCGCTTTTTCAAGAGCGCCTCGTGCGGGATGATGTTGTGCACCAAGCGCACCCTGTCAGGCTGGTCCTTGCCCTCCCCGAAAATGTTCTCCAGGTCTATGGAGCTTGAAGGGGACTTGTCAGTGCTGAGCTGGTAAATAAAAGGAAGGACTCTCTCGAACTCGGCCTCGGCCTCTTGCACTATGAGCTCGGTCTCGTTCTTCTTCCCGCCTACAATGAACTCTCCTTCACCAATGTAGCCAACGAATCCTGTGCTCGTGTCCCATTCCTGAACCTTGTCCTGCAGTATCTGGCTAACGAGCCTAACAAGGGTTTTCTCAGCCCCCAAGCCGTGCTTGGAAAGGAAGGTGGTGGTGTTGGCTAGGCGCAGGTTGTTAATCTCAAAGTCCCCGCCGGAAATAAGGGACTCGATGTGCTTTGACAAGCGCTGTGCATCAGGCAAGTCAACCAAGGGGTCGAACTTTTTGCCGGACTTTCTTAGGAAGATGTTAACCAGCGAGCGGAGGGCCTTGGGGTCAAAAGGCTTTTTGATGTAGTAGTCCGCGCCGTGCTTTAATCCCTCGAACCTGTTGCGCGCGGAATCCGCTGCTGAAACAATTATTATCGTGATGCCGCTTAGCGCGGGGTCTGATTTCACGCGCTGGCATATCTCAATCCCGTTAAGCCCGGGAAGCATGAGGTCCAAGACAACGAGGTCGGGGTGGTTGGCGGAAATCATTTGCATTGCCTCGTCGCCGTCAAGGGACTGCGTGACCTCATAGCCCTCGCCAATAGAAAGCTTCATTAGGTTGTTGATGTTCTCATCATCCTCTACGATTAGTACTTTCTTTATGCCGGTCTCTGACAAGGGGTACCAGGTGACCGTGTTGCCGACTTGCCTTTTCTCAAGAGCGTTGGACTCCTTGAGCTCAGACAGCTTCCCGACAACTGTTTGCTCGCTCTCCCCAAGCTTTGAGGACAGCTCTTTTTCAGTAAGCCCGCTAGGGCTTGATTCAAGCAAGTTAAGAATACGTGCTTCGAGGTTAAGTGGCTCGTTCTCCGGCATAAAATCTCCCGAAGTATTATTAATCGGGCGCGTATAAATACCTTTGGCGCGACTGGTGGTAGGATGGAGGCATTGCAAATTAGCTCGGAGCAGGAAAGAATACAAGGGCTCCACGAGCTGACAAAGCGCCTCAGGGAAAACGATTCCTTGGACAGCCTAGTCCAATGCATTGCAGAGTACTCGCGCCGCATTGCACAAGTTAACCGGGCATCGCTCATAATAAGGAACTCAAGTGAAAACGCTGATGTTTGGGAGCTGGACGAGAAAGGAAGCAGAGTGCGCTCCATGCAGTTCCGTGGGAGCTCGCTTGAAAGGGTTTGCGGGAGTGCTAGCGAGTACGTGGACAACAGTATCGGGAAATACTCTGATTTTTTTGATGAAAGAGAGCTGGCGAACGAGGGGTACTACTCTTACTTAAGCATCCCATTAGTGGTAGGCAGTAAGGTAATCGGGTCAATTAATCTCGCTAGCAAGCAAGAGGGCGCTTTCAGGCCTGCTGTTGTGTCAGAGCTATGGGTGCTCGCGGACTTTGTCGCACAAGTAACGCATAACAAGATGGCGTCAAGGAGGCTTGAAGACTCTGAAAAAATGACGCAGATACTTTTTGAGAAGGGAGCAGACGTCTCAGTCATACTGGAAGCGGACTCCGGGAAAATACTCGGGCTGAACAACGCTTCAGAAAAAGTTATTGGATACAAGGAGAGGGAGCTTGTCGGCTCTAAAATAAGCTCTTTCTTTAACTTCGGGGAAAAGAGCTTCCGGGAGATTGTGGAGACCGGTGGCTTTGACAAGAGGATGATAGTGAGGTTCACTTGCAAGAACGGCATGAAAAAGCTTCTTGAAGTGGATTACGAGGGGCTTAACTTTGGGGGCCGGAACCTCGCACTCCTGTCCTGCAATGACGTCACAGAAAAGCTGACTCTTGAAAGCGATTACAAGGATGTTGTGGAAAGCATTTCGGACATAGTTGTCTCAATTGACGGGAGGGGAGAAATAAGCGCGATTAATGAGGAAGTGCGGCATATTCTAGGGTATAGCAGGGAGTCATTGATAGGCCAGCCTTTTGGGACGCTTGTTTACGATTCTGACTTTAGGACTCTGGGGGGCGCGCTGCAGGACCTGCAGGCTGGAAAGGAGTCCATACGCGGGCTCGAGATACGGCTCCGGAACAAGTACGGGGAGCCAAAGTACTTTGAAATGAACGCGCACGCATACCATGATGCAAACGGCGAGCTAATCAAGATTACGGGAGTGCTAAAGGACATTGACGAGCAGAAAAAGGCCCAGCAACAAGCAGAGGTAGTGGCTAACGTCATAGAAAACTCTTCTGACTCGATTTACTGCACTGACACCATGGGAGTAATACAGCTTTGGAACAAGGGCGCTGAAAGGATTTTCGGCTATAGCAAGGACGAGATGGTGGGCAGGAACGTGAGCATCCTCTACCCTGAAGACCAGAGGGAAGAGCTTAACTACATAATAAGCGAGCTGAACAAGGGAAAAGGAATTGTTGGCCTTGACGGCGTCAGAATGAAGAAGGGCGGCGACCCGTTGTACGTGAGCATTTCCGCTAGCCCTGTGCGAGGGGAAAAAGGAAAGATTGACGGGTACATGGAAATAGTGCAGGACACGACCGCTAAAAGGAAGATGCAGGAAAACGAGGAGATACGAAAGCGCTTAGAGGAGAAGAACAAGCAGCTTAAGGAAGTAAACGAGATGAAAAGCGTTTTCGTCTCAAACGTTTCACACGAGCTCAGGACCCCGCTCACGAGCATTCACGGGTACTCGGCGCTATTAAAGGACGGGATGGCAGGAAAGATGAGCGACCAGCAGGGCGAGTACGTTAAAATAATTTTCAGCGAGACCGAACGCCTCGCAAAACTGATTAATGACCTGCTCGACTTGTCAAGGATTGACTCCGGAAAGATAAAGCTGCGGATGGAGTTCTTTGACATACGCGACTTGGTTAGCAAGTGCTCTTGCATTTCACTAGCGCACAAGAAGGGATTGTACGTGAAATGGAATATTTCAGACGAGGTCCTAGACGTTTACGGGGACCCCGCCAGGATAGCGCAAGTGTTCATAAACCTTGTTTCAAACGCGATAAAATTCACTGAGGAAGGAGGAGTCACAATCAACATTACAAAGAAGACTAAGACGTTCATACAAGTCGAGGTATTAGACACTGGAATGGGAATCCCGGAGGAAGAGCAAAAGCACTTGTTCAAGCGCTTTTACCAAGTGCAGAAAGCAAGGCAGAAGAAACTCCAGGGAACCGGCCTCGGACTCACTATTTCAAGGGAGATAATAAAACTGCACGGTGGCAAGATAAGCGTTGACTCAAAAGTTGGTGATGGAACAAAGTTCACGTTCACGCTGCGCGCCATCCCAACGCGCAAGCAAAGGAGGAAAATGAAAAAGCAGAAGGAGGCAGCAGCAAAATAAAGGTGGGAGAATGGCGTCTAAGGAAGAGGTTGTGCTCAGGATATTCAACACTAACGCTAGAATGTCTTTCCGCACCCTGGCAAAAAAGCTGGGGATAGCGCCCGCGACAGCGATAACCCGCGTGAAGGACCTTGAAGAAAAAGGAGTCATAAAAGGCTATAGGGTGGAAACAAGCCCTGAAAAGCTAGGCTACCGGACATTGTGCTACGTGGAAGCCCAAGTAGGCCCAAACGAAAGGGTTGACTTCGAGCAATTCCTCAAGCGCTCTCCCGACGTGGTTTCCGCCCACCGCGTGACAGGAAGGTACGATTACTTGTTCATGGTCCGGTTCAAGGACAAGCGATACCTCAAGGAATTCCTCAGCAAAATAAACCACGCGCCAGGAGTACTCAAAACCAACGTCAAGGTCTCAATTGACACGCTGAAAGAGGAGTATTGGCGCGTCTAGCGCTCGACGGAGCCCAAAAATTAGAAAATGTTAAAAAAACAACCCTACAAAATAATAACCCTGCATCGAAATGCCGCGGTAGCTCAGCCTGGGAGAGCATTCGAACTCTTTTCTTGAATTTTCAAGGAATGAGTGATGAAGCTGAAGTGAAGAAAATCACTCTTCCCAGACACCGAAGTGTCGCCGGTTCAAACGCTTTCGCTGGAAGCGAAATGCTTTCAGCAAAGCTGAAAATCCGGCTCGCGGCATACATTCTTACCACAACAATACGGTGCGACCCTATTCGCCTACGGCGAAGGGGCCGATTTGGCCTTTGGCCAAGTGCGGCCGTAGTCTAGCCTGGTTAGGACTCGAGGTTGCCAATCTCGCGAGCCGGGTTCGAACGGATTTGCCTGCTGGCAAAACGCTTTCAGGCAAGCCTGAAAATCCCGGCGGCCGCACTTTTTTCTTTAATTAAACTCGCAGTTATCCTGCGACCCTCTTCGCCTAATGCGAAGAGGCCGTTTTGCGCTTCGCGCAAACGCGGCCGTAGTCTAGCCTGGTAGGACCCTGGCCTTCCAAGCCCGTGACCCGGGTTCAAACACGGGTTTGTTTGCGCAAACGCGCATTCAACTCCGTTGAATATCCCGGCGGCCGCACTTTTTATTTAGTTTTATCCGTGCATTTCGGCCAAGGCTTGTTGAGGATTGCTCCACGAAGAACATAGAGAACGCACCGATCAAGTTTTCCTCCGTGTTTTTTCCTCATCTTTTCATAGAGTTTTTCAGGATTAGATTTCTTCAGTTGCGCGGGGGACTTGATTCCAATAAAATAAAGTGCTTCAGCTGTTTTCGGGCCAATGTTCGTTAGTAATTGCAATTCTTTTAGGGCTTCTGCCCTTTGATTTTGCCGGGCCATTTAATCAACCGGCAGGAACTTGTACGCGAGCATCTTGTAAGCAAGCTTTGCTGCAGCGAAGTCACTCACAGTGTTTCCCGGGAGCGGCATTAGCTCTGTTACATCAAAGCCGATGACATTCTTTTTAGCAAAAACTTTCTCTAGAAGGAAGAGTGCGTCGTACCATGTGAGGCCGCCTGGCTCGGGCGTGCCCGTTCCTGGGATTACGCTCGGGTCCAAGCCGTCCAAGTCAAATGAAATGTAAACGTTTTCGGTTAGCTTGCTGACTATCTCGTCTGCCAGTGCCTCCATTCCCTCTTCGTAGATTCTGCGCGCGTAAAAAACGTCTCCGCCGTTTTCTGCCAGGAAGTCTACTTCCTCCTTGCACTGCGCGCGGGCGCCAACGTTCACTACTGGGCAGATTTCACGCGCCCTGCGCATAACAGAAGCATGGTTGTACTTGGTGCCCTCGTAGGAATCGCGCAAGTCCGTGTGCGCGTCTATTTGGAGGACGGAAACATTATCGTAGAACTCGTTCACAGCGCGAATCGGGCCAAGAGAAATCGAGTGCTCTCCCCCGAAAATAATTGGGAGCTTGCCGGCTTCGAGGATTTCGGTTACTGCTGCTTCCACGCGGACAATGGTTTCTTCCGGTGAGCCCATTGCTGGCTCTAGCTCGTCCAAAGTGAAAACGTGGGCGACCATTGCTGGCGAGTAGGCTAGCTCTGAGTCGTACCACTCCACTTGCCGGGATGCTTGTATCATGGCATGTGGGCCATTCCTAGCGCCCGCGTTGTAGGAGGTGGTTGAGTCGTAAGGGACTGGGAGCACTACTGCCTTTGCTTTTTCAAAGTCCTGCTCCTCGTAGCCCATGAAGTTGAATGGCACTCTTGCGTGGAATAGTTTCAATCAAATCCCCCCTTATTCTATCTTCTTTCTTAGCTTGCAGGAAACCGCGTCCTGGACTTCCTTTAGGGATGCCTTGTGCTTTTTGGCTGCGGCTGCAGCGTCATCGTACTCTGGCTTCGCCTTGAGAATCATTTTCTCCTCGTTCCAAGCGATCTTGGCGTTTAGCTTGCCGTATGGGGTCTGCACGCCCACCTTGCGCCTTTCCAGGACGTGCCTTGTGCCAGTCGTCTCCCTAACCCCCGTGGTCGTTGTGTTGCGCAGGATTAGCTCCAACAGCTTTTCCTTGGTTTTTTTGTCGCAGGAGACTTGGAGGATGTTCGCTGGCCTGCCCTTTTTAGCGATTATGGGGATTAGGCACGCGTCAAGCGCTCCCGCGCCCATGAGCTGGGTTATAGCGTGTGCTAGCTGTTCCCCGGTCATGTCATCAATGTTGGTTTCGAGTAGGATGAAGTCCTGTGTCTTAAAAGGCGCTTTCTTCGGTTTAGCCATGTTTAAAATAATTGCTTGGGAATATTTAAACATGAAGGCAGGAAGATTGCAGACAAAGCCCGAGAGGGACTTTCAGAAGCTTGTGGAAGCTGTTTCCAGGATGGCTCCGGCAGCAATAGCGTTTTCAGGGGGCGTGGACAGCGCCCTGCTAGCAATCGCAGCGTACAGGGCCAATCCCTCCTCAATAATGGTTACTGTTGAGAACGAGAGCGTTTCAAAAAAAGACGTTGAAGACGCCAAGCAGATGGCAAAGAACTTTGGCTTAAAGCACGTTTTGATTAACGGTGACAGGCCCAAGGAGTTTTACGAGAACGGGGAAATGCGCTGCTATTACTGCAAAAAGGACTTCATAAAAAAAGTAAAGGAAGAAGCAGGGAAAGCAGGGATTAGGTTTGTTCTTGAGGGAAGCAACATGGATGATGCCAAGGATTACAGGCCGGGGATGAAGGCAGTGCGCGAGGAAGGCGCTCGCTCTCCCTTAATGGAGCTTGGCTTTAGGAAAGAGGATGTCCGGGAAATGGCTAAAATGCTTGGCATACCTGTTTGGGACAAGCCCTCGAGCCCTTGCCTAGGCACCAGAGTGCCTCAGGGCACCAGGATTAGTAAAGAGCAGTTAAAGAGAATAGGTGATGCAGAAGAATTCATCCGCAAGGAGTTTGGGGTGAGCGTGCTGCGCGTTAGGGACGACGGGGAAAAAGCGAAAGTCCAAGTTGGCTTGGATGAGATGGAAAAGGTCTCAGCGGGCTTTGCGAGAATTGAGGAAGAGCTCAAGAAAATGGGCTATAAGAAAGTGGTTTTGGACGAGGGAGGTTACAAGAGTGGAGGTTGAAAACATTCTCGAGCAGCTTGTAAAAGGAGAGATTAGCGTAAAGCAAGCTGGGAAGAAGCTGAAGCTCGGGTACGTTTCAGAGGTCTCTGGCTTCGCGCGGTTTGACGAGAACAGGCAAGCGCGCTCCGGAGTGCCGGAAGTCATTTTAGCAGAGGGGAAGACTCCCGCGCAAGTGGTTTCAATCTCAAAAGCAGCGGGGCACACTGTAGTAGTGAGCAGGTGCGCTGGAAAGCACGTGAGCGCTTTGAAAAAAGAGTTTCCTAAAGCAGGGGTTAACATTGATGCCAGGGCTGTTGTGATAACAAAAAAGAAGGGCCCTGCTAAAGCAGGCGTGGTGGGCGTGATTAGCGCTGGCACGGCTGACGTGCCAGTGGCTGAGGAAGCTGCGGTGGTTGCAGAGGCAATGGGGTGCAAAGTGGTTAAGGCCTATGATGTTGGCGTGGCGGGAATCCACAGGCTCATGGGACCGCTTAAGAAAATGATTGAAGAGGATGCCGGGGCGCTCGTAGTAGTGGCAGGCAGAGAGGGCACGCTCCCAAGCGTTGTAGCAGGCCTTGTTGACATCCCAGTAGTAGCAGTCCCAACCTCAACAGGCTACGGCTATGGGGGAAAAGGGGAGGCGGCTTTGAAGTCAATGCTGCAGAGCTGCACGTTCCTCTCGGTAGTGAACATTGATAACGGGGTTGGCGCGGGCGCTTGCGCTGGGCTCGTGGCAAGGAGAGCAGCTAAAAAGTGATTTGGATGCTGAAAGCACTCGCTAGGCTTACTAGGATTGAGCACGCGTTCATGCTCTCGCTAGCAGCAGTTATTGGAGAAGTGATTGCAGGGCTTGACGTGCTTTCCTCGCTGCCGCTCGTGCTCTTAACAATAATTCCCCCGTTCTTCATTGAAATCGCTTCCTTTGCGGTTAACGATTATTTTGACTTGGAGTCTGACAGGCTTAACAAGAGAAAGGACAGGCCGCTTGTCTCCGGAGAGATTAAGCCCGCGGTGGCGTTGTATGTTTCAGTCATTGCCACGGTTGTCGGGGTTAGCGCTTCTTGGTTCATTAACCTCGAGTGCTTTTTAATCGCGCTGGTGTTTGCTTTGCTCGCGTGGCTGTATAACTACAAGCTAAAAGACCTTCCATTGCTGGGAAACTTGTACATCGGGCTCACCATGGCCATACCGTTTGTTTACGGCAACCTCGCGGTAGCACCACAGGTTAACGGAGCGGTTTGGGTGCTGGGCGCGATAGCGTTTGTCACAGGAGTTGGCAGGGAGATAATGATTACCACGCGAGACATTAAGGGCGATAAGGAGGGAAGGGGCTCGACCACGCTCCCAATGGTTATTGGAGTGAAGCCCGCGATTTACATTTCCTCCTCGCTGTTTACCCTGGCAGTGTGCATGAGCGCGCTGCCTTTCATGTACTTCGGGAATTATGTGAACAATCTTGCTTATGTGATACCGATTCTGTTTACTGATTTTGTTTTATTGTATGTTGCAGTGGGGATTATGAGGGACCACGGGCAAAAGTTCTTGAAAAAAAGCAGGAAACTGACTTTGATTGCTCTTGGGCTTGGGCTCGTGGGATTTTTCCTTGGCTCTATTGTGTATGTAGGGGTGTAGTGGAATGAGTGTATTGTTGGAAACAAGGCTTCCCTTGAAGCTTCATTCAAAGGGAAAAGTAAGGGACACGTATGACTTGGGTGACAAGCTCCTCATGGTGACAACTGACAGGCTCTCTGCTTTTGACGTCGTGTTCGGCCAGGGGATACCCAAGAAGGGAGCGGTTCTCACGCAGTTGAGCGCGTTCTGGTTTGACAAGATGAAGGATGTTATAGGCAACCACGTGATAAGCTCTGATGTCAATGATTTTCCTGAAGAGCTCAAGCAGTACGCTGACCAGCTAGAGGGAAGGTCAATGCTAGTGAAAAAAGCCGAGCCAGTGAAGGCAGAGTGCATTGTCAGGGGCTATATCACTGGGTCCGGGTGGAAGGATTACAAGAGCACGGGCTCTGTTTGTGGCATAAAGCTGCCTGAGGGGCTGGTGGAAAGCCAAAAGCTACCCGAGCCATTGTTCACTCCTTCAACAAAAGGGGAGATTGGCGAGCATGACATGAACGTGAGCAAGAGAGAGCTTGACGGGATTGTTGGAAAAGAAGTGGCGGACCAATTGCAAGAGGTTTCCCTAAAGGTTTACGAGCGAGCTGCAGGCTACGCGCTAGAGAAAGGGATTATTATTGCCGACACTAAGTTCGAGTTTGGGATGGCTGGCGGAGAGCTCGTTTGGATTGACGAGGCACTAACACCGGATTCCTCGCGCTTCTGGCCCGCGTCTGATTATGAGGCTGGAAGGCCGCAGAAGAGTTTTGACAAGCAGTTCCTTAGGGACTGGGCTTCCTCCACGGGGTGGAACAAGGAGCCGCCCGCGCCCGAGATACCGAAAGAAATAATTGAGGGCACGAGCAAAAGGTATGTTGACGCCTATGAAATGGTTACTGGCAAAAAGTTTGAGTGGTGATTTGGAATGGCTGACGTTATCATTGTAATGGGAAGCAAGTCCGACGAGAAGATAGCTGAGAAGGCTAAAGTGGTTTTAGAAGAGTTTGGCGTTGATTACGCGATTGAAGTGGCTAGCGCGCACAGGAACCCGGAGAAAGTCAAGAAGCTGGCTACAGAAAGCGGGGCCAAGGTGTTCATTGCAATCGCGGGGTTGAGCGCTGCGCTGCCAGGGGTTGTTGCAGCGCATACTACAAGGCCAGTGATTGGCGTGCCCGTTAACTCCAAGCTAGATGGGCTGGACGCATTGCTCTCAATCGCGCAAATGCCCCCGGGGATACCTGTCGGCTGCGTTGGGATTGACAACGCGAAGAACGCGGCATTGCTCGCGATAAGCATTCTTTCAGTAAGCGACCCGGGAATGGAGAAGAAGATTCAAGCGTTCAGGGAAAAAATGAAGGGCTAGAGCGCGCCCACAATCTTTTCCGCTACCTCTTTTTTTGTTCCTTTTATTTTCCTTGCTTTCCCTTTCTTGTCTATTAAGAGGACTTGGTTAGTGCCAACCGCGAACCCCGCGCCCTCCCTGGAAATATCGTTAGCAACGATGAGGTCTGCTTTGCAGGCGCGTAGCTTTTCCAAAGCCGCTTTTTTCAGCTCTTTGTCTGTTTTCCTTGACTCTGCCTTGAAGAGGACTAGCATTGCTTTCGGAGACCATTTTTTTACGCTGTCAGATGTTTTTGCTGTTGCCCTGAGGCGCAGGGAAAGAAATTCCTGCCTTGAGGAAATCTTTCCAGCCTGCTTTTCAGGCTGGTAGTCGGCGGGAGCGGCTGCCAGGATAATAATATCAGAGCTTTTAGAGTAATGCTTTACTGCGGCGCGCATTTCCCCTGCAGTAAACGCCGCGATGCGGGTTAAGTAAGAAGGAACTTCTAACCCAAGGTTACCTGCCACTATGAGTACTCTTGCCCCGTGGACCCACGCCTGCCGCGCGATTTCAACGCCCATCTTGCCTGTTGAGGGATTGGATATGAAGCGGACGTCATCAGCGTATTCCCGGGTGGGGCCGGCAGTCACTAAAACGGTTTTGCCTGCTAGTGGTTGGCGCGCTAGAGCGCGCTCGCAGTAATCCATTATCTCCTGGTTCTCAGCTATCTTGGCTTTCCCGCCCTCAAGCCTTGGGGGCACGATTGAAACGCCTGCTCGCTCGAGCTTTTCAAGGTTCTCGGAAACAAACGGGTTAGCGTAAAGCGAGTAATGCATTGCAGGAACGATTACTATCGGGGTTTTTGAGCCGAGAGCAGTGGAAGCAAAAGTGGTTACTGGCGTGTCGTCAATCCCTCTTGCTATCTTGCTTATGGTGTTAGCAGTAGAAGGCATTACCAAGAGCAGGCTCGCTTTTTCCTCGTGGTCGCCGCAGTAAGTGATGTGCTCTGTTTCCCCGGTTAGCTCGGTTATTACTGGGTTGCCTGTGGCCCAGTGCAGCAAGTCCTTGCCTATTAGTTTCTGAGCGCTCTCGCTCATAACACAGTGGACTTCAGCCCCTTGGCGCATTAGCGCGCGGGCTAATTCAGGGCAGCGGGCTGCCGCAACGCTTCCTGTAATGCAGAGCACTACCTTCTTTTTCGCGAACGCTTTGCCTTCGGACGCGATGATTTTCTTTGAGGAATGCATGCTTTTTCTACCTCTTCCTTAAGCCTGCCTATCTGGCCGCTTAATCGGACGAACACGATTATGTTCATTATTGACGAGATTGCGAGAAGGGCGCTTAGAAGTACTGAGAGCATCATGAGCTCTTCATTAAGCTTTGTCAAGTCCTCTTCCTGCTTCCAAGGCTGGGGGGGTATTGGCTGGTTTACCTCAGAGTCAGGGATGCTCGAGGGGTCGAATGCCGCGGAGCGCATTGCCTTCGTAGCATTCTCCAAGCCAAGGCTGAGGAACATTATCCTAACCGAGTCTATGGAAACAGAGCCGTTTGAAGAGTGGTGGTAGTACTCCGCGTGGGCCTTGAACAAGTCGCCCCAAGCCGTTTCCGCTGTAGTGTTTTCCAATAGCTCAGTGCTCTTGTTGTACAAGTCCTCTGAATTAATTAGAGAAAAGTTTTTGGAGTCGATTTCTGTTGAAGCGTAGGCAGCGTCAAAAACCGCGGCAGCATACATTTCGCGGTCGTAAGCAAACTTAGCGGTCCGGATATGGTCTGTTGCGCCAGAAGAGTAATCCGGCCACTCCTCGTTCTTCTTTTCGGCGGTGTTAATCTCGAGCGCCGCAAGGTTTTCCAGCAGAGACTCGTTAAGCGGCGTTCCCCCAACCTCTGCCGCAATAGTGTAAAACTCGCTTGCAACATCGCACCAGCCCCTGGCGTGAAGCAGCTCGTAATACGCGTCCAGTATCTCTTCTTGCGACTCCGCGTTTTCAACATCCCTTTTAACTCCCTCAAAACTATCACGGGCCCAAGCCTCTCTTAGCTCGGCGCCCGCGTACCATCCAATATTCTCGTAAGTTGGCTGCACTGAAGGGAGCTCGTAAAAGCACGACTCTGAACCCGCGTACTCGAGCAATAGCTCTTGCTTTGTCATGTTCCTGGCGATAATCATTTTAGCGCTAATCTCAGCGAGAAACGCGGTGTTGGCAGCAGTGTAATAATACCTTTTTTCTAGTGCTTGGTTAGCGTCAGCTGAGGACTGCAGCAAGCCCGGCAATAGCTCCTCGTAAAGCTCGCCCTCTGAAGAATTCAGCGAATAGATTAGCGCGTCAGTCCGGTTGACAACAATCTTGGTCGTGGCAGCGAACTTTTGGATGCTGCAGTTAGTGCAGTCATAACGCGCGGGGGGGTAGCTTGGGGGAGGGATTACCTCCTGCCCAGGCCAATCCCGCCAGGGCTCCTCGCCAGCATTAGAGAAAGCGACCTCGCTTGCTTCGCTTATGTTGTCCACGGTCACTATGCTGATGTTAAGCGACTCCCTGTAAGAAGAGATTGTAAGAAGCTCGAAAGTGCTTGTCTCGCTTGGTATCATCACGACCTTGAAACCCTCGTGCGCGGCGGCCTCTATTTTTTCCGGGACTCCGCCAACCTCTCCTATCGAGCCGTCCGCGTCGATTGAGCCTGTTACTGTCACGTCCCCCCTGATTTGCTTGCCCTCAAGCTCTGAAAGCAAAAGCAAGGTAATCGCCGCCCCTGCGCTCGGGCCGTCAACGTGCCTCGCCCCATTAACATCATCCATGCTCAAGAAAACATCGTATTCTGAAGCGTTTTTTCCAGCGAGCTCCGCGGCAACTGACACCGCGGTCCGCTCTGACTCCTGCGTGTCAATTCCAACAAAAGGGCTTGTCTCAGTATAAATGCTTCCCTCGCCGGGAGCGATTTCAACGAAAAGGCTGACCATCTGGCCCTCGCCGCCTCCCACTGCAACAGCTGGAACGCGCATTGAAGCAGCGGCTAGCGGGAGCATTAGTAATACTAGCAAAAATAAAATCATGCGGTAGTTCATGTTATACATCTAGCAACCCGGCTATTCTTAAATCTTTAGAGTCTGGGAAAGCAATTAGCGCCTTGTCCCCCTTCTCAAAAACCGCGGGGGAAGAAAGCTCTAGCTCTACGCCCGCGCTTTCCCCAGGGAGAAGCTGCTTCTCGCCTAAAAGCCTTGCCTGGATAAACTGCATGCCCCGCGAGTAAAAAAACTGTGCACCCGGCTTCACGCCCTGCTTGAAGTACTTTGAGACAGTGAGCTTGCCCGCTATCTTGCCGCTTGCGCGTAGGCTCCCCGGCTCTGCGAGAACGCTGCCCCGCCTCATCTCCTCAAGCTCCGCGCCCTTAACGCTCACGCCGACCCTGCTGCCGGTTTCAGCAGAGCTAACATCCTGGTCGTGGACTTGGAGGGACTTGGCTTCAACCTGCTTCCCGGCTGGGAGGAGCTCGAGCTTCTGGTGCTTTTTCACTTCCCCGCGCTCAACAACCCCTAAAACAACGTTGCCGACGCTCTTAACATTAAACGAGTGGTCAACCGGGATTTTTACTGGGCCCGCTTTTCTCTCAGGGGAAAAAGAGATTGCCTTAACGCGTATCTCCGTAGCATCAAGGGGAACGCGCTCGTAGGAAGCAGCAACTGTTCCCGCGATTACCTGGTTTACAAGGGGCTCGCTCACGCCATCTGAAACAGCCAATAATCCATTCTTTTTTCCGAGCAAGTCAAGCGCGACAATGGTCTCGCCAAGAAACTTGTCAACTTTTTCAACTACTAAGACAATGTAGTCCGCCAGGCTGATGGAGTAAAGCAATGGCTGCAGCTTTTCCGGGTACGTAGTGGGCTCCAAGAAGCACGCTATGCTATTGCTTTCCTTCAGGTTGTAGAGGGAAAAATCACTGCTCGTGCCCTTCTTCCCGAGCTTTCCCGAGAGCTCCTTCGAGCCGAGGACCGCGATGTTAACGTGCTTCAAGCTAAAACCACCATTAAAGTGTAAAGTGCGGCTGCCGGGATTCGAACCCGGGTCAGAGGCTTGGGAAGCCCCGGTCCTAACCAGGCTAGACTACAACCGCAAAAAAAAACTTTACCTAATGTAAGAGAGCTCACCGCCTTGCTGCGAGAGCGGGCTAAGCTGGCTCTGCTGCTTTGCTTCTTTCTCAAGCCGCTTCACGAACTTCTCGCTTTGCTTAGCGCGCTTCTCAAGCTTTGACAAGTCAATCTCAATGCTAAGCAGCACAGAAAGCGTCTTAAGAACCTCTTGGGCCGCCTTAGCGTCAACATAGCCACCATGGGTTTCGCCCATTATGCAAATGCCCTCCATTCCCCGGAGCTTGCCCAAGCCCAATAGCATTCCCGCCGCGCCGATGATGGAGCCCTTAGCGCCGCCGAACTCAATCTTTGTCTTAGCGTGCTTCTTCACAAGCCGCATGTGAGTCGCGGACCCGAATACCTTTGGCTTGTCCGTCATCCTGCCGGTGCCGTAGCCGCCTAGAGTGTAAATGGTTTTTCCACCGTGTGACTCGAACAAGTCAAGTATCTCCTGGCACACTTGGAACTGCGACTCCGCTGAAGAGACTTGAATGTCGCCAACCAATAGGATTAGGTCCCTGCCCTTCTTGTCAGGGTTTTTCCAGTAATAAAACTTGTGCTTGAGCATCCTGCAAATCCCCTTCTTCATCATAATCACTTGCGGGGGGAAATGAGGGGAATACATTTCAGCGAGCTTTGGGGCATTAAGCTCTTTTATCATGTGATCAGCCGCCAGCTTGCCCACGAGGCCAATGCCCGGCAACCCCTCTATCAGAACAGGGTTCTTGAGCTTTACCTTATCCTTAATGAAAATTGACTCGTTCATGAAAAATCACTCCGAAACAATTGATTCCCTTGAGCGCTTATATTGCCTCCTGTAGCGCGCGTACTTGTCATGAGGCGCGTACTTCGCAGGGTGCGCGGTAAAAGTTTTAACACCGCACGCCGGGCACTCGCCCCTCATCGTGTAAGCGCCGCACTCGCGGCATTTCTTAAGGAGCTTCATGACGATTCGGCTCTCTCAAAAGAGAACACGCCATTGCCCCCGAGGGCCTTCTCGGCCTCGGAGCGGGCGTCCTCAAGCGCTTTTTCAGCTGTCTTGTAATCCTCTGCCTTAATGAGCAAGTGGTAATGCGGAGCACCCAAATAGCTTATTTCTACTTCCGCGTCCTTCTTGCCCGCTTTCGAAGCGTTCTTTAAAGCCTTCTTAATCAGCTCAACGCCATCAGGCGCCTGCGAAATAACCGTGATAGTCCCAGAGATGAAAACCTCGGGCTTCTTAATGTTCTGCTGCGCGGTCTCAACAAGCAAGTCCTTCCAACCCGCGCTTACCTTCAAGCCCTTGAAAGCAGTGTCAGGAGTAAATGAAATCGCCTCCCAAGCTGTCGGCAAGTCGCCGTGCTTCTTAATCAGGGACTCGCCCAAGTCTTCTAAAGCCTTCTCCGGGTCCTCCTTCATCTTCTTAGCGCACATTTCGAAGAGCTTGTAAGCGCGCTTCTCGCGCTTGTAAGCTTCCATCTTAACTTTCCTGTCCTTGTCCGTAACTCGCCTAAGTGAAAGGTCAACCTGGTTCTTCTCGGGCACCAGGCGGTGGACTCGCGCGACAATCTTCTGGCCCTCCTTAACAAACTCGTGAATGTTCTTGACCCACCTCGAAGCAACCTCGCTAACGTGAATGAATGCCTCCCTGTCCTCGTATTCTTCCAGAGTGCAGAACGCGCCGTAAGGCATTATCTTCTTAACAGTAGCCATCACGAACTCGCCTTGCTCAGGAGAAGAATCAAAAAAGTCCTTGAACTTATTGCGGTACGCTGGGTCGTTCAAGTCAGGGCCCCTGAACCTGCCCTTGGGCTTGCCGGAATGGCCTCCTTTTCCTGGGGCGTAAGCCAACTATAGCACCTTTAGTACCTTGCCCAAAATCTTGACCCTTCCTCCCGTGGGGAGGGCTAATGGCTTCTGGCACTTGTTGCACACTACCTTAACTGTCGCGTTCCCGAACACGTTCTGCTCGTTCCCGCAACCGCACTTCACTCTCAAAAACCTGCTCATCAAAAACACCTACGCCTTAATCTCCAGCTTCTTCCTAGTCCTTCCGCCAATCACCCTCTCGTGCTTTTTCTTGCACTCGCTGCACTCGAGAGTAATCTTCTGGCGCTTTCCCTGCTTCCTAACAGTCTTCTCACCCGCGACTTTACCGCCGTAGCCCTTAAGCTTCCTGGCGTGCTTTAGGTTGCCCCAAGCCATTGTCCTAGGGGCGCCCTTGGAAGCGAGCTTTGCCTTGTGCTTAGTAACCTTCCTGCACTTCGGGCAGTAAGTGTTGACGTTCTTTGGGTACTTCATTCCAAATCACCTAGCTTTAACATTAAATCGGTTGAAACTCAGCAAAAAGAGCCACCGACCTCGTTGGCCTCATAATTTAGGGGTTTACCATTAAAAAAGGTAGCTGTTGCCCACGTAGGCACTATTCAAACCTTTCGGCGATGCTGCGCTTGAACAGTAGGTCCGCCACGTCGCTGGGAAGGCAGGCTACCTCTCCCTGCTTGAACGGGCCATACTTGTTCATGTCCGCCCCCACGAACTGCGGGATTTCCTTGACAAACTTAACCCGTAAACCTGATGCAATGCTTGGCCCTGTTTCCACTTTTTCGCTCTCAGAAGCCTCTGGAGTGATGACTGACTTTGGCACGGGTATTTCACAGGTTGCAACGCTCGGGCTTTCCGGGGGGTTGATGAGCTTCTCAAAAACCGTTTGGTTGTTTTTTACATCCGTCTTAACCCTCTCAAAAAAATCCCGTTCCTCAGGCGTAATCCCGCCAGGGGTCTCATCGCTTGATGCAGCGCGCATGGCGCGCAACAGGATTTTCTGCGTCCTAATGCCAATAATATCCCGGAGGATTTTCACGGTGTTCTCGTACTCCTTCGCCTTCTCCATCTTGAATTCCTGGCGTATCTGCTTCCTCAAGTCCTGGATGTGAGAGCTGGCGCTCGAGTAAAAGGACTTCGGGAGCTCTACGAGCATTCCGCTAGCCCTCTCCTTCTGCTGGATTCTTCTCAAGCGCTCGTAAGTTATTTCCTCCATAGCTTTGCAACCCTCTTGCACAACAAAAACAAGGCAGCGTACTCGGGCAACTCCACTTCCTCGTTCTTGAAAGGCCCGAAAACATTCCCCTTGAGGTAAGTCTTTGGAACATGAGAGCATTTAACACTTACTGGCGAGTCACCAAAAGCCACTGCATCTGTTAACGGGTCAAACCCATCCAAGTCCGAAACCCCGCCAACCTTTTTAGCTATCAAGCCAGTGCTGCCGTGCAAGGAATCCGGCAAGCGAATGAGCCTGCTCACGTCAAAGCTCACTGCCTGGTCTATTTCACGGCTCTGCTGCGGCTTGTTAGCCTCAATAATCCTGGACCAGAACTCTGTCTTATGAGGAATTTTCACTGCATCCCAGTTCCCTGCCTCAATCCTGCTGAGAATCATTTCCTCATCCTTGTACGCCTTGTTGGCAACGCGCTTTTCAATGCCCATGTCCTCAAGCTTTTTCTCTTGGATGGCGCGCGCAACGCCTCTTGCAATCCTGCCGCCCCATCCCTTCTCGCTTGGCTTGGGGCCAACAAGCTTCTTAAGCCTGCTGCCTGGAACAGCCTGCTCAAAAAAGTACTTGCCGGGGTCCAAGCCCTTTCCAGTAATATAATCGGCTATCTCCCTCCTAGCCCACCCATTCATCGCCCTAATCTCCTCGGAGCGGGCGTGAATGTGGTACCCGCGCTGGCCGGAAAAATTAACCAGTATCTCTTCTTTTGAAAGCCCGAAGTCAGGGACTAGGAAGTCCTCGATTAGCTTTATCGTCTCCTGCTTTACCGCGTGCATGCACTTAGGGCAAATCCAGTTAGTGGAGTGCTCGCCATCCCTAATGCAAGGCACGTCAGTGTGGTCCGCGTCAAACTCGAAAATCAAGTCTGCGCCAAGCCAGTTCTTTTTCTTCATCGGCCTCCTATCAGGGAACTCGTAGTAAGCAGTAGAATAAGAGATGTAGAAGGGGGGGTTTGCTACCAAGTACTGCTTGAGGTCTGCTTCCGTCCTGAACTCCAGGTGCCGGGCGGCGATTTTTTTGGACCAGCTGCCAACACCAAACTCCCTTGCGTCAACAGCGGGCGGGGCGATTCCCTGGACTGACTCGTAATACTGCCTGAAAAGCTCTCTCGCATACTTTTCCTCCGAGCCAGCAATGCTCATTTGGAACTGTTTTTCTTCCATTTAGAACCCTTCTTGTAATTCAGCGGGTGCCGCACCCTGCAGTCAGCAACACACAATCCGTAAGAGTCAACGCTCGAACACGATGGGACGCTGTACTTCCTGTTAGCCAAGTACTCTACCTGGTAGCGCGTGATGCGCTCATCGTAATCCGGCGCGCTCTTAAAAACTTTTATCACGCCCTCAACCTTTGTCCCAGTGTTAAGAAGAAAAGTCGCGAGGTACCAGCGCGCCGTGTGAGGGAGGTTCTCTGACTTCCTAATCCTCTCCAAGAGCTTGGAAATGCATGGAGGGTACTCGTCCTCACTCAAGAAAACAACCCCCTCAAAAACCTCTTCCTTGGGAAGAGACTTCCTAAGCTCTGCAGCCGCCTTCCTAATCTTTTCAGGAATGCGGTCAGACTTTGAAGGCAGGGAATCCTCTATGCTCAAGCGCACTGCCTCCTCAATAACCCTCACTAACTCATTTTTTGTGAGGTGCACGCGGCCGTTCTCCAAGCGCTTGTTAATGAGCTTGTACTCAGTGCTCTTAGGGCAAAAAGCCAAGTAGTCCTGGAATGGCACGGAGTAAGGCGAGTCATGCGCAACACGAATGCCAAGGGATTCTGCAACTCGCTCAACATTCTCCTCAGAATCACTTCTCAAGTAATCAGACACTCTCTTTGACTCTGCTACAGCGTACCTTCCCGCGAAATAACGGGAGTTAAGCGCGCCAACCAACAGCTTTGCAATCGGGTAAGAGGCGAGCTCCTGCTCCTTAACATCATCACTGAAAACCGGTGCCTTGTCAAGCTTCCCGGAAGTAAGCGCCTTGTAAACCCTGTCCCTAGCACGCTGCAGGAAATCAGGCGTAATCTGGATGTTGCGCTGCTTAACAAGCTCCCTAGCCTCATCTGTAAAAGGATACTTGCTAGCGAAAAGAAGGCTCATTAAAAACCACTGCCAGGATTTAGTCTCTTGTTGTTAATAAGATTTTGCGGTGCAGCGCGCTCGCAGCGAGCTGCAAGGGCTCTAAAGAATCAGCGGTGGGAGGGCAATAAGAAAACTCCGCCCTCGCGACCTCGCCCACCCCTATTCCATTTGCGATTGCTTGCGTGAGGTAATTAATGCGCCAGCCAGCTTCACCCGTGCCAATCACTTGAGCACCCAAAAGCCTGCCCGACTCATTAGAAACCAGCTTCACTTTCACTCGCTCGCTCCCAAAATAATGGGGCCTTGAAGCCGCGTCAACTGTTTGAACAACTGTCCTAAAGCCATAAGAGAGCGCTGCCTCTTCAGTGAGGCCTGTGCCCGCCACTTCCAAGCCGAACAAGCGCGAGACGTGCGCGCCAAGCGGCCTGGACATTGTTTTCTCATCGCCTGCAGCGTTAGCGCCCGCGATCTCTCCCCCGCGCGCCGCGAGCGAACCAAGCTGCATTGGCGCGGGCTCCCTGGTGAGCAAATGCGTTAGCTCAACGCAGTCACCAGCAGAGAAAACATCTGGGTTGCTTGTTTGCATGAGAGCGTTCACCTTGATTAAGCCTGTTTCACCGAGTTCTATTCCCGCTTCTTTTGCGAGAGAAACATTTCCTCGGACGCCCGCAGCCATTACAATAAAGTCTGCCTTGAGGTTCTTGCCACCGACAAAGCAGTGGCTGTTCTTCACTTCCTCTACCTCGTGGCCTAAAACGAATTGGATGCCATCCTTCTGCATCCTTGCCTGGACTCCCTCCGCCAATTCCTTGTCAAAGAGGCCTGCGAGGATTCTTGGCAGGATGTCAACAACTGTTACTTTCACCCCGCGCGCCGCGAGAGCTTCAGCAGCCTCAAGCCCAGTGTACCTCGCGCCAACCACTACCGCGTGCTTTCCCTTCTTAGCCGCTTTCTTGAGCTTTCTCAGGTCTTGCAGGGAGCGCATGTAATGGACCTCAGCAGAGTCCAAGCCGCTTATTCGGGGAGTGAATGCCTTCGCTCCGGTCGCGATAACCAAAGAATCGTATTCAAGGGTTTTTTCTTGTTCACCTTTCTTTGCCTTAACCTTCCTTGAGGCAGTGTCAACGCCGGTTGCCGTTGTTGAGACAAGGTACTTGATGCGCATCATCGAGTAAAAGCTCTCGTCATGCAAAACCAGCTTCTCGGCGTTTTTTATCTCACCGCCCAAGCAAAAAGGCATCCCGCACCTAGAATAAGCTAGCTCGCTTTCTTCCGAGACAACAGTTATTTGCGCGTTAAAATCCTTTTTCCTTGCCGCCACTGCTGCTGAAACGCCTGCAGCCCCCCCGCCAATGATTACAACACGCTTCGGCATTCACACACCATACTTTTTTATCTCGGTTTCCATCCAGTCCTTGAGTTTTTCTTTTTGCACTAGCTGTTTCAGCTCTTCCTCAGAACTAGGGCTAATCTCAAAAAGCCATCCCTCGCCATAAGGGTCCTTGTTTATTATTGAAGCGTCTGACTCCGCCTTCTTGTTAGCCGCAGTAATCCTCCCTGTGAAAGGAGATTCTATTCCCAAAACCATTTTAGCGGACTCAAGCGAGGCAATGTTCTCGCCCTTTTTTACCTCGTCGCCCTCTTTCTTCTGGACAAAAAAGAAAGTGAAACCGCGTGAGAGCTTTTGCGTGAAGTCATCAACCCCAACGCGCGCGCTCCCGCCTTCCATCTTCACCCACAAGTGAACAGACTCCCCCGCATAATACGCGCGGTCTTCCTTTAGCTCGTAATCCCCTACCTTCATCTGAAACACCTTTAGTGCTTGAACTCCTCAAGAGCCTTGAACGCGAGCTGCGCGTACATCAAGGCAGGGCCGCCGCCCATTGCAATTGCAGCCCAAATCGCTTCCTTGACCTCTTCCTCTGAAGCGCCTGCGTCCAGGGCTTTTTTCACGTGCAGAGCAATGCACCAGCTGCAAGCAGAAGTAATGCCAATCGACATTGCTATCAGCGACTTGTATTTTTTTGGGAGCGCGCCGTCCTTGAACGCCTCGTCCAAAAGCCCTTGCATCGCCTTCATTTGCTCTGGAGTCTTTTTCTCCAGGGATGCAGTGTGCATTGCTGCCTCGTTCAGAACCTTGCTCATTTCAACCATTAGAACCACCCTTAAAATATAACCGTGAACAAGCCGTACAGGTTAGCGCTCAGCACCAGCATGTACGCGGTAAGCAACACAAAGAATATCGCGGTGAGGAGCTTTACTTTTGCCGCGTGCTTAACCAAAAGCGCCTGAAGCTCCCTCGAAGTCGTGCCAAAGTAAGCCGCTATAAAGATTACTACTAGGGGGGTTATGAACAAGAGGTTGTACAAAATCATGTAGTACGTGGCCTGGTCACGCAAGCCCTCTACCCCCATAATGTAAATGATTGTAGGCAAGTAAACCTGGCCAGTGCAAAGGAACTCGAAAATCGAGACAACGAAGCCAGTGAAGAACGCCACGATGATTATGGCCTTCATGTTCACCATCACGCGGATTACCTTGTGAATTATGCTCTTGAGCTGCGGGGGAAGCTGCAGGGTCATGTCCTCTGTCTTCCCCTCTTTTGCCTTAAAGTAGTCTTTTATCGTGTAGAACGCGAGAGCGCCCGTGAGCAAGCCCGTTAGCGGGTAAATCGCCTTGGAGATTTCGCTCGCTGCCTGTATGTGCTGCATGAACTGGAATATGCCCCACCCCAGGCCCAAGTAGGCAGTGAAAATGCCTAGCGAGTAAAGAGCGCCGATTACGAGGATTTCCTTTCCCTTCTTACCGAGTATTGTTAAGTAGGAGATGAAAAAGATTATGCCGGCTATCGCGCACGGGTTAATGGAGTCAACCAAGCCAGCGAAAACAATTGCGAGCGGCCCAAAGGTTTCAAAGCGCTCTATTATGGACTGCTGCGCTATATCACTGACATCCGTGGTGTTAAGGATGCGGTCGGTGGGGCACTTTAAGCCACAGTTATCATACTCTTCCAGTATCCCCTCAATGCGCTCCAAGTCCTCTCCGATAACATAGTACTCGCCCATGTAAAACGCGGGAACGTAGCCACGGTGCATTTGCGGGACGCCGTACTCTACATCAACGGCTTCCTTTAGCTCCGCGTTCAGCTTCTGGCTCGCGTCATACTTCTTTACCAAGAGGTTAGGGTATTTTTCTTCTTTCATCCTTGTCAGAAAGTTGTCGACCTTGTGGCAGTGCTCGCAAGTAGGCGAGTAAAAGAGCACTGCGCACGTGCAGCCACCGTTTTGCGCTGAAGCCTCAGTAGTGTTAGGGAGGAATAAGTCACTCCCAACACAAGCCTCAGAAGTGTCGACGTTGCACGTGTCCGGCCCCGAGCCCGCGCTATCCCCCGTGATTGAGGTTACTGCGAGCGCGGGGGCTGAGGCAATGGCTAACAGCAGTAAAGCAGTGAAAAGCACTAGGGCGCGTTTGTTTCTCATTAGTAGAATGTTTGTGGGAAAGGATTTAAGTGATTTATCTTTTTTTAACGGTGTGAAAAAAGGGTTTTTAAGTATTGCGTGAGAATAATCTAAAGCCCTTGAAAGTAAGGGAAGCGGGTTTTCTTTTGTTTTGCTGAAACGAGGTAACCCAGCGCTTTTGTTGGTTTTTTGAAAAACGAGAAGGTGAATGGAAAAATGGCAGAAAAAGTCGAGGAATACACTACTAAAACAGGTGTTAAGCAGGAGATAATCCGAAGGGACCTCAGCAAGCTGAGGGACGACGCGTGGATGAAGAATTATGACGAGTACTACAAGAGCTTTAACTGGGAGGACGTGAAGAAAGAGTTCTCTTGGTACGAGACAAAGAAAGTCAACATGGCGTACGAGTGCATTGACAGGCACTGCGAAACCGGTAAAAAAGACAAGGCCGCGCTAATCTACTCTTCTGACGAGGGAACAAAAAAGTTCACTTTCGAGGACATTAAGAGGGAGTCAAACAAGTTCGCGAACGTTCTCAAAAAGTACGGGATAAAGAAGGGGGACCGCGTGTTCATTTTCATGCCGCGCAGCCCAGAACTGTACTTCACTTTCATGGGCATCCTCAAAATCGGCGCCATTGCCGCGCCTTTGTTCGAGGCATTCATGGAAGAAGCGGTCAAGGACCGCGTGCACGACGCAGAGGGAGTCATGATTATCACCACTCCAGCATTGGAGGGAAGGGTTCCCTTCGACGACCTCCCAAAGCTCGACCACATTGTCTTAGTTGGAGAGAAAAAGGAAGGTGAAGAGCTCA
>Ga0272442_10002397_pt1 | contig 27282 bp, 17 predicted proteins | sample SSMForm2O_FD_200262 | JGI IMG/M metagenome (GOLD analysis project Ga0272442, IMG submission 200262) | Marine sediment archaeal communities from Little Sippewissett salt marsh, Falmouth, MA, United States - SSM-Form-2O | ecosystem: Environmental > Aquatic > Marine > Wetlands > Sediment ... | reverse complement strand
GAATCCCGGGCCGACCTCTTGCCGGCCTGAACGAAGATCGCGTAACCGTCGCCGACGGCCGGGGTGGCGATGTGATTGCAGAACGAGCCGTTCCCGCCGCGTTCAACCAGGCTCTTCCACACGATGTCGCCCGTCCGCGGATCGAAGAGGTAGCCTTCCACGATCAACGCGTACTGGGTTCCATTGATTTCGGCCACGCGAAGGCTTCCCCGACCCGAGTCTTCGCTTCCGGGACTGCCGGGCCGAGAGGCATAAGAGAGCGTTCTTTCATCGATGGCCCAAAGCCTGCGTCCCGTGTCCGCTTCCCAGCCGATGTAGCTGTCTTGGTCTTCACCGGCCGTGACCAGTACATCGCCGATGAGGCAGGGCGACTCGGAGCGTCCATCGTCACGCTCTGTTCTTGGGTCCCATGCCTTGTAGGGTTGCGCCCAGACCAGGTTGCCGTCGACGGTATGACAGGAAACGATGCCGTGGCCGAACACGCACCAGATGTAGCGGCCGTCGGTGACAGGCGTCGGCAATGTGTATCCATAGGGTTCGGTTACCCAGCCGCCCATAGGAAAGCGCATGGCCTCGCCTGCCGTGCCGAGCACTTCAAAACCGATGCGACGTTTCCAGCGTATGCCGCCGCTGTCTTTGTCGATACACACCAGCCAACAGGGCTCCTGCAGCACGAACAGTCGATCGCCGACCAGCACCGGCGAAGCATGTCCGCCCCAGGTCCAGTGGTGTCCGATCGGGTCTTCCGCTTCAGACAGAGGCAGACGCCATAGCACATTCGTGGACGTCATCTCCACTTCGCTGTAATGCCAGTCGAGGGGCGGCTCCGCCGCCGGGAAACAACCGGAGCCGTTCCCTCGCCAGCCAAAGGGATGCTCGCGGGTAGGGCGGAACGCCGGGTCTCCCAATGGCGCGGTGTTTGTATCACTCAAGGCGGACATCACGAACACGAGTAGCAGGGCCGCGGCGAGGCGGATTCGGTGCACCGCGCGATGGGACGGGACCATGCCGCCAATGTGCAAACTGAGCCATGACCCGTCTCTTGAGAGCGAAGGGCGAGCAGCCCGTCTGTGAGGCTCGTCCGGAAGCGCACTATTTCGCAGTGATCTCATGTTCCACTAAAGAATATCCAGTCAAACAGCTTTCATCACGTTCTGTATATTGCTATACAGTACTCATAATGAGGATGTGATGTTGCGGCTTGTGAACATAGACCTGGTTCAGCATACGGTGGACGCCAATGTGCGAAACCCTTTGGACGAAACAACGCACATGCATCGCAGCGACACGCACGAGATGACGTATCTGCTGATGTCGGGGTATACCGTCGAGTTGGATGGGCACTCGTATCAGGGCGACGTGGGGGATGTGTTCTTGTACCTGAAGGGCACGCCGCATCTGCCGCTGGCGCGAGACCTGTCGCTGCGCATTTACTGTCTGCACTGGCTGGATGACAGGGCTGAATACGGCCCCGATTGCAGGGCGCGCGTCCATGATACCCGAGGCAGGATGCTGACGCTGCTGGAGTGGTTGTGGGAGCGGCATAGCTCGCCGCGGAAGCCGGATCGCGCGACGGACCGTCACCTGCTTGCATTGATCCTGGCAGAGCACGAGCGACTGAGTCTTCACCAGGATGTCTCCTTCGCCGAGCGCGTGAACCACTATCTTGAACACAACCTCCATCATCCGTTGACCATGGGGGAAGTGGCGGCGGCCATGGGGCTATCGGTTCCGCACCTGATCAGACGGTTTCGCGAAGACACGGGTGAGACGCCGGGCAAGCGTTTGCAGCGTCTGCGTGTGTCGCGAGCGGTCAGCTTACTGCGCGGTTCTCGGGAACCGTTGAAGGTTATTGCGAGGCGGGTGGGCCTTGCCAGCACCGCGCATCTGAACCTGCTTATCAAGCGCTATACCGGACGCAATCCCGGCGAGTTCCGGACGTCGGCCTCGCGGCCTGTCGCTTGAAGCCGGATCTGTGAGTTCACGCCAGTTGCCGCTCCCCTTCGCTCCGTTGCTGCCCCGCGGGCAGCCCGCCTCCCTTCGGTCGGCCGGCCGAGGGGATACGGCGGGGTTGATGCTCCGCAACAACAGAACCATGGGAAGACGGCCACGGTCGCCGCAGTTCACCGTTGCTGGGGTGAGCGGGAATAGGCAATACGTTTAGGGACGAGCCGGAGAATTGCGAACGAAAGCAGGGCGGAAGGAGTATAACGCGCTGTGGAAGCCGATCCGCCACCACTGGTATGTGGGAACAGAGGAGTTTAGTGAAAGCTTGCTGAAGCACGTCGGAAAGACTGTATCCGGCAAACAGAGAAGTTCTTAGTGACGAGGCGATTCGAGCCCATGACCATGCGGAGGCCGAGAAACTGATCTTGCGCGGGATGAAGACGCTTGGGGTTACCGAAGCGGCGTTGTCTGAATGGCCGAAAGGCGACATGCGGAAGTGCGCACTGGCCTGGCTGGCGCATTCGCGGACCATGGCCGATCATGCGTGGATTGCGAAGCGCTTGGTCATGGGCACACCGTCAAACAAACATGACGACCTATACTGATCGAGTAAGAAACGGACAAAGCAAGGCCATCCTGCGCATGCAGAAGCAACTCAGAAAGGCGATACGTAAATAAGAGGACCCTTCTGATTTTCGACTTTTGGCAGTCTATCCTGAATTATTCACCAACGCGCTGAGAAATGACGACAACTTGTTGAGCACCAGAGATTAACCGCGGATTACGCTGATTACGCTGATTCCCAGAAGTTTCTTTCTTGCATCCGCGCCCATCCGCGTCATCCGCGTCATCCGCGGTTATTCTGGAGTTCTCAGAAAGTTGATGAATAGATCAGGCTATGTGGAGGCAAATAACCGGATAACCGGACCGAGACGACAGAAACCGATTGCCAGAACCGAGACAAATGAGGTAGTATGACCCTTCACTAGGCTCAGATTAAGCAAATCTTACATCGTGAGAGCCTGAACACATGCGGAAACGCTGAGCCTTCCTGATTAAGCCGGTTCACCTGTATCGAGATACTCGTGAAGTGGCGAAGCCCAGACAATCCGGCAGATTCGGGTGTATTCGCGCTTGTCGAATACCCTGAGCATGCCGATGAACGTTCGCTTGCCCTGGGACCAGCAGTATCACCCGTACAACACAAGGAGGGATAGCATGAGATTCAGTTCTGCGATAAGGACAGTCTGGGCCGTGAAAGTCGTTTTGATCTCGGTCTGTATAGACTTGGCGCACGGTGCGCCACAGCCTGCGAATATCTCGCTGGTCGGGAGAACCGGCGATGACGTCAACGAGTATCTGGCCGATTTCCTGCTACCCGTTTCTCAAGGGCGTGACAGCCTGCTGTTCATTGATGCCAGGGGGGCCTGGCTGCAGCACGAATCGGATGGCGAGGACCTGGAAGAGGACGAGTTGAACCTGGGTGTCGGATGGCGACTCCTCGTTCAGGACTCGGACATGATCGTGGGAGCGAACGCTTTCTACGACATGCGCTCAACCGTGTTTGATACCGACTTTGACCAGGTCGGCGCCGGTATCGAGCTTCTCGGTGAGAGGGTCGACTTCCGGGCCAACTATTACTACCCGCTTGATGATGTCAGATCTTCCGTAACCGATACCGACACCTCGACAACGAAGTCCTCATCATCATCTTTGGGCCCGATCTTCGAGCAGAACGGCAGGCGGTACCGGGTCAGAACAACGCGCACCAAGACCACTGCCACCGAGACGACCTTCGAACGGTTCGAGGAACCCCTTCCCGGCTACGACGTCGAGATCGGTGTCGCCGTGCCGTTTGTATCGGACTATATCGACACACGTATTCTCGGTGGCTACTACCATTTCCGCTCCGACATCGGCACCGATATCGAAGGCCCAAAGGCTCGTCTCGAGCTAAGACCCGTTCCGGCGATCAAGCTCGACCTGGAAGTGTATGATGATGATGAACTGAACGGCACCGAGTACTTCGTGGGCCTGTGGCTATCCCTGCCGCTGAGCATCAAATCGGTTATGGACGGAAAGAACCCGTGCGCCCGCTTCACCGACAACCTTCGGTTCAGGAACAGGAACCTGCGCGAACGCTTGATTGAGCCCGTGAACCGGGATTTCAGAATCAGGGTAAAAGAAGGCGAAACATCCAACACCCAAACTACCACTACCACGAAGACGAAGGAAGAGACGCTCGACCTGGGCCCCGTACAAAAACAGGAACCGGATCGAATCAACGGGGAATACCACGATGGCCAGGCTACGATTAGCCGAACTGACCAGGAACTCCACGCGGCGGCACCCACGGGTTTCAGTTCATAACCCATGTGTGTTGCGGCAGTTGCGAGAGATCGCAAGCGTCTGTACTTAAACTGTTCTTCGTAGGCCTCATCTCCCTTGTCAACGTGGTCTTCACCGTAGAGCCTATTAGGACACACCATATATCGGAACAATGGCTGTCCCTTATTGGCCGGTGTTCATGCCTCTCAACTGCCGATCATAGGTTGACACATCAGGGCGGTTCTGCAATCATCCGCCCAACGGAAACGCTGCTTCTGTGGCGTCGGAAAGGCGATGCCCCGGCAACACGTTGGATAAGGAGATGTTCCAATGCCCGATCCACCGACCAGACCCTCAGTCCCTCACAAATTGCCCAAACCTACGAAGAAAGAAATCACCGACTTGCTCGACGAGTTCCAAAGCGGGAGTGCAACTGCGCGCAGCGTGTTGGGGGGGCGTAGGCGGCCTCACGCGCTGCCACGGCAGCCTTGTAGGACGCGGCGTCGCGCGGCGCGCCGCGCATGCACACGAACAGGCCAAACCACGTAGGATGCTGGCGGTCCCTGGCGCGCATGATCGCCGTGTTTCTGCCTTTCCGGAGATCGACCTTGAAGACCTGCCGCTGGGTCTTGTTGATGAGGGGGTGATCGCCGCTGTCCCAGATCAGCCTATCATTAACCCATAAAGCGCCTGTATCGTTCACTATCGCCGCGGCAAACAGCGTTTGGTCCTCATCGGAATGGATCTCGGTGAACGCGTAGCATGCGCTATGGTCAAGGCCGATACCGGGACTCTTGAGGTACTCGCCGATGGTGGACTTGTCGCACGCACGCCAGTTGGGCGGACGTGTCAGCCCATTGGCGGGATCGGCCAGGCAGATCACAGGCTTAGACAATCTCCCCGCAACATATAATTCGCTTGCGAGCACTTGCTCACTCACGACACAGGGCGTACCCGGAACCGGAATGAGATCCGGCAGAAGCGGCGTGTGAATCGGCCATAGGGCTTGATCGGAAATAGGACCCACACAATGCCAGTGGTCAACATAGGACCACTGTTGATCGCCGGGGCCACCGGCATCGACTGGAACGATGTTCTTCTTCCCCTTCGTGCTCCCCAGCGGCGCGACATCGAACCACGGCCCGAATTCCGGGTCGTCCAGCTTCAAACCGCCGGGGGCCACCGGTCTGACCTTGTGCCCGTCCTTTTCCTGCAGACGTGCAAGGTCGAGCAACCGCTGTGTGCGGGCACTGATACGACGCGCCTGTTCGACCAGCGGCTTGTAGTTCTTTTGCTTTGCCGCGGCGCCCCCGCCCAGGTCCATATCGTCCATACCCATATCGTCGATGCTCGGCACTGTCTTCCGGGCCTTCTTCTTGCCTTTGCCGCCGCCGTCGCCTTTCACTACCGGCCGCTTGAAGCTGTAGCGCGGGATCTGCTTGATCGCCAGATCGTACGGTAGTCCAAGCCTGCCGGTTATGCTGAGCGCCCGGATCTGGTCGTATACTCTCGCAACATTGCCTTCCAGCCACTTGGCCTCGATCATGGGATCGGCTTCTTCCCCGGAACCAAGCGGCACGCGCGGGTATTTCGGATGCACCAACGGAACAAGATCGCCCGTGCACTGCCATTCGCGCCCTTTACCCTTCGCCACCCCCGAAACCTGGAAACCGTTCATCTTCAGATCAAGCTCGTACACGTGAGTACGTGGGCCACAGTCGTAGTAGTTCTCCTCGTAGTACGGATGACGCCGTGTCAGCGGGTATGGTGTCAACGTAACGGCAAGCCGGCCATGCAACGCCCCTTTGCCAATGCTCAGCTTCGAGCCGTCCGCTTCGCCACGGGGCGCATGCCCGCTCAGGCTTGCCACGCCTTGAGTCCATTCGCCTTTCCGTCGGAGCAGATCGACACGCGTCGTTGACCGACAATCCGACGCTATGCTCAGGACAAGACAACCGTTGTCCCAGGTTCCCTTCTTCGGCAACCCCAACGCCGCGGCTATGTTGTCCCGGACCGCCGTTATCGCACCTTCATGCGCGCGCAGCCTGGCCGTCTCGGCATCCAGGTCCTTCTTCGTGGCCGCGTGTACCGGGCCGATCGCGTTCATACATGCACACAGGGCGATTCCGGCGATCCACCCAAGACCATAGCCTCTCCTCATCTTTCGGTCCTCCTTCCCACAGCTGATAATGCTGCGACGGCTGCCTCGACGTGTATTGCGCCGCAGAGCGTGGCAGGTATTCAAGAAAGGTTGAGCGACCCGAGCCCATCCTTTCTCCACGTTCAACATGGCTTTTTCATTCGCGAGAAAGACGCGAGAAAAGGCCGGGAGGTCGTCGCAGGACCAAGAGCCATCAATATACGAGCGGCCGGCTCCTACCGAACCCCCGAAAGCCAGCTGATAAGAATTTGCTTTCCCGAGCCGCCGGCCACCAATTTGTCTCCCCGGCAACCGCCGGCGGTCAACCTTCTGGTAGAGTACGGCATCGCCGCGATGATGAGTAGGGGTGTTTGTGTAGGATTCCGGCACTACTGTAACATTGTGAAGACGCTTCTTGCCGGAGCCCATTAGGGCACGATATATCGGAAATGTGGTCTGACAGCATTTTGGGAGGGTAGCAGGGTGGTTCCCGTCCATCGGAAATGTGTGAATGGGGGGGAGTATGAGGTCAGCGAGGATCAAGGCGGAGGGGGCGGGTTCTCGCGGAAGAATGTGGCGAAGGTGGTGGCGGAGGGGGGCAGGCTGAGGCCGGCGGAAGTGTTGAGATGCCGGGTAAGGCACTTTTCCGATGGGGTTGTGCTGGGGAGCAGGGAATTTGTGAACGAGGTGTTACGGAAGCATCGCGAGGAGTTCGGTGTGAAGCGGCGGACGGGGGCGCGGGAGATGAAGAAGGGGGAATGGTCCGGGCTGTGCACGATGCGCGACCTGCGGCTGCAAGCGGTGAGTTTGTCGTAGGTGCGGCCCAGGGAAGCGGGTGCGGGTGGGTACGCGAGAGCGTGGCCGATGGAGCGGTACGCGCGTGTCCGATCCTGAAGAGCAGGAGCGTGTGACGCAGCACGAGCCTTGGCCGGCAGGACAGGCATACCGGCTCCGAAATCACGCGCAGTACGATGTGAGGTGTCTGGCTGGCGGCTCTTTTTGGTGACATTTAGTAAATGGCATGTCCACAAGGCGGCCGGTGGCCACAACCAAAGAAGACCGGCCGCCAGTGGAGGTGACAAGTGAAAGCGAAGGTAGGCGTCGGCCTGCTGTTCCATGGTCTATTGGCGGAACCGAGAAGTCAGCGTGGCGATGCCTTTGGATATCTTGATGGCCTTTCCACGACGCTGCAGGGCAACGGCGCTGGGCACATGGCTGATGTCTTCCGCAACATGGTACATGCTGCGCACCTCGCCGCTGGAACCCTTGGCGATATCGAAGAAGCGTGCTTTATCCGCATCTGAGGCACGCCTGGATCACGGGCAACAGCGCCAATGTCTTGCGTTGTCTGGGGCGCCCTCTGACCGCAGCCGGCAAACCACACGCAAACTCAACCCACGAGGTCAACAACCGTTTGATGGATGAACTTTCCACTTTCACCAACAACACGCCCATGCGCGAGTTGCTCGCCCCTCATGTCCGCGCACGTACCCAACGGCCATCAATCCAATCGAATTCGGTAGTACACCGGGGCTCTATGATCCGGGATTGGGTGGAAGATTGATTCCGTTCCTTCCGGATACTCGTCCAGTTCGTAGATAGGGAAGTCCCAGACATCGTTCCATATGCCCGAGGCCAGGTTGGTCGAGCGTTGGACCCGGTATGCCATTCCATACACGGTACGCCACTTCAGCAGCAACCATCCATCCCGGGGTGTCAGGGTATCCAGGCGCAAGCATGAATCACTGTCCAATGGATCCGTACCGGCGATCAGCTCGTCTCCGTCTCGCGCCCGGTCGCCGTCGGTATCGCTTCCGGCTGGGTTCGTGCCCGTTCCGAACCATTCATTAGTGTCGATCAGACCGTCCCCATCCGAGTCGGCTGACTCATGCATGAACTCATAGACGCCCATGTCGGGTTCCGCCCGCCCGTCGTTGTTTCCGTCCAACGGCCGAGGGACGCCTCCGAAATCGGGCGTGGTGTCCGCGAGAACCATGCCCGAATCGATGCAGGGCGAGTTGGACATGAGACGGTAGTTGCCGCCGGACCGATCCACGAATCCGGGCTCGTTGGTGAAGCAGCGTCTCAGCGCCAGACTGTGGGGCGTCGTGCAGCAAGACTCTAGTCGGGCGCCGGAAATGCAGTGAGCGTTGGGGGATGCAGGGGCGGTGTTGAAATAGATGATGCTGTTGCGGACCGGCGTGGAGGAATCCACGTATAAGCCACCGCCGCCTATCGTTGCCGTGTTCTCAAGGATCGTGCAATGCGATATGCCGGGGCCGTAGGCGGAGTAGATTCCGCCTCCCAGTTCGGCGGTGTTGCGAAGGAACAGGCAATTCTCGATCAAGGCTACACCACCAGTAGAGTACTGCAGACATGCGCCTCCGCCCCGGGCGGCTGTATTGCCGACGACGACGCAATCGATCAGGCGGTAGCGTCGTCCCACTGCGAGCACTCCGCCGCCGGAGTCTGTGTCGTATCCATTCGTGATTGTGAATCCGCAGACTACGCTGCCGGAGTCCCAGATGTCAAAGCAACGGTTGCTGCCGCCGCCATCGACTATGGTTGCTGCCGGGCCAGACACGCTCCGCAGAACGATGTCCTTCGTGATCCTGACCGTTGTGGCTAGCCGATACGTGCCGTTGCTCACCAGCACAGTATTTCCGCTGTCCGCGGCGTCGATCGCGTGCTGTATGTTCGTCGCCGCGGTGCGCCAACTGGCATACGGGTACTCAGGACTCGGGTTGCTTTCCCTGACATAGTGGTAGGGGGTGTCATCGACCACCAGAACATACGCGTTTGAAACGGTCCAAGCGCTTGAGTAGCGATTCGCCACCCAGAGTCCCACGTTCCTGAGCCCGGCTTGGCCGTATGAATAGCAGTGGACGGGATTGCGGTTCGTGCTGGATTCTGTTGGACGGTGGACATTGACTTCCGAATCGTAGTAGGTGTCATAGTTGAACAACCAGTACCAGGAGGTCGGGCTATGGCGCGATTTGTCATAGAACTGAATTGGCTCCTCGGGCGCCACCACGATGGGTGCGTCGAACGCGTTGGTCTGGGGGGACTTGTCCGTGGAGAAAGCGGCTACGATAGCAGGGAGGACCGTGATGCAGTTGGTCTTCATCACCGTATCGGCCGAGCTGCCGCCCGCGCCGAAATCATTGCTCACGGTCAGTGTTACCGTGTACCGGCCGGGATCGACGAAGACGTGGGTCGGGGCGTTCCGTGTACTGTCCACTGACCCGTCGCTGTCGAAATCCCAGAACCAGAACTGGGGAAACTCGGACGAAGTATCCTCGAAGGTGACCGCGAATGGTGCGGCGCCCGTCGCCACGGGACCAAAATCGGCGACCAACGGAGGCAACACCCGTATGTAATCGCGCCGCTGCCAACCGGCGCACTTTCCCGCGCTGTTGCTGACCGATAGGCCCACGGAGTAGGTGCCTATGGCGGCATAGCAGTGTGAGGTCGACTGTAGGTTGTTTCCTTCTGCGTCGATGACGCCGTCGCCATCGAAATCCCAGCGGAAGTACAGTTCGCCCATGTTCGTGCCCGAGACGTAGCTTGTGCACGGCGCCTCGAATGCAGAGATGCCGGTTGACGGGTCGGCGCTGAACGAGCAAAACAGCTCGCCGAACTCGGCTGCGCCCATGTCGACGGCGGCGCCGTTGATGCGTGGATGGCCGTCTATGTCTGTATCGGCGCCTGCCGTTAAGCTGTTCGTACCCGCATCGATGCACGGCGATGCGGGGCTGAGGTGGAACTCGGGATCCCCGAGGAACTGGGGCGGGTTCGTGATGTTGCCGGCACAGAAAGCAAATGGCGGCTCATCTGTCTCGATGCAACTGTATCTCACGGCTGACACTGCCGGCGGATCGATATTGCCGCCAGTGTTACCGTAAACAATGCTGTTCCGAATCTCCAGAGAGTCGCCGCCACCAGAGGTGAATCCGATGCCACCGGCGTTACCGTCATGTGCGTTATCATTTTCCGTGACGGTGCAATTCTCGACGACTCCCGAGAACCAGATGTTCACACCGCCGCCGCTTGACCAACCCCACAACGCAATATCGCCCGATATCCCGGTCACTGGGTGTGCATGGTTGCCAACTACTAGGCAACTGCGCAGAAGACCACCTCGCGACATGAAGACGCCGCCGCCCGGGTTATTGCGAATGATGCTTCGTTCGACGATGCAACGATCTCCCAATTCGACTCCGCAGCGGAGCCCGCTGCGATTCCGCTCCACCCGGCATCCTGAAACGATGCTGCCCGATCGCATGTAGGCGGCTGCGCCGCGGTGAGCCGTATTGGCGAAGAGCCCGCAGTCTATGACCCTGCTATCATCGACGCAGGCGATGCCGCCGCCCATGCCTGCTTCGTAGTACCATTCCCCATGAAAGCCGGCATAAGATCGGCCGACGCTGTCGTTCGCAGCGATATCGCAGTTGGTTACAACCGAATTACCGCAGTATATGCCACCACCATCGACGCCACCGTGCACTCGGTTGCTGACAATCCTGCAGTCCGCGATCAACCCGGCCATGCAATGGATTCCGGCTCCACGCACCAGGTACGTGTATCCTCCCGTGACCGTGAACCCGCGGATCGTCGCGTTTGTCATCGCGATGCAGCGCCGGGAGCCCTGGGCGTCGATGACCGTCCGGCCCGCCCCGTTCAAGCTCTGCAAGGTGATGCCATTCGAAATAGCGATCGTCGTGTCGGGGCGATACGTTCCATCCCCCACTACGACCACGCCGCCCGTGGGCGCGGCATTGATTGCGCTCTGAATGTTCGTGGCCGCATCCGGCCACGAGGCGAAGGGGGCGGTATGCCCGCCGTCGGGACTCACGTAGTTCGTGGCGCCCGGCGACGGTGCGGCATTCAGCAAGACAAGTGCTATCAAGATGTTGTACAGGCGGCCGACGGCCCCCACGCTGTTCCCGGCAAGAATCAGTATTCTCATGGTGGCCATTCCTCCAGCAGGATCCGATAGAATCGCTGCGTTGTGTTTCCATCTTTGTCGAGATCTATCGTGACCAGCTGAGAGTTGGCCGTAATGCTCTGGCCGACGTCGATCCAGGCTGAGCCGAGCAGGCTTTCTGTTCGCTGCACGCGGTACACCGCGCCGGACAGGCTGGACCAAGTTCCACTCATGGCCGTTCCATGGGACGCTATCGTGGTCAGCGCCAGTCCCGTATACTGGTTTGATCGCGTAGGATCGGTGCGCTCCTGGTGCTCAACCCAGTTCGGAATGCCGTCCGCATCCACGTCGCCGCTCCGCCCGTGAGCCACGTGACCGGACCCATCGTCGGTTGGGTCCAAACCCCAGAAACACTCCCAACTGTTTGGCAGCCCGTCACCGTCCGTGTCCCCGCCATCGTAATGGACCGTGACAACCTGTGAAGCGGTTTCATACGAACGGTTCATGAGCGGGCGCGCGGACAGAACGAGGTCTGTATCGCCCGGCTGGAGCACGGCTTCGAAGCGCCACAGGCCTGTTGCCTGATCCAACGTCACTCCGGACGCAGTGCCGTTGATCAGGACCTCGTCGGTATCGGGCAGGGCTTGGCCGCAGATCCAACCGTTTGTGTAGGGCCACCAATGCTGAACACCGTCGGTCATCGATGTCACTCTGGGCACGAAACCGGCCGTGGTGGCGACCGCGTTGGAGATCTGACCTTCGATCACGAGTGGCTGTGTGGCCAGGTACGCCATCATGTCCACCTCTGAACTCTGGAGCGTGGAACCAACGACCGCGAAGTAGTCGGCCACATGGCCGGCCAGCCGGTTCGTCGTGAAGCGGCTATCGTATTGGTCCACGATCATCTGGTAGTAGCGCCGCTTGAATCGGGGGATGCGCATGAACGCGTCCAGTGCGCGCATGTCGGGCCGCCAATCCGCGGGTGGAGCGTTCGACAGAAGATGAATGTGCATATTCGTAGACGCCGGATCAAAGCAGGCGTCCAGATCCAAGGGCAGCAACATGAGGCGCTTGTCGTCGGGATGCAGATAGCAGGCGTGATTGCCCGCGATCCCGTTGAGCAATGTCTGATAGTCGCCCAGCGCGACCGTGGTCGCAAGCCACCGCAGCCATTGGTCAGGGTCGATTGCATTGGTCACGTATCCGGCATAGTCAGAGTGATTGGTTGCCGCCACTATCGACAGGCAGTCATCGATCTCGGGCGGGTACGTTGTACCCGCGCCCATGCCGGTTTCGCCGAAGCTCTCGTACCAGGCGCCCGAATCGGCTCCGGGGAAGTTGCGTTCGACATAGTCGGCGCCAATCCTCTCCGCCAACAGGTATGGGCCTTGATCCATATGGTTGATGTGCAGGCGGACGTTGCGGATGATGGGCACGGCGAATCCTTGTTGTTTGAAATACTCGGTGGCGAGCCATTCAGGGCCGGGCCGTCGCCCGTTCAGGTTCAGACGCATCTTGTCGGCGAACGGATGCTCGTATCTCAGGTCGAGCCGGTACGACTTGACGGGCCAGAGGCGCTTCGTCATTCCGCGGTACCGGATGCGCGCCGAGGCAAACACTTCATCCATATACACGAATGTGACAGGCAGCAATTCGTCGCTGTTGACGTCACGTGTCAACAGCTCGGTCCTTGTCTCGTCACACATCAGCACGCGAAATCGAGGCGTCCGCGGAGTCGACGCGTCGTTCAGGCAGAGATAACGCAGAGTATACGGAACGTGGCGACCCGACTCGGGGAGACGCAGCGTCGGTGCGCCGAACGGATAGGCGATCGCATGGTCCTGCCCGTCGTACGCAGCGACATAGTACTCAACCAGTGCGCGATGTGCCTGGGGCGGTATCGTCGCTCGGTAGAGGCCGGTCAGCGCCTCCTGCTTCATCTCGACCACGGTGAACGATCCGTCAGTGTCGCGCTTCCAAAGGAGTCTTACGGCGTTTGTTCCGTTGTACACGCGGGCGCGCACGGTAACCGTCTCGCTCGGTGCGGGCGTGGTCGGGAAGTGAGCCACGGTGACTATTCGGCCGGTGGCCTCGGTCGCAACCGAGTTCGTTGTGCCGGGTGTGCCTTCGGCCGTTGTCTCCCGGTTGACCTGCCATGATTCGCCCAACGCATTGTCCAGTTGGGGGTCTAGCAACTCGAGTGACGGCCCATCACCATCTGCGGCACGGGGCCACCGTCCCCGGTCATGATAGTAGACGGCGTCCACCACGTTGCCGGCGTCGTCGCGAAGTTCCAGTTGCTCGCCGCGATTCGATAGTCTACCCGATGCGAATGGTCCAAGCACCCCGTCGATCCCGTATTTCGCACCCACCACGGCCGGATCGTTCGCGATGACAAGGTGACTGCCCTTGTTCAGGATCGTACCGGCGGGGAATACATAGGAGATCCCGTCCGTGAATTGCCAGCCGGTAAGGTTCACGTCGGTCGTACCCGCGTTGTAGAGTTCGATGTACTCCTCGTCATCTTCATCACTCAAAGGGTGGTACATGAGTTCATTGATCACGACTGCGGGGGTGGCCGGCGGGTTGTTGCTGGCGTTGCCTGCGTTCACAACGCTGTTCAACCGGCCGGGCGTGCCTCCGTCCAATGCGCTTGCGGCCCAGTTCGCGGGGGCATTGTTGTCCGATGAAGGGGCTCTCAACTCCAATGACGGGCCGCCACCATCCGGTGGTACGGGCCAGGGGCTGTGCCCGCGGTATTCAACGAGATCCACAACGGTATGGTTTGGTGAAACCAGACGAATCACGCCGTTCGCCCCAGCCAGCAGTCCGTGCCAGGCGCCGTGAAGGGCGACCGGTCCGTATCGGGCGTGAAAAGCCGCGGGGTCTCTTGAGATGACCAGGTAGTCTTCCGGCGTCAGAACTGTTCCAGGGGCAAACGTGTACGACACCTCGTCGGTTATCTGCCAAGACCCCAGATGGACGGCTGCCTCCCCGCGGTTATAGAGTTCGATAAACTCCTCCGTTCCATCGCCGTCGGGGTTGTACATAATCTCATTGATTACCACCATTCGTTCGGCGTTACGCGGGTGGGCCCCATACTGGAACTCCTCATGGTTGTCGGCGCCGTCCTTGTCCGGGTCCTCGTGTGCCATTGGCGCCAGACCGGCGAAGAAGCGTTGCTCCCAGCCATCGGCCAGACTGTCCGCGTCGCTGTCGCTGGACCAGTCCGGATAGAAGGGGAACGCATCGTCGGCATCGAGTGTGCCGTCGCGGTCGGCATCGCGATCAGTGGACGCATGTTCGAACGCCCCAACGCTTGGTGACGATGCGCGGGACCTGCCGTAGAAATCGACGGCGGCCGCGCGCTTCGGGGTCCCGGCTCCGAGGAGGGGTGATCCGGATACAGGCAGGACGTTGTCCGCGGCCGTCGCCGTGAAACCGGGATCATTCGTACGGTTCCCGGCGCCCGGCCACAGGCCGTCTCCTTGCACGTAGGAGTACTGAACCTCAAGGATGGACAGTTCATCGAGCGCGATGCTGCGGCCGCAGCCCCAGACGACGCTGTTGATCAGGCAGCCACGAGCGCCGCCCAAACCCAGCTCCTTCTCGTAGCACGAGACGCCGATCTCGCAGCCGACAACCGTGTTGTGGGCCAGGCTGGGGGCTGAGCTGTCCTTCACTGCGATGCCGAGACGGCAGCGCAAGACGACATTGTTCTCGATGCGCGCGTTGGAGCCTTCGCCTATGGAAATGCCCTTGTCCGCACAATGGAGAATGAGATTCCGGCTGACTGTGGCGGCGCTGCCCCCCAGATCAATGCCGTCACCCGACACGTTCGCGAGGACGTTGGCGTCGACCACCGCCGGCTTCCAGCCGAGGCCGCTCCATTCCAGGTCCACATCGATAGCATCCGCCCCGTGCTTGATCCGTGAGAACCGATTGCTCACGATGTGCGCGTCGCATCGGACCACGTTCACGCCCTCGCCGCAGTCCGAGACGTGGCTGTGCCGCAGGTCGATGACGGAATCGCAGGCTCGCACCGCCGTGCCGCCGAGATTTGTGAAGATGCAGTCCCGGATGCGCAAGGTTGTGAACTCCGCAGAGACCGCCGCGGACAGCGTGTGCGACGGCACCACCGGATGGTCGGCATACTCAACGACGCAGTGTGCCAGGATGCCGGTGGCGGTCAGGGTGTCGAAGACGCGCTTCCCCAGGAACGCCATGCCGCCCCAACATGTGGCTCCGGCAGCACGAGTGAACGTGATCGGCGCGGTGTCGGTGCCTTGCGCCTCGAGTGCACCATGGACTATGATCGAAGCGTTGCTGTGCGCCTGCACGGTAACGCCCGGTTCAACGACCAGTCTCCCGGAAGGCAAGACAACGACGGCTTCGTTCAGGATGACGGGACTGTCCGTCGTCCGCCACGCGTAGCTCGAGGAGATCTCGACCGCTTCCGCGTAGGTGACGCACAGCATCACCGGCAACAGAACCCAGCCACCAAGGCGTGTGAGATCGATCGGCATTCGCTACATCTCTATTGCCGCTCGAAGGAAACACCGTCGTGGTCATCGGAAGGGCGACAGCTCTCGTCGGTCGTCTGGGTTTACCCCGGATCGTGCGCCCTTGCGATCAGCATATCCACCGTTGAAGCGATCGCTACAAAACCTCGTCTAGAGAAAGCCGGATTCTCGGACCGCGTGTTCGCACACCGATGGGGGGGGGGGGAACGGAAGCTACAAGGAATCGTCTTCCAGGCGGCGGCGCTCAGCCGCAGGAACTGGTCCGAAGAGTCCTTCTCACTGGAGAAAGGGTAGCAAACCGGCGCGGAGGCACCAAGCACAAAAGTCGCGTTGACAGTTCCCCAATCCTACTCGCACTCTCTCCATCGCCGTTCCTGCCGGAGGCGGCTCCGCCGGATAGGCGCGCCAGAGAGTGCGAGTAGGATCCGCGACTGGCTTTCACTTGGACTTTGGGCGTTGAGTGTTGGCTGTTGGGCGTTCAGATCCCTGTCCAGAAGAAAAGACCATAGGGTCAAGAGACTCGTCCGCCGGCGCCGGCGGCCATTGTGCCTCTGCTCGCCCCGGAATGCAAACGTGCAGGCGGGAACCTGAAGCCCCTTCACCTATGATTTCGGCAAAGGATGGATGCTATGGGAAAAGGTCGGCATCTGCGGCATTTTCAGGCACGGACGGGTTTTTTGACCCTAAGGGATACTGCTTTCCCGACCTGCTGAGCAGGCTCCTGATGCAGCAGAACAGGTCTGCCACCGCCGTCAGGGAAAGCACGATCTTCTTTCTCAATGCTGTCTTTGGCTTGGCGACCATCGAGTATCATTCCAGCAAAACCGAGCGTATCTCCGCAACAGTGCGCTTCGGCGGCGGCTATCTCGTCTGGGCCGGTTGCATGGTCTTCTACCAGCAGCCTGTGCGTCGCTGCTCGCGGTTACGAACGTGCTGACCTTCGACGTTGCGTCGGTGCCGTTCCTCGTTTTCCCAGTGCTTGGGCTGGGCGGATAGCGGAAAGGTATTCCGAACAGGGAACACAACGGATTCCTGCGATGTCGATACGCTCGGCGCCACGGTACAGAAGGCAGGTGGACGCTTCGGGATAGTCGGCTTGGAACTCACGAAGCGATCGGGTGTCCTTTGGGTCGATCCGGCGACCATTCTTCACTTCGATCGCAGTGAACGTGTCTTCCCCGTAGACCACGAAATCGACTTCAAGGCCGCCTTTGGTGCGCCAGAAGTACAGGCGATCGCGTCCGCCGCGATAGTCTATCCAGGCGCGCAGGTGTTGCGCGACAAGCCCTTCCAGGGCGGCCCCCTGCATCTCTTCCGCTCTATCGAGTGGGCCCGTGGGCCTGACGGACCGAAAGACGCCACAATCAAAGTAGTAGAACTTCGAGTGCTTGATCAGGTTCCGCTTCGCGCGTCGAGAGAAGACCGGGACACGGAATGCTAACAGCAGGTCCTCAAGTATGCCGATGTATGCGTCAACGGTCTTTCTATTGACGGCGCATTCACGCGCAATCTCCGATGTATTCAGCACGGAAGCATGCGAGAATGCAATGGCTTCGAGAAAGCGTGCGAAGTCACCGACGTTGCGGACCAGGCTTTCTTCCTGAACTTCTTCCTTCAGGTATATGCTCACGTAACCTGCTAGTGTGCCGGGCGGGTCCTTGGCGGCGAGCACTAGGGGCACCATCCCGAGTTGGAGATTTCGTTCGAGATCGAAGCGCTCGCCAAGTTCGGCGGCCAGGAAAGGGTGCAGCGTGGTAGGTATCGCCCTTCCCGCGAGCATGTCGGCGCCGCCGCGCTTGAGCTTTCGCGAGCTGGAGCCGGTCAAGATGAACCGTAGACGCGGATTGTCATCCATGGCCTGGTGTACCACACTGAGGAGGGTTGGGACCTTCTGCACCTCATCCACGATGATGGTATCGCGGTCGTCGTTGGCCGATAGAACATCGGTCAGACGTTCCGGACGCGCCAGGTAGTTCCGATGCTCCTCGGGCGAAAGGAGGTCGATGCGAAGCGCCTCAGGCAGAAGCCCCTTCAGAAGCGTTGTCTTCCCTGTGCCGCGCGGTCCGAAGAGAAAGAAACTCCCGGCAGGCGCCCTGAATTTCCGGATCAGAGATTCCATAATTCCTTCCTTTTTGGATCTATAGAGCGCAGAATGGCGCCTTTTTCGGGAGCTGTCAAGAGCGGAATGCAGGAAAGTCCGGGTTCAGGTCCGAAGGTAGGAAGGTCTCGTAGCGCGGTCTTCCAAGGCCGCGCGTCTTCCCGAGGACTGAACGGCATTGGAATGCCGTTCTACGGTGGGATGCTGCTGGTCTGGTCAGGTCTATGTGTAGAGACCTCGGTATTGCATGGAATAGCTGACAGAGGTATGAATAGCGACATCTTGGGGACGGCGGACGTGCACGGCAGGGAAACGAAGGAATCACACGAGGGAACGAGCCGTTCGAAGCAGGAGGCGAGCTGAGCCTCGCAGGTACGCGGTATGGCAAGGCAACGACATAATATGCCCGAGATGAACGGATTCGAGCTGCTGAAGGAGGTCCGGAAACACAGCCCAAGCACCCAGGTCATCATCGCTACGGGGGTAGCGGACAAGGATTCCGCGATATAGGCCGTGTTGTTTCTGGACGAAATCGGCGACATGCTGCCCATGATCCAGGCGAAGCTGCTCAGGTTTCACAGGCTTTCGGCCTTCACTATTTCCCTTCCGCCGCTCTCACTTCTGCCACGCGGAGACGCCGATTAGGTCCTCGTCCTCGCCTTCCTCGCCGGCGCCCTGACCGCCGTACTCATAGTGGAGAGCGTCGACGTTGCCGGGCAGGCTGATGTCTTCGCCGCAGATGACCCGGCCTTGCAGCCTGATGTTGCCCCACACCGTGATATCGCCGGGCGCGTAGACCAGAGCGTCGCTCTCCATGTTGCCGGTAACCTCTATCGTGCTGTCTCGGCTGTATATTCCACCAGCCTGACCGGCGGGAGCATCCCAGTTGGTATTGCCTTCGACGTAGATGGATCCTGTTGCGATAACCGTGCAGTTGAATGTGGCATCACACTTCAAATGCAGGTTGCCGTTCACCTTGAACTTGTTGTTGGCGCGGAACTGACCTTCCCAGGTTCCGTTACCTTTCACCGTGGTCTTACCCGCCGAGAACATCGTGTACTCCCAGGCCGACCCCGGCGGCGCGCCGAGCCCGTCCCTGCTGCCGCCGTAGTTCTTGAGGTCGACAACCACGCTTTCCACGACACCCCCGCAGATGCCCGTACAGATGATATAGGCCTTGTCGACGGCTATTGTCACGACCGTCGCGTCGTATGAACCGTCCGCAAATGTCGCTAGCCTGATCTATTCATCCCGCATGAATCCACGACCGATTGCGGCATTGGGACGGGATGGGAGAACCGCGGATTACGCGGACCTGTGACGGCGGAGCTGAAAGCGAAGACGCATGGCGCGGATGGGGAACCCGGGAGGGAGGAGGGGCTGATTGAAGACAGACCCGTGGTTGCGCCTCCCGTATTTTCAGGGCGCGGGGGACCGCCACGAGCAACGGCTATGATGTGTTCAAGGCGGTGAGCATAGCGGAGGTCCTGGTAAGGAGCCGCTGCATCGGGTAACCGGCGGGGAAGTGGAAACGGATGAAGGTGCGCCCCACCTCGACGCAGGCGCCGATCTTGAGCAGTCGCAACCGTATGGTGTCGAACTGGGCACGTGCCAGTTCAGTGCATCGACATTGTGGTCGTTGAACCATTGAGTAATTCAGGCTAAGGTGTCCCTAAGGCGGCGGGAAGGTCGGTCGTCGAATCGGCTGATCGGACGGAATTTCAGCCACTCTGTCATTTCACCGGGAGTTCCGTTGCTCCTACTGTTGCCATGCTGACACGCCGATCAGTTCCTCTTCCGGTGTTCCCTCGGAGCCAGGGAAGCCTCCCGGAGGCGTCGGGATTGTCTCAGCCATGAGCAGAACGTCCGAACAGCCGCCCTTGTAGATGGAGCCCTTGACGATGAGCTGCCCTTCGTGGTTGCCGTTGGCCGTCTGCGAGTAGTTACCGGTCTTGGCATAGATCAGCCCCTTGATGGTGCCGCTCGAAGTGTTATTGATGTTGCCGTCCCTGCTTACCATTGCGAAGTCACCCGCAGCATTGACCTTCACGTGCCCTGAGACAGTGATGTTGCCGGTCGCGATGATCTGGCCGTTGATTGTCGCGTGGGAAGAGATCGTGACATTGCCGTTGACCCAGAGGATGCCGCCGTCGGGGGTGTAGTCGGAGCTCGTCGACCAGTCACCTTCCTTGACCTCGTCATTAGCGCTCGCCTCGTTGTACCATGGTGTAAGGTCGATGTTGGGGATATCCACCACCGGCACCGCTTCCTCGTGTGCTCCGTCGTCAAACGTGGCATGGTTATGAAGGTCGAGCGACGGCGCGGTAGCTGAGCCGTCGACGTCGATATTGCCCGCTTTCAGGAGTGTGCTCGACGAGAAATTGATCTGTGCGTCAACGTCCCCGCGCATATCCAGAGTCGAATTCGAATGGGCCAGCGCGGTGTTTGTCTGGCCTGCGACGGTGCCGCAGCCCCTGTAGGTGAATAGGCCGCCACAGATCATAGCGTAATCGAACGCATCCGAGTCCCACCATCTCGCTTCTTCGGCCTCAATACCTGAGCCTCCATAGTTTTTCAGATCCACGACAACCTGGGCCTCCACGCTTCCGCAGTAGCCTGTCGACACCAGCACGACCGTATCGTTGCTGACCGTCAAGACTCTGACGTAGTACGAGCCGTCCTCCAACGTAGTGTGCGGGAAGAGCGTGCTGTTCGTGCGCAGGCTGAAGTTGGTTGCCAGTATGCTATAGGCGTGGTCGACTCCCGCCTCGGCACAGGCAACCGCTTTCACGCGGTCCGCGAGTTTCCTTGCGAGGAAGATGCGCTGAGAACTCGCCTTGAGAGAGATGGACAGGGCCATCGAGATCAACAGTATGACCCCGAGCACTGTAAAGACAGCGGCCCCCTCCCGCCTCGCCTTTGTGTCGCTGTATGTGTTCATGTCACTCTCCTGTCTATTGGGCCTACCGCTGCCGGCAGTCGCCGCTGCTGTATCATTTTGCAGTGTTGCGGGGGTGTATCTCGGTCATCAGGCGTGAAGTTATGCGCCTTTCCTGTCCGTAACCCCTCACGTCGGCGAATATCTCCAGGTCCACGATCACGCCCGCGACCAGCGGGTCGCCGTTGACCGCCACCCGATATACGCCGTAGTTGAGCCCCTTGGTGAAAACGCCTCCGATGCTGCACAGCCTCTGCTCGCCGGGCCAGGCTATTGTTACGTCCTGTAGCGCGGGGCTGATGGTCAGATCGTTGTCCGGGTCGGCTTCTCCCTGGTTGGGCACGAGCTGTACTTGCCACTGCACGTATCGCCGCGGCAGTACGCCGAAGATCGGGCCGGGCTCAGCGATCGCGGTTATGTTGCTCCAGGCCGCCGCGTCGGACATTGACGAATCCGTTGCCGTGCGCACCTTGAACCTGACCGCTCCGTTCGCCGGGACGGTCGCGTTCCAGTCGATCGACGAATACATCGGGTCGGCAAGCTGTGTATCAAAGGGCCCTGAAGTGTAGGTGACGTTGGTCGGGTAACGTGCCAGAATCGCCCGCACGGCAGGTATGCCGTTGAGCCGGGAGACGTCTCCTCTCCCGTCCCACTGGGCGATGAGATCGCCGAGCACTGCGTTGCTGACGACTCCGCAGCTCATTTCGTTCGTGCGAGAGTCCTCCCAGTACCACGGACGGCCCTTTAGCGCGGTGGTGTCGACGAGGAACGAGACAAGGTAGCTCTTGTCCCGGTCGATCTCCACATTTGCCGGGTCGGACCAAGCCGCGCTTCTTGCCGGGATTGTGACGCCGGCATCGCCGTCGTTGAAGGTCAGTTGCACCGACGCGTCGGTGTAGTCGAGGGTAGGAGTCGTGCTGGAGGCCGCCTCCGCGATGCAGGCGGCGATGATGTTGAGACCTCCGACACCCATTGATTGGCCCCCTGCCTGGAATAGGACCAGAACTTTGCCGCCATCATGCTTGATCCATCCGCCGTTATCCATGTCCGTGCCCTTCAACAGGACGCGAACGGCGTATCCACTAAGCACATCATTGGTCAACGCTTCGCCGGACGTGCCGGTCTGTTCGGATGCCCACCACCCGTAGTCATTGCCGATAGCCGTCACAACGTAGTCGGACGGGTCCAGTGTATGATCGAACTCGACGGTTGTGTTGTCCGCCGAGTATCCCGTGCGACGAAAATTGGTTTCGGTCCATTGGTCGTTGTAGACGACGACAGTGAATTCCTGACCCGTGGTCGTCGATGGGAAAAGCAGTTGGTGGTTTGCACTCCAGGAACCCGCAGCCATATACATGCTTGTTGGCGCAGGCCCCGCGTACGAGTCGGGAGGAAGGTAAGCTTCGGCTTCCCGCGCTTCGCTCGGCGTTGCGAGGATGGTGTCTAGTCCTATCCAGTACCCGGAACTGGACTGGTTCTTACCGATAGCGGTGAATGTGACTTCGTTGTTGCCGCTGTCCATTATGCAGACTCCGAGATCGACGGTGACGTCTCGTCCGGACGTGTTACCGTATGCGTCGAATATCGCCCCCTGCGGAGAGATGCTCCAATCGAATAGGTTTTCGAAAAGAACCCTGGTTGAGGCGTTCTCGGAGTTGTGTGTTGCGCTGCCATCGCCTTAGCGGACTACGCTGTCGAGTTGATCCTGCCGTTCCACCGCTGTAAGGTCGTTGTCGCGCGGATCGAAGACCGTCATGCGAAGCTGGTAGGGGGTTCCCGTCTTGACGTGGTAGATTACGGTCTGATCCCATATGATGAAGCCCTGCCCGTTCGTCGGCACCTGCAACTCGCCAGGGAGCGGGTGAGCCAGTGGAAAGCTGATGGCCGTGTATGGCCCGACCCCCTCCGGATAGAACGACATCTTGTCTACAGCGGACAGGCGCAGGTCACCCTTCAACCGTTCCATGGCAATCTGGACGTCGGTATCGAGATTATCTTGGGCGTCTGTCTGGTTGAATCCCTGTAGGGCGTGCAGCAGCCCCGACATCGCGAGCGCCACGGCCGTCACAAGCATGGCCGCCGCGATCGACATCTCTACCAACGTGAAGCCGCCCGTATGTTCTGGTGTCGTTCTCACTCTTCCTCTGGTCTTATCCAGTAACTGGCAACGTATGAAGAAACGCATTCCTCTTCGCTGCCGAACGCACCCGTGTTCCTGTCGCGGATCTTTATGCTTAGCGATACCTTCGCCAGATTGTCCTTCACGTAGGTCACCGTGGTGGTACGCTGGTAGCTTCCTTGGGGATCGGATACGCCAACCTCGTTGACCACCACGTTCGTCTCGTTGAATGTGCCCAGATGGTCCCAGTCAAATGTTCGAGCCTTCTCCAGCCTGTTCTTGACGATGTTTATGGCCGTGTAGTGATCACGGGCGGCGTCGGTCATCTGCCGGCCGCGCACAAGCAGGTGGCAGGCCCCCCCAATGAACATCGTGAAAACGGAGAGAGCCACCATCACCTCAACCAACGTGAGACCTTCAGTCCCGCCTTTGCGGATACGTTTCATAGCGAATAGTCTCCCTTCCTATGGTCGCTGGAAGAGTAGCAGATGTTGTGCCAACACTACCTGCACGCGGGCGACTCTCCGCAACAGACTGAGTATTCACCATAATCTGGTTCTGCGGGAACGAGAAGCGGACGGTACACCAACGGCTTGTTGGTCCGATTTGGTGCACTTCGTTGGTTCAATTTGGTACACCTTGTTGGTTCAATTTGGTACAAACCGAATACACGTGCTTTTCTTAATGGGCACGGTGCTCCCGGCTCGCCCACGATCGCGCACTTGGATCGAGTGTCCCTTCAGGGGGTGCCAAGTGCCGAAAGAACGTGGTTCAACGGGGAGAAACAACGCGGTTCACGGTGACTCTGTCCGGGCACTGAGGTTGACAGCGGTCATAATGACAATTGCCGCGAGAATGCCGTCAAACACCGACACCGTGTTCCGGTTCCGATACTACCCGTCTGACCATCGGGCACGGTTCTTGCACTACTCTGAGGCAAGCATGGAGTCTGGCCGATAGGCTGTCAGCGCACGGTGTTGGTTCGGGCCAGGATGCATCAAGTGGGTGTTGGACTTGGATACAGACCCGGGAGGGAACAGTATGAACGGTCAGAGTAGGAGCCGTTGTGCCGCGTTTACACTGACGGAGATAATGGTCACAGTGTCGGTGATAGTGGTGATTGCCGCCATAGCGATTCCGGCTTACAGGAAGGCGCGGGCGACGTCGAAGATCAAGGTTGCGGAGTCCGAGTTAGCCATGTTGGCGGCGGCCGTGAAGCAGTTGGCGTGGGATACAAGGCGATGGCCCGGAGGCGCCCTGCGAAACGATCCGAACGCGCCGAGGATCTTGAACCTGACAACGAACGGCACGGGTCTCATGGAGGCGCACGCTACCAACTTCCCGAGCAACTGGAAAGGCCCCTACATTTCCAGTGTACCGAATGATCCCTGGGGACACCCGTACTTTTTCGACCCGGAGTATCTTATCGGCGGACAGCGACTCCCGGCAGTCGGATCGTACGGACCCAACGGCCAGGGTACGAACGACGCAGACAATCTTTACTGCACCGTGGACTAGCCTGCATGTTGCATCAAGTGTGAGCGTTCTGTGCAACATGGCCTGTTTGGCCGCGTTCCCCGCGGCCATCACGGTCTTTCAGGCCGTGGGGGCATCTGCTGAGCGTGGTGGAAGCTATGCGGGTTCACCAGGGGTACGCAGGGCCCTGCAATACCTGCGCATCGTCTGACGCGAGATGCCCAGAAGCCTGGCCGCGGCGCTCTTGTTGTTGGCCGTCTTGCGCAGCGCCTCCTTGACGAGGCGAGTGGTAGCCTCCTTCAGCGTCGGCAACTCCTGACCGGATATCGCGGCCGGCTCCCACGATGCCGCGGGGGGCGTGGATCCACGGAAGGGATCATCATCCATATGCGCCTTGAAGGAAGACAGCGACAGCGTCCCGGAAACATGCCTGCCCACCGCGTCATGTACCATGGCCTGCAGCTCACGCACATTGCCGGGGAACCGGTAGGTTGACAGATGCAAGATCAATTCCTTGGGTGGGGTGGGTCGATTCTTGTCTAGCGCGTGAGCGGCTTCGTCCAGAAAATGATCCACGAGCAGCGGCAGGTCGTTGCGGCGTTCGCGCAGGGGAGGCAGATGCACATGGTGTGCCAGGAGCCGAAAATAAAGGTCCTCCCGGAACTTCCCGGCGCCCAACAGACGACGGACATCCCGGTTGGTTGCCACCACGAGCCTGGCGTCCGAGGCCCTTGGTACGTCGGCGCCAAGCGCCAGGTATTCCCCGTCCTGGAGAAAACGAAGCAGCTTCACTTGCGAGGCGATGCTGAGGTCGCCTATTTCATCCAGGAACAGCGTTCCGCCGATGGCGCTCTCAATGAGTCCGTCTCTCGCCTCTGTCGCGCCGGTGAAGGCGCCTTTCTTGTGACCGAACAGCGTGTCCGAGAACATCGTGTCGTCAAGCCCTGCGACGTTCACGCAGACAAACTCCCCTGTCCGGCCGCTGGCCCTGTGAACGGCCTTTGCGATCAGCTCCTTCCCCGTTCCGGTCTCACCGGTGATGAAGACCGTCTGAGATGATGCAGCCACCATCTCAACATACTTGAAGATAGAGATCATGGTCTCGTCGCTGGTGATGATCTTGTCGAACACCTCCGGACGCTCCGGCTGCCCGGCCTGGAACAGCCGTTTCAGTTTCGCATTCTCTCGTCTCAGTTCCCTGAATTCTATAGCCTTACTGACGCCGGCGATGAGCCTGTTGTGGTCCACCGGCTTTACCATATAGTCGAAAGCCCCGCGCTTCACACAGCTCACCGCGGTAACGATGTCCTGGGTGGCGGTCACGATAATGACGGGTACGTCCGGACGCTTTCCGTTGATGATTGAGAGGATGTCCTGGCCCCCGATGTGAGGCATCGACAAATCCAGCAGGACGAGTTCCACTTCGTGGGCGGTTATGATCGCCTCCACTTTGCGGCTGTCCGCACAGCGAATCGTGTTGCTTATGCCTTCATTGCGCAGGATGTTGTCAAGACTCCGCAACAGTCGCACGTCATCATCCACCATCAACACCGGATCGGATGGGTATGGATCAGTCTGACTCACCTCGGCCTCCTACGGGAGCCGTCCCGTGCCGCGGGTTCTTGACCTGCTATCGGTAGCGTTACCGTCACGGTCGTTCCTTCGCCGGGCGTTGACTCGAACCCCAGGTGGCCGCCGTGTTCCCGGACTATGTGCGACGACACCGACAGGCCTAGGCCTGTTCCACCTTCGTTTCTCCGTGTCGTGAAGAACGGGTCACAGATCTTCGGCAGATCCTCCGCGGGGATCCCCTTACCTTCGTCACGGATGGATATCAGGACTGATTTCGCCCCCGGTGAATAGACTGTCTCCACATGGATGCCGGCATCTTCGCCGGTCTCGGGCAACGCGTGGGCCGCATTCTGCAGGACGTTCACGAGCACCTGCTCGAGCTGCTGAAAATTGCCACGGACGCGCGGTGCCACCTCGCTGTAGTTCGCGGAGATCCTGTGTTTCGCAGCCTTCTGCAGTCCGACGAGGCGCACCGCGGACTCGGCCACTCGATTGACGTTCACCTCTTCAGAGAACTCCACGGGGTGCCGACGCGCGAAATTCTCCAGTTCCATCACCAGGCTCGTGATACGCTCGGAGGCTTCCCTGATCTCCTGAACGAGGCAGGGAAGTTCCGCTCTGACTTCCTCGTACTTGCGGGGACCGATACAGAAGTCGGCGTTGGCCTCATAGTGCTTGTCAAGAATCGGCAGCATTCGGTCAAACAACTGGGAGAGTGACGTCGCATTCAACAGCACGACATTGTTCGGATTGTTGATTTCGTGCGCTACGCCCGAAACCAGTTCACCCAGCGCAATCAGTCTCCCGGCCTGAGTCAACTCCTCCTTCTGGCGTTCTGCCCGGTCCTGTGCCTGCTTGCGCTCCGTCAGTTCCGCACGGAGCCTACTGTTGACATGTCTGAGTGCCGACGTTTTCTTGTCGAGTTCCTCCCCAAGTTTGCCGGAGAGACGCTCAAGCCGATCGCGATCCCGTGACAGCTGTTCCACAACAGTGCTGACAGCGCCAAGCAGCGTCTTCATGTCCTGTCCGCCTCCCTCAGGAACTGTCTCCCCCAGATTGGCGTCAGCGACATCGCGCAGACAGGCGCTTAGCGCGTGCGTCAAAATAACTTCACCATCTGTTGGGTGCAATGGAGTAGTTCCACAATGGGTTGGAAGTGTGAGTCTTTAGGCTGAGTTGTTCCATCTGCTCGTTTGAGACTGTGATTCCGCGCT
>Ga0272442_10002396_pt1 | contig 27285 bp, 18 predicted proteins | sample SSMForm2O_FD_200262 | JGI IMG/M metagenome (GOLD analysis project Ga0272442, IMG submission 200262) | Marine sediment archaeal communities from Little Sippewissett salt marsh, Falmouth, MA, United States - SSM-Form-2O | ecosystem: Environmental > Aquatic > Marine > Wetlands > Sediment ... | reverse complement strand
CTTCGATGAACGCCCTCATCCCTTCCTCAACGGCCTTCAGTTCGGTAGTAGTTCCGCATAAATATTTTTCTTCATCATCCGGCACTATCTCGTTCGCTTGGGCGGCGACGCGGGAAAGTCTATTCCCCCATTCCCGGATGAGGCCGTTCAGCTCCCCGATCTCCCGCTCGATCTCCCCGTTCTCCCGCCTCGCGGTATTGAGCTCCTTTTCATCGAATATGCAGTTCGGGGACCGGTTTTCGAAGGTCCGCAGCGACGCGATCTCCGCTTCCCACCGTGTTTGGTCTTCCGTGCCGCCCTCCAGGGAGAACAGTTCGTTCAATCGGGCCGCGTTCACCTGGCGTTCGTTGTCGAGTTCTTCTCTCCGCCTGAGCATGCGTGCGTATTCCTCACTGCCGGCGGCCCCGGACTTCCGTTTTATCCCGTTGATCTTATCATTGATTTCTTCGATCCCGGATTGAAGCTCTCTGTTTGCACGCTTCCTGTCGTTTTCGAGGCTCTCGCCCGCGAACCGAAACTCACTATCAAGCTTCTGTTTCTCAGTTTCCGCAATACGGTAATTCTTATAGAATGTTTGTACTGCATGTTCGATCTCTCCGATGGTTTTCCCCTGCATGCCGTGCTTCTGTAATAAAAACGAGAGCGCTTCGATCTCCCGTGCAAGCCTGGATTCACCCGCTCCGAGCCGAAGCCTGAGAAACGCGAACACGAGGGTCGAAATCCCGGCAAGTGAAAAGAGAACGGCGAACCAGGCAGCCGGCCTGAGAGCGAACCCCGCTGCACCGGCGGCGCACAGTACCGCGGAAACGACGATAAAAAGGCTGTAAAGCCCGGCCAGAGCACGCCCTCCCGCAAGTAAGGCCGCTCTATTCTCACACTCCCTCATGCGCGGCGTTATCTCTTCGTCCGCTCTTTTCTTCGTTTCCTCCATGATCCCGAACCGCATGCCCGACTCTTCCGCGGCCCGCCGCTTCTCCGCCAGCCGGCCCTCTTTTTCCCGAATCTTCTCGAGCAATTCGTCCCGTTCCGAAATCTTACTCCCTCTCTCAACCTCCAGCCGGTGCCACGTCCTTTCTTCCTCCTCGCTGTAACGTTCGAGGTCCGAAAGGCCGTCACGCGCCTCCCTGTACCTGCCGAACGCCTCCCTGCCCCGCTCGTACCGCTCCCGCAGCCGCGCCGTTTCCAGCTCTTCCGTCTTTTTCACTCCCGTTTCGAGGTTCCGGACAAGAGAGACCTTGCGCTCCACGAGTTCGTCATAGTTTATATTCTCCAGGCTCGCATACAGCTCCTCAATATCCCGGAGGAGATTTTCGGCCTTTTGGAGCCTGGACTTCATCTTGTGAGGTTTCTCATCGCTGAAAGCCCATGCCGGGGTGGCAAAAGCGAACCCCCTCAGTTTTTCGTTTATCCGGGCGATCCGCTCTGTCTGAAGTCCGGTCAGCCGGTCCGTTACGGTGGTGTAAAGCTCACCCTCGTTCGTGAACGAAAGATCGCTGTTTCTGATGACGAAAAGATCGGCCAGCTCGTCGCGTCCGAGACCCGTTATCTTCATCAAGCTGCCGGCCTCGGGAAGCTTGACTTCATTACCGTCCATCTCCAGGACGAGATATCCCTCGGGAAACTCGTCGACACGGTTTATGTTTGCAAATCCCTTCACCTTCTTTTCGAAGAGAAATCGAAGAAGCGCGTCCAGGGTGAGGGTCTTGCCCTCCTCGTTCATGCCCCAGAAGAGGTTGAAATCACCGAGCTTGACCGGCCGCTCATACCTCAACGGGCCGTAACGGACAATATTGAATTCGTTCAGTCTCATCGAATTGCTCAACCACCCATCTCTAGAGCCGCGGCCATAAGGGCCGTCTCTCTCAACCTTTTTTTCATGTCCTCGTCGTAGCCGGTATCTTCGAGCTTTTGAAGGAATTTCTTGAAGAGCGTATCCTCATATATGTTCCGCACGTCACGGCACTCCATGACCTTGTCCACGCCGAGCTTATCGAGGTTTTTCTCGAGCTCCGTTTCCGTTATTCCGTGTTTCTCCCCGTTGAAGAATCCCCGGATTGTAAGCAAGGGTACCGCGGGCGGCTCGACGGGGTCAAGGGCGTTTCGGACCTCATCCAGAGGTGGGGCAGGGCTCATCGGATCGAGGTTGACGACGACATCTTCAAAATAGCGCGTGCCGAGCGAATAGGGATCCGGGGGACCGCTCGTTTCAAAGAGGTTGACCATCCTCTTTCCCGTTTCCTTACGGGAGATGGAAACGGGAGAACCGGGGTACACGAAATACCCCCCACCCTCGATCGTCCGAATATCGAAACGCGTGTGGAAGTGCCCCGCAAGGATGTAATCGTAGCCCAGACCGGAGAAAGAGGCGAGTTTTACGGGCATGTACCGGTCGTCGCCCTCTCCGCCGAAGTCCTTTCTGGAATAATAGGTGTCCGTCAGCTCGCCGTGAAAGAGAAGTATGCTCGCTCCGCCGCCATTCTCCGGTATTTCCCGTCCCGCCATTTCCTGGAGTTTCAGCAGCACGTCCTCTTCACTCATCTTTTCGAAGGGAAGACCCTGTACCGAGACCGACCCGTGCGTGTATACCGCCTCCGCGCTGCTGATTATCCGCACATCCTTCCCGAAGAACGCACCCCCGCCGTAAGCGTCGCGGTCATGATTTCCGGGCAGTATGAAGATGGGAAATCCGTTGTCTGAGAAGAGATCGCGGAGGTTGGGCCGCAGCTCGTCCGCTGCAGCGGTGCTGTCAAAGAGGTCGCCGCTGATGACGAGCAGCTCGACGCCCTCCCCGGCCGCGGCTTCAATAATCGTTGAGAGGGCTTTCCAACGCTCGTCGCCGAACGCACGTAGGTGAATGTCTGCCGTATGAAGTACTTTCATTAAAGCGACTCTCTTCGATCCTGCACTTCGCCCGACTTGGGGTACATGTCTGCCGTATGAAGTACTTTCATTAAAGCGACTCTCTTCGATCCTGCACTTCGCCCGACTTGGGGTACATGTCTGCCGTATGAAGTACTTTCATTAAAGCGACTCTCTTCGATCCTGCACTTCGCCCGACATGGGGTACATGTCCGCCGTATGAAGTACTTTCATGTGGGCTCCGTATTCACGAAGCAGTTATCCCGCGTGAAGCAATGGGATCCGTGGGAACGGCGCTTCTTGATAAAATGAGCGCCTGTATGTTTTCAGAGAGAAAACCGCAATCATACGGCCTTTTGGGAGATGCAGGTATGAAGAAGGTTATTCGTTCGTATCCGAGATATCGACGCCGAATTCGACTCCGACCGATTCCGCCTCTTCCTCTTCTTCGCCGACCTCTTGGACGCGCTCCTGTATCTTTTGAATTTCATCCTCGTCGACCCGGCTCTGTCTCGCGTTGAGATATCCGAGAAACAGGCTGACGACGATGAAGAGCGCAGCGAATACCGTGGTAAGCTTGGTAACGACGTTCCCCGTCTGCGTTCCGAAGGCCGACTGGCTTCCGCCTCCGATAAATCCGAGACCCCCGCTGCTCCCGGGCTGTATGAGTATGATCCCCATGAGTATAAGCGCAATGAGGAAGAAGAGAACCGTCAATACTATCAGCATTCAGTACCACCTTGGAAAAAGAAAAAATATGAGAACGTCTCAAGAAGATACTAACACTCAAACACCGAGTCCACCAGAAATTCTTACCACTACCACCCGCCTGGATCGCAGAGGGCGGATAATAATTTTATCCGAATACTCGGTCACACATCCTCGTACTTCACAATCCTGGCGAAGGATTCCGCCTTGAGGGACGCGCCCCCTACCAGGGCCCCGTCGATATTCCGCTTTGCCATGAGTCCGTCGATATTTTCGGGTTTGACCGATCCTCCATAGAGAATCCTGATGCTCTCGGCCCGTTCCCCGCCGTAAAGGCTCCCGACAACCTCCCTGATCAGTCCATGTACGGAGTCGGCATCTTCGGGTGTCGCGGTTTTTCCCGTCCCGATCGCCCAGACGGGCTCATACGCGATAACGACACCTTCGATCCCTTTTTCATCCACGCCTTCCAGGCCGCGCTGAACCTGGTTCTTCACGACCTCGTCCGTTCTGCCGGCCTCACGCTCTTCAAGCAGCTCGCCGACGCAGAGTACCGGCTTCAAGCCGGACTGGAGCGCGAAATTGACCTTCCTGTTGATTGAAAGATCTTCCTCATTGAAAACATGTCTTCTCTCGCTGTGGCCGAGCAGGACGCTGTCGCATCCGACGGAGAGAAGCATGTCCGGGGATACCTCTCCGGTGAAAGCCCCCTCCTTTTCGAAATACATATTCTGCGCGCCGAGCATTACGATGGACTTCTCAATTACACGGCCTACATCGGCCAGGAGCGGATATGAGGGACATATGAGTACATCCCGTTCCCGGACGTCTCCGATCAGGCGAACGATGTCTTCCGCGAGCCCGACTCCGGATTGGGTGTTGAGAAACATCTTCCAGTTCGCTGCTATAAGAGGCCTTCTCATCATGTTTCCTTTCCCGATGTTCTGATATAGGAGGGCTGGGCCCTTAAGGATCACGCAGGCGGTCCATATACCTCCACAACGAAAAGGGAAGGAATGGTTTCCGCCGCCGGTATTGACTCTACTTATCGGACAGTGCCTTCAGTCCGGGCAGTTCCTTGCCCTCAAGGAATTCCAGCGAAGCGCCGCCGCCGGTCGACACGTGGTCGATCTTGTCCGCGACACCGATCTTGTTGACCGCAGCGACCGAATCGCCGCCACCTACAACGGTCGTTGCTCGTGAGACGGCAAGCGCTTTTGCGATCTGGTTCGTACCCCTCGCAAACTTCTCGATTTCAAACACTCCCATGGGACCGTTCCAGAGTATGGTCTTGCCCTGCTTGATCTCCTTCTTGTAAGCCCTCACCGTCCTGGGACCGATATCGACACCGATCATCTGGTCGGGCATCGCGTTCGTGTCGACGGTCTTTATCTTGGCCTCACCATCCACCTTGTCCGCGACGATGTGATCGACGGGAAGCATGAGCTTCACGTTCGCGCCGTCCGCCTTCTTGATGAGCTCGAAAGCGAGGTTGACTTTTTCGGTTTCCACGAGCGAGTTGCCCACCTCAAAGCCCTTTGCCTTGAGAAAGGTATAGCACATGGCCCCGCCTATGATGAGCGAATTCACCCGCTCGAGCAGTTTCTCGAGAACGCCGATCTTGGTCGAGACCTTGGCTCCCCCGATGATCGCGATATAGGGCTGCTCAGGTCCGTAGAGGAGTTTTCCGAGAAAATTGATCTCCTTCTCCATCAAAAACCCGGCGACAGCGGGGAGGTTCTGTGCGATTCCCGCTGTTGAGGCATGCGCTCTGTGCGCGGTTCCGAATGCGTCATTGACGTAGATATCCGCGTATTCAGCCAGTGCTTTCGCGAATGCCGGATCGTTGGCCTCTTCTTCCTTGTGAAACCTGAGATTTTCGAGAAGAGCGACATCACCGCCCTGCATACCCGAGATTATCTTTTTCGTCTCTTCGCCGACGCTGTCCCTGCATACGATGACTTCTTTCTGGATGAGCTCACCGAGTCTCTTCCCTACGGGCGCCAGCCGCATATCTTCCCTGACTTCACCCTTCGGTCTCCCCAGGTGGCTCATGAGAACGAGTTTCGATCCCTTGCTGAGGACATAGTTTATGGTCGGCAGCGCGGCTCTTATCCTTGTATCGTCCGTTATGGCACCCCCGTCGTCCAGGGGAACGTTGAAATCAACGCGCATGATGACGCGTTTGCCGGTAACATCCACATCCTTCACGCTCTTCTTGTTGATCATGGGAGTATTCTCCTTCTCCGCCGGTTAAAATAATCTGCCGATCAGGTCAACCACCCTGTTCGAATAGCCCCATTCATTGTCGTACCAGGAAACGAGCTTTGCCATTCGTTTCCCGATAACCATGGTGGCCAGCGAATCGAAGATGGAGGAGTAGGGATTTCCGACTATGTCGGACGAAACGATCGGATCTTCGCAGTAGAGAAACACATTCTTCATGGGACCGGAAGCCGCGGCTTTCATAGCCTCGTTTATAGCTTCCTTTGTCACGTCCTTTTCCACCTCGACTACGAGATCCACGATGGAACCGGTGGGAACGGGCACGCGCATCGCCATGCCGTCGAGCTTTCCGTTCAGGTCGGGGATGACTTTGCCGATCGCCTTTGCCGCGCCCGTGGTGGTAGGAATGATATTGACGGCTGCCGTACGCGCCCTCCGCGGGTCGCTGTGCGGTGAGTCGACGAGCTTCTGGTCGCTCGTATAGGCGTGAATCGTGGTCATGAAACCCTCACGAATCGTGAAACTGTCGTTCATCACCTTTGCTATGGGCGCCAGGCAGTTCGTCGTGCATGAGGCGTTGGATACTATCTTGTCCTCAGGTTTCAGCATCTCTTCGTTCACGCCGAGCACGATCGTCCTGTCGATCTCGTCCTTTGCAGGAACAGTGAGTATGACCTTCTTCGCGCCTGCGTTCAGATGCATCGCAACCTGTTCTCTTTTCCTGAAAACACCCGTCGATTCGATTACGAGATCGACACCCAGGTCTTTCCACGGAAGGTTTGAGGGATCCCTCTCCTTCATGACCTTGATTGCTTTACCGTTCACCTTCAGTCCATCACTGCCGGCTTCGACGGTCCCTTCGAATCCCCTGTAAACGGAGTCGTATTTAAGAAGATGTGCGAGCTGCTCCGGAGCGAACATATCGTTAATCGCGACAATCTCGACATCTGATTTCTTCTGAGCAATCCTGAATACATTTCTTCCTATACGACCAAAGCCATTAATACCGACTTTTACTGCCATTGAAGACCTCCATGCAGAATGAATTTATAACCATAAGTTTAATAATTTCTATTTTGATTATCAAGAAAATCTTGGACGGGGAAGGCCCGGGATAATTTCCCCTACTCGTTCTTCCTTTTCAAAACGGACATGAAAGCGCTCTGCGGTATATCGACCTGCCCCACCTGCTTCATCCGTTTCTTCCCTTCCTTCTGCTTTTCTATGAGCTTCCTCTTTCTCGTGATGTCTCCTCCATAGCATTTTGCAACTACATTCTTCCCCGTTGCTCCGATTGTCTCACGCGCTATGATCTGACCGCCGATAGCGGCCTGCAGTGCGATCTTGAAGAGGTGGGGAGGTATCTCTCCCCGCAGCGCCTTTACCAGCTCCCGTCCGCGCGCATATGCGCCGTCCCTGCGCACGATCTGAGAGAACGCGTCGACCTGCTTGCCCGCGACGAGTATATCCAGCCGAACCAGGTCGGACTGCCGGTAGTCGAGAAATTCGTAGTCGAGCGACGCATACCCCCTGCTCACCGATTTCAGCGTGTCGTGGAAATCGTAGATGATTTCAGCCAGGGGAATCTCATAATTGAGCTCCACCCTCTTTTCACCGATATAGCTCATGGATGTCTGCTCGCCGTTCCTGTCGATCGTGATACGCATGATGTTCCCGACGTATTCCTCGGGAGTGATTATCGAGGCTTTCACATAGGGTTCCTCTGCGTACTCGAACATACCCCGGTCCGGGAAATATACGGGATTGTCGATGATTCTGGAGGATCCGTCCCCGAAAAACACCCGGTACTCCACGCTGGGCGCGGTTATAACGAGCGAGAGGTCGAATTCCCGCTCGAGACGCTCCTGCACTACCTCGAGGTGAAGCAGGCCGAGGAAACCGCACCTGAATCCGAAACCGAGCGCCGTTGAAGACTCGGCTTCAAAGATGAGCGAGGCGTCGTTCAGTTTGAGTTTTTCGAGACCATTCCGCAATGCCTCGTAATCGTCTGAAGCCACGGGATAGACGCTCGAATAGACCATGGATTTCACTTCCCTGTATCCCGGAAGGGGCTGAGCGGCACCGCCGGCCGAGGTCGTTATGGTATCGCCGACCTTCGTTTTATCTATATCCTTTATTCCCGCAATGACGTAGCCGACCTCGCCCGGTTTCAGCCGGTCGGACCTCTTCATGTCGGGACAAAAGATACCCACTTCTTCAACGCTGTAAGAGGCCCCGGTCGCCATAAGCCGAATCTCCGCGTCCTTCTCCATACCGCCCGAGAAGACACGCACGTTCATTACGACACCCCTGTAGGTATCGAAATGCGAGTCGAATACGAGCGCCCGGAGCGGGTCCCCCGGATCGTAAGCGGGAGCGGGAATACGCTCGACAACCGCCTCGAGAACATCGCGCACGCCGGTACCGTCCTTCGCGCTCGCGAGCACTATCTCATCCTCCCTGAAACCGAGATCATCGATGATTTGCTTCTTAACGGACTCCACGTCCGCGGCGGGCAAATCTATCTTGTTCACGACGGGTATTATCTCGAGTCCGCTGTCGAACGCCATATAGAAGTTCGAGAGGGTCTGGGCCTCAATACCTTGGGAGGCATCCACGAGCAGCACGACACCCTCGCATGCCGCAAGCGACCTCGAAACCTCGTAGGTAAAATCAACGTGACCGGGGGTATCGAGAAGGTTGACGGTGAAGGTGTTCCCGGAGCGGCTCTTGTATTCGAATGTCACGGGGTGCGACTTGATCGTGATTCCCCGCTCACGCTCGATATCCATTGAGTCCAGGTACTGCTGGGCGGTCCCGTCGGGCTTGAGTATACCCGCGATCTCGAGGAAACGGTCCGCGAGCGTGGATTTTCCATGGTCGATGTGCGCGATGATCGAGAAGTTGCGGACATGCTCGGCATTTTCATTCATTTTATGGTTTCACCCGGGAGTTGAGGAGGGGGCCTCTATCGTGTCACAAGTTTGCCTCCGGTTTTTCTCGAGTTTGCCTCCGGTTTGCCGCGCGTTTAATACCGATTTTGCAATGGGCCTTCCGGGCCGCACCTTATGGAAAGATAAAAGCGGATGGGCGTGGACCGCCCATCCGCTTTATTTTACGGAAATCCTTCAGTCCGCCAGGGCGGCCTGTGCCGCTGCGAGCCTCGCTATCGGAACCCTGAAGGGTGAACAGCTCACGTAGTTCATACCGACTTTATGGCAGAACATCACCGATGACGGTTCGCCTCCGTGCTCGCCGCAAATTCCCACCTTCAGGTTCTTGCGCGACTGGCGTCCCCTCTTTATGCCGAGATCGACGAGCTGGCCGACGCCTTCCTGATCGAGGGCCTGGAAGGGGTCCTTCTCCAGTATACCCTTGGCGACGTATTCCGGCAGGAAAACACCGGCGTCATCGCGTGAATAGCCGAAGGTCATCTGCGTAAGGTCGTTCGTGCCGAAGGAGAAGAACTCGGCGACTTCCGCGATCTTGTCCGCCACCAGGGCGGCGCGGGGTATCTCGATCATGGTTCCGACCATGTACTCGATTTTCTCATTCTGCTCCTTTATGACCTTCTCCGCTATCCTGCGGGTGAGCTCTTCAAGTATCCGCAGCTCCTCAACCGTTCCGATGAGGGGAATCATGATCTCGGGCAGGACCTTGACTCCCGCTTTCTGCATCGCGACGGCGGCCGCGACAATCGCCTCGACCTGCATCTCGTAAATCTCCGGATAGGTGATCCCGAGCCTGCATCCCCTGTGTCCGAGCATGGGATTGAACTCCTTCAGGGATTCGACCTTCTGAACGAGCTTGTCAAACGGTACTCCCATGGTTTCGGAGAGCTCCCGTATCTCCTCATCCTTGTGCGGAAGAAATTCGTGGAGCGGCGGGTCGAGCAGCCTAATGGTGACCGGAAGGCCGTCCATCGCCTTGAAGATTCCCTCGAAGTCACTCTGCTGCATGGGAAGGAGCTTGGCAAGCGCCTTTCTTCTTCCGGCTTCATCCTCGGACAGTATCATCTCCCGTACGGCGTCTATCCTGTCACCCTCGAAAAACATGTGCTCCGTTCTGCACAGGCCGATTCCCTCGGCACCGAGCTTTCTCGCGTTCTCCGCATCGGCCGGAGTGTCGGCGTTCGTCCTTACGTTGATGGTCCTCATCTCGTCCGCCCACCCCATGAGCGTGGCGAAATCGCCCGTGGGCTCGGGCTCGACGAGCTTGACCTGACCCCTGATTACCTCGCCCGTCGTACCGTTCAGCGAGATGTAATCACCGGCCTTGAATGCCGCGTCCCCGATCTCGCACTCGGAATCGTTCTTTATGCGTACTCCCGAGCAGCCTGCGACACAGCACTTACCCATACCGCGGGCTACGACCGCCGCATGCGAGGTCATGCCCCCGCGGGCGGTGAGTATACCCTTGGCAACATTCATACCGCCGATGTCCTCCGGCGAGGTCTCCAGCCGCACCAGAATGACGTTCTTTCCCCTGGCGGCTTCCTCCTCGGCCATCTGGGCCGTGAACACGATCTCACCGACCGCGGCCCCGGGAGACGCGGGGAGACCCTTGGCAATCACATCGACCTTTTCCTTGGGGTCGATCATGGGATGAAGGAGCTGGTCGAGCTGGGCGGGAGCCACGCGGTTCACCGCCTTCTTCTTGTCGATGAGGCCCTCCTTCTCCATGGAAACGGCTATCGTCACTGCGGACTGCGCCGTACGCTTTCCCGTTCTCGTCTGCAGCATGTAGAGTGTGCCCTTTTCGATGGTGAACTCCATATCCTGCATATCCTTGTAGTGCTGCTCGAGCTTGTCCTTTATATCCACGAGCTGCTTGTAAATTTCCGGCAGCTCCCTGCTCATGTCATCGAGGGATTCCGGAGTCCTTATGCCGGCGACCACGTCCTCGCCCTGCGCGTTCATGAGGTACTCGCCGTAAAAAACCTTCTCGCCGGTGGAGGGATCGCGGGAGAAACACACACCCGTGCCCGAATCATCACCCGCGTTTCCGAACACCATGGTCTGAACATTGACGGCGGTACCCAGAAGGCCCCTGATCTCGTTGATCGCCCGATACTTGATTGCACGGTCGTTGTTCCACGATCCGAAAACGGCGTCGATCGACTTCCAGAGCTGGAGCAGGGGATCCTGGGGAAAATCCTCACCTGTTTTTTTCTTGTAGAGCACCTTGTAATTCTTCACTATTTCCCTAAGGTCGTCGGCACTGAGCTCCGTATCGAGCTCCACGCCCCTGCTTTTCTTCTGAGCGTCGAGCACGTGCTCGAACTCTTCGCCGTCTATCCCCATGACCACGTTTCCGAACATCTGTATAAACCTTCGATAGGCGTCCCAGGCAAAACGTTCTCCCGTCATCTTTTCCAGGCCCTTGACGGTCTCGTCATTCGTACCCAGGTTGAGCACGGTATCCATCATTCCGGGCATGGAGATCGCAGCGCCCGAACGTACGGATACGAGCAGAGGATTGGCGGGATCGCCGAGCTTTTTCTTCATGAGTTTTTCAAGCCGATCGAGGTGATCGGCGACCTCTTCCCTCAATCCCTCGGGATACTGTTCTCCCTGCTTGTAGTATATGTCGCACACCGTTGCGCCGATGGTAAAACCGGGCGGTACGGGTATGCCGAGATTGGTCATCTCAGCAAGGTTGGCACCCTTACCGCCGAGAAACTCCTTCATATCCGCACGTCCCTCGGCCTTTCCTCCGCCGAAGAAATAAACATACTTTTCCTTCGCCATTTGTAATTCCTCCAGATTTATTTTATGATTTTATCAATTTACAAGCTGGTATTTTGTATCAAAATTTATAAAAGACAAATGTGAAAATCGTCCCCCGTCCCGGGGCATGAAACACGGATCTTTGAAAAGGAAGGTCCCCTGTTTCTCATCTATATTTATGAAGTAAAACCGAGGTAAAGGGGTAAATAAGCTCCTGAGAAAGCGGACCACCCACTGAAAACGCTCACTCGATCGGAGTAAATATATTAAAAACGGGGCATCCGGGTCAAGATTTACTCTCCGGGCAGGACAATCCTGGAGAAATCGATAACGTCCGCGAAAACGGCAATAATCGAGGTGAGGAGCGCGATACGGTTGCCGCGCAGGGCCGGGTTTTCGTCCATAACGAGCACATTGTCGAAGAAGTCGTCCACAAAGGGTTTGAAGGTCGAAAGAATTTTATAAACATCCGGGTACCGCTTCTCCCCGATGCTCTGAACCAGCACTTCGCGCTTTTCCGTAAAATGATCGAAGAGGGCCCTCTCTTCGGGTTCATTCAGCAGTTTATCCGAAAAATCCGGTTTCTTTCCGTCCACGACGATATTGGTCATACGCTTGAAGGATATCAGGAGGTCCTGAAAATCCGCGTTGTTTCTGTATTCGTGGAGCGCATGAACACGCCTGTACGCATCAAAGATATCGTCCGGACCGCCCGCCATCGAAGCGTCTATCTCGTCATAGGCGAATCCCATCTCACCGAATATGGTCCTCGTCCTGTTGAGAAAGAATTCCTCGATGTCGCGGACTATGTCCCGGGGATCTTGCATTCCGTGCAGCCCGGTGCTCAGCCCGATGAGGGCCTTCATGGAAAAATGCAGCTCCAGGTGAATAATTATCCGAATAATGGCGAGGACCTGCCGCCTGAGCGCGAAGGGGTCCTTCGAACCCTTCGGCTTGAGCCCGATTGCGAACATACCCGTTATGGTATCGAGTCTGTCCGCGATGCCCACGATGCCTCCCACGTTTCCGGACGGGAGAGCGTCCTGCGCCGAGCGCGGCTGATAGTGCTCCCGGATCCCGAGCGCGGTTTCCTCGCTTAAGCCCGCCCTGAGGGCGTAGTAGTACCCCATGACGCCCTGCAGGTGCGGGAATTCACCCACCATGAGGGTGGTGAGATCGTTCTTGCAGAGACGTGCCGCGCTACCGACCGCACTTCGTACGTCCTCGCCCAGAGAAAGCATGGACCCGAGCTCGAGGCTGATGCGTTCCACGCGGCCCGCCTTTTCGTACATGCTGCCGAGCTTCTCGTGGAAAGTGACCGCCTTGAGCTTGTGGAGCAATGAATCGAATGAATGCCTAGAATCCTCGTTGTAGAAAAACGCACCGTCCTCGAGCCGTGCCCTGAGCACGCGCTCGTACCCGGCACGTGTCTCCCGGTTTTTCCTGATATTCGAGATGACGATAAAAAAGTGGGCCAGTTCCCCCGAATCCTTATCCACCAGGGGAAAGTAGCGCTGATGCTCGACCATCTCCGAGGTCAGCACCTCGGGCGGAAGCTGAAGGAAATGCTCCTCGAAACCGCAGAGAACGGCGTGCGGGTACTCCGTCAGGTCCGTTGTCACGTCAAAGAGGGTCTTGCCGTAGGGATGTACCGCGAGCCCGTTCGCCGAGCACAGCTTTTCGACCTCGCCGATGACCCGTTCCTTTCTCTTCTCCCTGTCCGGCACAACGCATGCCCCGGCCAGTGTTTCTTCATAGTCCGCCGGTTTCCCTATTTCCAGGGACTGCTCGGTGTAGGTCCGGTGGCCGTACGTGATCCGGCCCGACTTCACGCCTGCGACTTCGCAGGGAATGACCCGGTCGCCGAAGAGGAAGACGATCCACCGTATGGGGCGGGCGAAGAGGAAACCATTACCCTCCCACTTCATCGTCTTTCTGAACTTCAAGCCGCGGATCGTCTTGTCGAGTATGCGCGGAAGTATTTTGGCGGTATCTTCGCCCTTCACCGACCGCACCGCGAACACGTACTTCCCGTTTTTCGTGTCCCTCAGTACGGCGTCATCGTGTGCAATACGGTTGCCGTTGAGAAAACCCTCGAGTGCCTTTGTGGGGCTTCCGTCCGGGTTGTACGCCCTTTCAGCGGAGGGCCCCCGCTTCTCCTCGGTGAAATCGCTCTGCCGTTTCTCCACATCCTCTATGAGAAGGGCGATCCGCCGCGGGGTGGTAAATTCAGAAACAGAACCGTGGCCTATCCGCTCTTCCTTGAGTCCATCAGTAAACAGCCTTCTGAAATCCTCCATGGCCTGCGCGCAGAACTCGTGCGGCAATTCCTCTACACCGATCTCGACGAGCAGGTTTCTCGTATCGCTCATGAGCTTCCCTCCTTCAGGAGGGGGAATCCCAGTTTCTTCCTCGAATCGATATAGGCCTCGGCGACCCTGCGGGCCAGGTTCCTGACCCGGCCGATGTAGGCCGTTCGCTCGGTCACGCTCAATGCCCCGCGCGCGTCGAGAATGTTGAACGCGTGCGAGCATTTGATCACCATGTCGTACGCGGGAAGCACGAGTCCCTTATCGAGACACAGCCCTACCTCGCTCTCGAAATCGCTGAAGTGCTGCATATACCGGTCCACGGACGCGACCTCGAAGTTGTAGGTGGAGAACTCGAACTCGTCACGCTGCTTCACGTCTCCGTAGGTGAGGTTGTCGTTCCACATGATGTCGTACACGTCGTCTTTCTGCTGTATGAACATGGCGATCCGCTCGAGCCCGTAGGTAAGCTCCACTGAAACGGGATCGACCTCTATTCCGCCCACCTGCTGGAAATAGGTGAACTGCGTTATCTCCATGCCGTCGAGCCATACCTCCCAGCCGAGTCCCGTTGCCCCGAGCGTTGGAGACTCCCAGTCGTCGTGCACGAACCGGACATCGTGCTTATTGAAATCGATCCCCATGGTCCCGATACTCTGGAGGTACAGGTCCTGTATGTCCTCAGGCGGAGGCTTTATGAGCACCTGGAACTGGAAGTGAAGGGCAAGTCGGTTGGGGTTTTCGCCGTACCGTCCGTCCGTGGGCCTTCTGGACGGCTCCACGTACGCGACCATCCACGGCTCCGGGCCCAGGGCCCTGAGCGTGGTCGCCGGGTTGAACGTGCCCGCCCCGGTTTCCAGGTCGTAGGACTGGACCACGAGCGCGCCCTTCTCCGCCCAGTAGCCGTTGAGGTGGAATATGATTTCCTGGAATGTCATGCAGCACCCGGTACTCGAAAAGGATTCTCTAATTTATTATGATTTGATACCATCGGCCACATGAAACAGAGGGAGCACCAGGAATCACCATAGTCATGTCACGGTCGCGTGACATGGTGACAGTTCCTTTAGGAACTGTCACCTTCGTCTTTTTATTCGAGTCTTCGCCCTCTTATCAGGAGCCAGAACATAAGCAGCACTTCCCCGATAAATGTAAACGCGGCGATATTGACCGCGTAATTCGAAGAGAATATCTTTCCAAACCCGTCGATCAGATATCCGGCCGATGCCACGATCAACAGAATTCCCAGGACGCGTCGCATGTACCCGGCTTTCAACGTCAGATATCCGAGCAGCAGGAGGTGAAATCCAAAAACAACCAACCCGAATTCCCAGCTTTGTGTAAAGCTCCTGATTAAAAACATCGTTTGAATCTGTATACGATTTGTTTCAACCGAAGCATAATCACCCGCTCCGCCCACGAGCTGTAATACGTTGAGAAGGTCGAACAGGGCGGCCACCAGCAATGCCGCATAGATTATCCTGAACCACGCCGTAAGAAGGGACAGGCTTTTATTCACCGGTTTCAGAAAGATATAGAGGGCCCAGGCAACGACTACATCGAGCAGTGCCACCACAAGAAAGATGAATATGGTTAATCGAAACAATCCTTCAGACGATACGATATTGTCGAAAGTCTGAACCGCATTCCCCGGCACCACGAGTTTTCCCACTATCGCGAAGTTTGCGATCGGTGCCGTTATCGTCATGATGAGCAGGCCGATGGCCGCGATGAGTGCGGCCCTGCCTGTCGAGGTCTCGTTGACGGACTCTCTCATACCGTTCACTCCTTGAATTGGCGTTGATTGTCTATACTTAATACCGGAGAGGCCCATCCCAAGGCGGTACATGCGATGAATGCCGAAGAAGACGAACCGGGTCCGGCGGGTCGGCCCGTCACGGGCCGATTCAATATCTTTTAATAAACCTTTCAGCCTTTTTGGCAACAGGTTTTCTCGTGTTGCCCAGCTATTTTTTTACGAAATCATCGAAATGGGGATAGACAGATTCGGGGGATTTTTCACTCATAAGCCGCAATACCTTTTCGCAGCCGAGCCTTTTGCTCCCTTTGGGATGATTCAGGCCTTCAAGGAGCTGCGGAATACAATCAGGCGATTTTACAGCAGCTTCGGCCAATTTTTCCTTGTCGGATTTTTTCTCCGCGATTTTTTGAACGATGTCCATTTTATTCTCTCTTTGTGCTATTCCTGTAACGTTTGAATTCAGCCGCTGCCGTAAGCAGTCGCATGGAACAAGGTGTTATCTAATTTTTTAATCGAAAGGGCCTTGCAGATTTTACGGGCTCATCGGTTTGATATTTCACTATGTCGCGGGACAGTTTCAACATGGCCTGTCAAAGGATTTTACCATAGGGAGCCATACACGTGTTCGCTCTTATTTCAAAAAAGGAATTCCCAGGTCTTTGCATATCTTTCTCGCAAGCTGATCATTGATCTCTTTATGTCTCGGAACTGATGAACGTCGATTCTGATTGGGATTCAGCCACCATGAATGCCTGGCCCCTTCTCTCACCAATACGCATCCCTTATCTTTCAGATACCTAATGAGTTCCGAACGTTTCATAGAGTAACCGGCTCTTCCGTGAAGTCGGAAATAGCCGCTTGTAGTGCATCTTGTCTGTTAAACTCAAGAGCTTCTTTCAATGTAACCTTTAGGCTTTCAAGAAGTTCTTCTCGGCTTTTCTCCTGGCAATTAACGCCGGGGACTTCCTCTATCCAGCCAATCCACCACTTATCATTCTTCTTTAAAACTGCGGTATATGTATTTGCCATAATCATTGCTCCATAGAACAGAATCAATAAGAATTATACAGCGATTCATGTCTGTATGCTACACATTGTTATTTATTACTGTCCCCTCCTTGGCTGGATATAATTAAACTGTCAAGATCCATACCCAGTGAGGAAGCCTCATAAGATTTTACAGCAAATAATATCTATCCCACTGCGGCATCGATCAAGACACAGGGGCCGTGTATATCTGCCCATTTCCGCCGGTCTGCCCTGCGTCGATCCGCCACTGTAACTGAGCCTGCCGGATTTATAGTCAGAGATACTCTATTTGATTCGGAGGGCATGCGGGTAAGTGGCCTGGTCTCGTAAAAAGGAATACACCTTCTCAATGGTTCGATATGTATTTCAGCAAAGATGTGATCAATTAGGTCTTGTTCAGGTGTTGAAAGAAATTGATCTTTAGGAATTGCGTTAACTTTTTCGCTAATTTGACGCGTGTGATTGTCAAGAGTGTCATGCAGGTCTCCCTCAGAAAAAAGAAGATTTTCTCGACGATGCATTCTCAATGAATTGACTTCTATTATTACCTAACTAGTTATTCTACGCAAAGTCTCCGTTTGACGTATTTAAATCCGATAATATATGGACTATTTAGGATATTCAAGCACAATATAAATATACGGCTTACTTATGATAATCTTTGAATTACCGTAGCATCGTATATTTGTGTAATGTCTATCAGTTTTGGTATAACACATACAGTCTCTAGTCCCTGGATCACCCGGATAAATTTACCCTTCGGCCCCCTGATCAAGTCAGAGGGCAAGCTTGTCCGGAGGGCCGGGTGATGACAATGTAAAGAACGTTGACCCTTATTTATATGCTGGTATCTTAAAAGGGAAAGAGAGGACACCAGCTATGGCGAAGACGAGGCCGTTTGACGAGCATACACCCCGGTACGAAGAGTGGTTCGAGCACCACGAGCATGCCTACCGGTCCGAGCTGGAGGCCGTTCGAAAGCTTATTCCGGACAAGGGCAACGGTATAGAGATCGGCGTGGGAAGCGGGCGGTTCGCCGTGCCCCTTGGCATAAACACGGGCGTGGAGCCGAGTGAGCAAATGAGGAGGCTGGCCGAGCAGAGGGGAATAGAAACCCTGGAGGGCACAGGGGAAAATCTTCCGGTCGGGGATTCCGCCTATTCATATGCGCTGATGGTCACCACCCTCTGCTTTCTTGACGACGTAAAAGAGGCATTCAGTGAGGTGTACCGGATACTGGAACCCGGCGGCTTTTTCATAAACGGTTTCGTGGACAGGGAGAGCCCGCTCGGGAAGGTCTACCAGCGCCACAAGAACGAAAACGTTTTTTACCGCGACGCGGTCTTTTATTCCACTGATGAAGTGGTCAGGCTGATGGGGGAAGCGGGGTTCGATGATTTCCGGTTCACCCAGACCATCTTTCATCTCCTGCCAGAGATAAAAAACGTGGAACCGGTAAAAGAAGGGTACGGCGAGGGATCGTTCGTGGCCGTACGGGGCCGTAAAGGAAGGACCCTGAAGCCGAAAAGGGTATCACGGCCGTAAATAGTCCCCGTAAGATAAACGAACAGAGTCGTTTAAGTCATATCAATCCGCCGGGTACTCATAAGCTCCCATGTCCACGGTTCCGCCTGCGAACCGGTCGTTTCCTATCAGGTCGGTGTCTATACCGTAGGGCGTGATATAGGTGTTGTTTCCCGCATCCCTGCACGGGGAGGTGCCCTGCAGGCTGCAGTTGGAAAACTCGGACTGGAAGAGCGGGTCGTCCGTGATGCACGCCAGGTCGGACACGCTTCCATCCACGTCGCCCATATCGTTGCCGTAATCGCAGTAATAGAGGGAGCAGGTCCTGGCCGCGCTGATCTGGTACCCGTTATTCACTGAGGTGTTGCCCCAGATGACGGAGTTTCGCACCAAGAGGGTTCCCGATGTTCCGCCGATATATATCCCGCCGCCCGCCAGATTGGCGAAATTCCCCGCTATGGTGCAGTTCACGATCTCGGCCGAGGAATTGTAGGAGTAGAACCCCCCGCCGTTTCCTCCCGCCTGGAGCGAATCGTTCTCCCTGACGAGGCAGTTGATGAAGAGCACCGTGGACCCCGCGCCGTACAGGGCGACGCCTCCCCCGCCTCCGACTGACGGATTGTAGGTGTTACAGGTGTTGTCCTCGATGATGCAGTTCAGGATCTTTGCGGCCCCGCCCCAGAAGAGCATGCCCCCGCCGAAGGTGACGGCATCCGTAACGGATCCGTTTGTGACCGTGAACCCGTCCACGACCGCGGTTCCAAGGGTCTCCCCGGAGTGAAAGTGGAATCCGCGCCCCGATCCATCGCAGTCGATGACGCACGACCCCGCCCCGCCCGTTGATTTGAGGTGGAGCGGTTTCCCGCCGAAATCGATATCCCTGTTGCCCGCACCCGTGTACGTGCCGTTCTGAACGAACACCACACCGTCGTCCTCCACCGCGTCGATCGCCGCCTGTATGGTGGCGTGGTGCACGGGTACGATCCTGACACGGTTGAACTCGTACGGACCCATGTCCACCACCGCGGTACCGGAAGCACTTCCGTCCGTGAACCGGTCGTCGCCGTTCAGGTCGGTGACGACCTCTCCGGGTACCAGCTCGTTGTCTCCTGACTCGATGCACGGGGAGGGGTAATCCAGGGTGTAGTCGTCGTTTTCCGGGTCGCGGAAATTCGGATTGTCGTTTATGCAGGCGCTTTCATTGAGCGTACCCTCGTTTACAACATCACCGGCACCGTCCGCGTAACAGCAGTTGTTCAGGTTCATGGTCGCGCCGATATAATTTCGGATCTGGTCGCCGTTCACATGTCCCGTATTGCCCCAGATAATGGTGTTGTCGATCGTAACCGTACCCTCGTAGTTGTAAATACCGCCCACCCCGTTCCCGGCGCTGCTCGGGTGATTGTTGTTCGCGATCACGCAGTTTATGATATGGGGCGTGCCCCAACCGACGAAAATCCCCCCGGCATCCCCGTCGCACTCGTTGTCCGCGATCAGACAGGTGCTGACCACGGCGCTCGAATTATACAGCAGGATGCCTCCTGCGTTATACCCGCCCTCGTCCGAGCTGTAATTGTCCGACACGATGCAGTACCGTATGGTCGGACTTGCCCCGTAGTCGCAGCGTATGCCTCCCAGGGCCCCTCCCGTTACGGTGAATCCCTCGAATATGGAATCGGTCCCCTCGCCCGTCTGAAACCACACTGCGCGGCCCGTGCCGCCACAGTTTATGACACAGCTCTTCGGTCCGCCGGACGACCTGACGTGAAGGGCTTCGCCCCCGAAGTCCAGGTTTTTGTTCCCCTCCCCGGAATAGGTGCCGTCTCCCACGAGCACGGTCATCCCGCCCGCTGCCAGGTCGATTCCCTTCTGAATGGTCTGTACCGCGTCGTCCCAGGAGGAGCCGAAATGCGCTTCGTCGTCCCCGTCCGCGCCGTCCACGTATATCGTACCGTCCACGACCGCGATGTAATAGGTGAGGCTGAGCGTGGCAACCGCGTTGCCCACGATATCGTAGCAGTCCACGGTCAGGGTCAGGAAACCGGCCGGCCACTGCCCGTCAGGTCCGATGGTGAGCGTGTCGTTTTCGCTCGTATCGGTCGACCACGTTCCCCCGTCGCCGCTCTCCGCCAGGGTACCCCCGAGCACGAGGGACGAAGGGTCCATGGATTCGGAGAAGGAGAGCACGACCTGCGTTCCGGTGTCGTCCAGGTGCGTTCCGTTCGACGGCGAGGCCTGGACCGTGGGAAGGGTCAGGTCAACGGTGTACTCCAGCTCGACGGCGTCGCACCCGTTTCCGGCGAGGTCATCACAGTCGATGTTCAGGGTGCCGTAGCCCTCGGCCCACAGTCCGCTCGGGCTGATGGTGAGGGTATCGTTCTCAGAGACTCCGTCTGACCACACGCCCAGGTCGCTTTTCCCTGCCATGGTACCGGTGATGATGAGAGAGTCGGTGTCCATGGATTCGCTGAAAACGACCCTTATCTGCGTGCTTCCGCTTATGGCCGAACCTGAAGCGGGCGTAACAGCGGATGTGGGCTGTACAACGTCCAGCTGATAATCCACGGTGACGGTCACTTCCATCTCGCTTATTATCTCTCCGAAACTGACCCGTATCCTCGTTGACCCGTTTTGGCCGCTCGCCGTGCTGAAATCGAGGCTCACCTGCGCTGTCCCTGCAACAAGATCGGCGGAACCGGGGTTGACGAGCACCTCTGTATTGGTGGTGACGATTGCCACGGTGCCGGTCCAGCTGAGCAAGTCGCCGTTCTGGTCCAAGGCATTTATGGTCACGGAAACCGGCGTTCCCGGGAAGCAGACCCGGTTGAATCCCTCCGGCCAGATAATTATAAACGAGGTAAGCACCTTGTCCGCACCCCCGATGTCGACACCTCCGGCGCAGGAGAATAGAAACATGCCCGAAACCGTACAGAGAAGGAGAAGCATGCAGAGCAGATAAGCTCCCCTTCGTGAAAGAGATACAATTTTAACGGATTTTTCGCGCATCTTTACCGCCCCCTATCTCTTCACCCTTTACCTCATCTGTAATTTATATCGTTATATTACTTCAAAGCACATTGTACCTCATTTATTGTTTTATTTCAACAGCCGACTCGTCATTGGGAAAAACATGTAGGTGAATACAGCTGTGCCGTGGACTTAAAAACGGTCGAGATGGCAACCTGTGGGGAGCAATTGATTCAAACCGGGGCTTTACCCGGTTCCCTTCCTACCTTTAGCAGATACACGAGCCACGCACACAGGAACACGAGGCCTCCCAGCAATTCCAGCCCCAGGCCGAACCGTCCCGCGTCCCCGAGCACCCCCATGAACATGGGGATCACGCCCGCGCCGATAACGAGCGAGACCGGTATCATGAGCGAAATGGCGATGTTGTACGACCGCACGGGCCACATCCCTGCCGTCTGCGTAAGCGCGACGGGAAAAAAACACACGATGATGATCGGCTGTAAGAAAAGGGCGAAGAGGAGAATCCGCTGAACGGGGAGGCCGAGCAGCGCCGTGATCAGCCCGGAAAGGACCATAACCACGAAAAGCACCCTCCGGACACCGAACCGTCCCACCAATAATCCGACGAAAAACAGGCCCGCGATTCCCGAGACCCTGGATATGCCGATATAGGTATTCACCGTGCGCATATCCATTCCCCGCTCGGTCACGAGATAGGCGGGAAGCACGGAATAGGCACCGAGGGAAGCCCCGATGGCGAGGCTGAAAAAGAGGGCCATGATCCAGAAACGGCCAGAGAGGAGTATGGAAGACAGGTTCTTCAGGGTATACCCTTCGCCCGAGGACCTGAAACCGCGCATGCTCAGAAAAACGAAGGGCGTGTAGAGGATACACAGTACACCGAGCACCAGGAGGCCCGCTCTCCACGAACCCCGGGAGATAAAGACCTGCGCGTAGAGGGGCGCTAGTACGAGGGTGAGGTTCGGACCGATTTCATGTATGGAAAAGGCCTTGCCGAGGTTTCGCTCGCTGGTCGTTTCCCGTACCGCGGCAAGGCCGGACGGGAGGTACAGCCCGAACCCTCCGCCGAGAAACAAGAGAGCCAGCCTCATTTGGTACAGAGACCGGGATAATCCGATGAAGACGAGACAGATACCGCCTGTCAGCATCGCCGTACAAATGGTACCCCGGTACGTGATCTTTCGCGAGAGGTAGCCGGATGCGAGCATACCGATGCCGTACCCGAGAGATATGAGGAAAAAAAACTGTGTCGACGCCCTGTGGCTTAAGGCGAACTCCTCCTCGATCACGAGCAGGAAAGGAGAAAAAACGGTCCGCCCCAGGAGATTGAGGAACATCACTCCAGTCAGGACCAGTATCATACCCGGTTTCAGCGCTTCTCTTCCCGCACCGCGTTCCATGCACCCTCTTGTAAATATTTATACGCAACCCGGGAATAAAATCCGGTATCCCTCGTACTATGCGGCCGTCCGTCTATTCGACTATGATGGCCTCGGCCGGGCAGTCCTCGGCGGCCTGCTTGACCGCAGCCTCGAGATTCGAGGGAACTTCCGCCTGTTTGACGGCGGCAATCTCGTCACCCATCTCGAAAACGTCAGGAACGTCGTCCGTGCATGCTCCGCAGCCTGTGCAGAGGTCGGCATCAATGCTCACCTTCATCTCGAACTCCTTTACGGATTATTATTAATCAAAACGGGATGCAGCGCATTCCGTGTGCCGGAAGCCCTACCGGTCTGTCCGGCCCTTATCATAATAATAAAATGAACGTGGAATTTCAAGAAATCTAGCTATTATTGAACTTTCCAATGGAGACTATTTGAGGGTACCAGTCCGGTTGTCTGTACACTGTATTTATTTAGGTTGTAGCGAACGGCATTATAATGTACTTTAATTGCATCCCATAATTGCCGGAATGGGGGCTTTTATAGCCGGCGGTTAGAATGAAAGGAGCCGATATGTCGGATCTCAAAACAAAATATATGGGCCTCGAGCTCAGGAATCCCGTTATCGTTGCGAGCAGCAGGCTGACAAAGGATATTGACGGGCTGAAAAAGCTTGAAGACGCCGGCGCGGGCGGACTGGTGCTCAAATCACTCTTTGAAGAACAGATCATCATGGAGAAGGAAGAGCTGGAAAGCCAGGTCATGCCCGCATCGCATACGGAGGCTTATGACTATGTAAGCCGGCTCAGCATGGAGCTCGGACCCAAGGAATATATCCGACTTATCGAGGATGCAAAGAAATCCATATCCATACCCGTCATAGCCAGTCTCAACTGCGTCTCCGCCGGCTGGTGGATAGACTACGCGAAACAGCTCGAATCCGCGGGAGCGGACGGGCTCGAGCTGAACATCGGGTTCATCGGCTATACGACGAAACACGTAAGCGGGGACATCGAAAAAGTATACTATAATATCGTTCAAAAGGTGCACGAGGCCGTCTCCCTGCCGATCGCCGTCAAGGTCGGTTCCTCATTCACATCGCTTCCCTGGTTCGCTGACCAGCTCTCGAAGCGCGGATGCAAGGCACTCGTACTCTTCAACCGTTACTACAGCCTCGATTTCGATATCGAAAAAATGAAGGTCGTGCCCGGCAACCCGCTCAGCACACCGCTGGAAATGAGCCTCCCGCTCCGGTGGATCGCCCTCCTCTACGGCAGGGTCGAGTGCGACCTCTCGGCCACCACGGGCGTCCATTCCGGTGCCGATGTCGTGAAACAGCTCCTTGCGGGCGCGTCCGCGGTGCAGATATGCTCCGTTCTCTACAAGAAGGGCCCCAAATACATCGAAACGATTTTACAGGAAATCGAAACGTGGATGAAATCCAACAAGTTCGATGTAATAGACGATTTCAGGGGCAGGCTGAGCCAGGAAGAGAGCGATGAACCCGCGGCCTATGAGCGTCTTCAGTACATAAAGGCGCTGGTGGGGATAGAGTAGTCCGCTTCATCAATCACCCGATGCGCGGGCCTACAGGCGGCTTTTTAAGAATCCATAACCGCAAACCAGGAAGAACCCGGATAAAGGCACATCCGTGTATTCCGCCCACGGCGAATTCACCGGATGGCGGTAAATCGTATTCATCATAACCGCATAACCGCGCATGCGTCCGGATATTCTGCCGAAAATAGAAGGGAAATGGACAAAGCAAGAAAACGATTCCGGATCATAATAATACTGCTCATCCTCCTGCTCGGGGTGCTCCTCTGGCGAATTACGAAACTCATGTTTTTCCACAAAGCGATCCTGAGTGCGGTCCCCAGTCAGGTGAACCTCAGTGAACGCGGGTTCATCCTCGACCGGAACGGGGAAAAACTTGCCCTGAGCCTGGAAACGCTCTCCGTATATGCGCGTCCCTCCGAGATAGAGAATAAAAAAGAAACCGCGACGGAACTCGCCCGCGTGCTGGGAACCCGCTACGACCGGGTACTGCGCATGATCAACACGAACAAGCCGTTTGTCTGGATCGAACGTCAGGTGGATATTGCACTTATTCCTTCATTCGACGAACTCGACCTGAAGGGTATCTACACTGAAAAGGAATTCAGACGCTACTACCCCTTCGGCAACCTCGCATCGCACGTTATCGGTTTCGCCGGAATCGACCAGGAAGGACTGGAGGGAATCGAGTACCAGTTCGACGAGGTTCTCCTTCCCCGGAAGCGGGAAGAAAGGCCGGAGGCCCACGGCGGAGAGGAAACCACCCGGGGCTACTCGGTCGTATTGACCATAGACAGGTACGTGCAGGAAATCGTCGAGGAGGAGCTGGCCGCGTCATATGCACAGACCGGCGCCCAGCTGATAACGGCACTCGTCATGCGTCCCGATACCGGTGAAATCCTCGCCCTCTCGAACAAGCCCGATTACGACCTCAACCGGTTCGGAAATTACCCGGATGATCTTATAAGGAATAAAGCGATTACCGATTCGTTCGAACCGGGCTCGACCTTCAAAATATTCATCTCGTCCATACTTTTTGACAGCGGACTCATCGATGAGGACGACACTTTCGAATGCAGCGGTGAAATCGATGTCGGTAAAGTTACCATACACGACACGGGAGAGCACGGTATCGTGAACCCCAGGCAGATCCTGGAGCGCTCCTGCAACGTGGGAATGGTGCTTTCAGTCGACCGGATCGGCAAATCGGACCTGTTCGAGAAACTGCGGGCCTTCGGTTTCGGAACCCCGACCGGTATCAACCTGCCGGGAGAGGCACGCGGGATACTGAGAAACCCCGGCGAATGGAGCATGCTCTCGAAATACGTTATCGCAATAGGCCAGGAGGTTTCGTCAACACCCCTCCAGATTATTACGGCTGCAGGCGCGATAGCCAACGACGGCGTGCTCATGCAGCCCAGGATCGTAAAGTCCATCGAAAGGCCGGACGGGACCCTGATAAAGGAATACGGTCCCCTCCAGATAAGACGCGTATTAAGTTCCGAGACCGCGAACAGGATGCTCGACATACTGACCGGAGTTCTCTCGGACAGGGGCACGGGATACAATGCCCGAATAGAGGGCTATTCAATGGCGGGAAAAACGGGCACCGCCCAGATAGCCGACAGGGAAAAGGGGGGATACCTGGAGGGGCAGTTCTACGCGTCCTTTATCGGATTTCTCCCCGTTCCGGAACCGAAGATCGTGGTTCTCGTCACCCTTGACCGGCCGACGGGGGAGAGTTACGGAGGTCAGACAGCGGCGCCCGTATTCAAACATATCGTGGAACGTATCGCCCCGTACCTCAACATCTACCCCTCTTCCACGAAAGTGTACATACTGAACGATGCAGACAAATGACATCTACAATTCGAACCTGCGTGCCCTTCGCCGGTTCGGTAACGCGGCACAAAGGGTCGAATCGGCGGAATGTCCCTTCGAGTGCCGCAGGGTGGAACTGGACGGCGCGGTTACCGTCGAGGTGCAAAAAAACGACAAAACCGTCTTCCTCTCCTCCAGGAAAAACCCGGCTCGAGAGGCGCAGCGGCTCGTCTCGGCGGTCCTCGACGGCGGCGAGCAGTTCGTCGTGATCGCGGGCATCGGCATGGGTTACCTGCTGGAAGCCATGCTTGATAATACCAGGGAAACGAAATTCCTCGTCATCGAACCCTCTGAAGGGCTTTTTCGCTTCATCCTCGGTATTCGCGACCTCTCGTCTCTTCTGACCGACGAACGCGTTATAGACCTGCTCCTTGATCCCGGTTTCATTCAGTATTCCGACCTCGTGGAACACCCCTCGGATACCCGGTTCGAGTTCGTGCCCGCGCGGCCCTACCTGAACCTCTTTCCGGACGAGATGAAGGGATACGCCGATAACTTCAATTCCTTTATGAACAGCCGGAGGATAAACGTCGCGACCCTGGGACGGTTCGACCGGCTCTGGACGAGGAACACGTTCAGAAACGCCGAATACTTCTTTTCCTCACCGGGCGTGAAGCTCCTGTACGGCCGATTCCGGGGAATCCCGGCCCTCGTCATAGGAGCCGGTCCGTCGGTGGAGGAAGACCTCGAAACCATTAGAACACTGGCCAAGCGGACGGTTCTCATAGCGGTCGACACCGCGTTGAAATCACTCCTGATGCGGGGGATAATTCCCGATTTCGCCGTAACGGTCGATCCGCAGTTCATCAACAGCCTTCATCTCGCTTTTCTCCCGCAAAAGGACCTTCCCGTGCTCGTTGCGGACCCGGCCGTTTCACCAGCAGTACTGCGCGGGTATCGGGGCCCCAAAGTACTGACATCCTCCGTGTTCAATCCCGGAAAAATCATCGAGCGGTTTTCGGGCACAAAGGGAGGCATAGCGGCCGGCGGTTCCGTTTCAACCACGGCCTTCGACCTTGCCCGCCGCATGGGTGCCGATCCGGTCATACTCATGGGGATGGACCTCTCCTACAAACCGGGAAGAACACATCTGCGCGGTTCCTTTATCGAAAGTTATGTCTTTTCCAGGCATTCCAGGCTCGAAACACCGGATACGTTCTTTACACGGTATATAAGGGGAGGAAACCCGGGTTTCGTGAAAAACCGGGACGGAATAACGGTCGTAAGCGACAGCCGCATGCTGCTCTACAGGTCGTGGTTCGAGCATTCGATCGAGCCCGGCAGCAGGGTACTGAACGGAACGCGGGGAGGGCTCTCCCTGAACCCCA
>Ga0272442_10002394_pt1 | contig 27289 bp, 28 predicted proteins | sample SSMForm2O_FD_200262 | JGI IMG/M metagenome (GOLD analysis project Ga0272442, IMG submission 200262) | Marine sediment archaeal communities from Little Sippewissett salt marsh, Falmouth, MA, United States - SSM-Form-2O | ecosystem: Environmental > Aquatic > Marine > Wetlands > Sediment ... | reverse complement strand
CTTATATCCGGATTTCCCGGATGTCTATAATAATCTCGGTTTAATCTATGAAGAACGTAAACAATTCGGACGCGCCCGGCAGTCCTACCAAAAGGCGCTTGCTCTTGATCCGAAGTTCCTCCAAGCCCAACTCAACCTCAAAATTCTCCTGTCAAACCCCGGCTTCTCCAACCCTAGTTTAAAATGATTAGTTATTGACGGAGAAGAAGATAAAGGCCGGTTCGAAACACTATCGTATAATTCTGCTTAATAAACTCACGCAGGCCCAAATAATCTTCCTGCTGAACCAACATGCCCAGATCAACGATGATCCAATCAGGCGGGTTAGCTAAAATATGGGCACGGACTTCTTCGGTTTGACGGCCAGGGGCGGGAAAATATCCCTGCATAAACGCAGTCGGCACACCTTTATAACTTGGCCGGCCGGTCTGAGCATAAATGATATACATATCCGTGATATTCAGAATGTCATCATCCAGAGGTATCCTTTGATTAATAAAGCGTGTCAAATCATCCAGGGCCCGGCCCTGAAAAGGATGGCACTTCCACCCCTTGAGGGGGCCTGTTTGCAGGGCATAGGTGCCGATATGTTCCCACTTGACATAACCCCAGGTCCGTAATTCAAGGCCGTTGCGGACCGCCAGCCCGGTTAAACCCAAAATCAAACCAATCATTATGATCCGGGACATGAAATAAATCCTTAGCAAATGTTCGGATGTTATGAACGGCCTGACCTCGGCCAAATAGATCATGACTGCAGCAACCTGAATGCCCCATAACGAAATATTCGCCGGCATCACCATCCCACCGGTATTGGCAGCCAAAACACCCATAAGCGAAATACAGGTAATGAAAATCAGCTGGCGTAAAAAACGTCTGGTCAATGGCCCCGTATTGAGCAGCGCAAGCACGAGAGGTAGCCAATAAAAATTAACAAACCAATTTTGAATCTTCAGTAATTCGGGGAGACGGTCTTTGCCGATGGCCGTGGCAAGTAGACAACGCTGACGCCAATACGCTCCGGGAGATCCGGTCATTAGCAATCCGCCGAAGGCGGAAACCAATGCTCCGCCCGCGAACCCGGCCAAGGTATAGCGAGCGTGATCACTCATCGCCAATCCAACCAAAAATATAAGACAATAACCGGCACCCAGATTACTTTTAGTAAAAAATGCCAATCCAGCTAGAAGGCCAATAAAAAAGCCCGCCCAGAAACTGGTTCGGCGGGTAGAAAAATATTTCTCGTGATATAAAATAAAAATCCCGGCTATTCCCCATAGATGCGCGGTCTGATCATGCCAAGGAAAAGAGATGCCCCAGTAAAAACTGGCCGTGGTCATGGCCGTGATCAGCAATGTGAGATAAACCGGCAGGCGTTTCCAGATAAGGAAAAAAACTAAAACAATCGCCAAGGAGTGGACGCTCACGAGGTGGGCCCAAATGGCCGTAGGGCCGAAGCCGAACAAATGGAAAAACAGGACATTCAAGTAAGCATGCACTGGGCCACTGTTATAAATAAAATCCTGATATATCCGCTGACCCGTATAAACCCGCCAGGCCGCGTCCAGGAAAGCGCCCATATCCAAAAAATTAAAACTGCGGGTCAGATTATATTTAAGAAAAACGGCATTCCCGATGAGAATCAGAAGCAAACCCGCTAGGCCCAGCCGGCGGGATACCGGTCCGTCGGCCATGATATTCTTCGCATGCGCCGAAACCCGCGCTAATTTACTATTGATCAGATCTTTCATATTGCATCAAAGCCAGCTGCGCGGCAGCAGCGGTCAAGCCATTCGAAAAAAGTAAGACTGAGAGGGTGCGCAGGATCTTTTTGAAAGACATGGGGGGCTATTTCCCGATCGTCAAACGTTCAGCCAGCCATAACGGCAGGCCGGCAGCGATGATCTTTTTCTGGGCTGAGGCGATATCATAATCGACTCGTTTGATCTCGATCGCGAAAGAATCCGTATCATACACGGCAAAGGTAGCCTGGGGATTGCCGTCACGGGGCTGTCCGACGCTGCCGATATTAACGATATATTTTGCGTCCGGCTCTAACCTGAACTCAGTGTCCAGCTGCCAGTCAACACTTTCTGCCGACTTGAACACGATTGGCTTGTGGGAATGCCCGGTAAAACAGATCTGATGGTCAAACAGTTTGAAATTGGGATAGGCATCGTCAATATCCAGGATATAAGACCATTGCGCCGGGTCATCCAGGCTGGCATGCACAATCGTGAAATCATCCGTAGCTGCCACTAAAGCAAGGTTCGCCAGGAAATCCATTTCTTCTGCGTTGAGCTTGGTGCGGGTCCATTCGACCGCTTCGCGCGCATAACGGGTATAGCGGTCATGATTGCTTTTATGACAAACGGCATAATCATGATTCCCCGCCACGCACACGCATCCCTTATCTTCGATCAGTTCGCGCAGTAAGCGGATGCATTCCTTCGGTTCGGCCCCGTAGCCGACGATATCACCGATAAAGACATACCGGTCGACGTGCGCGCGGGCTAGGGCGTCCAAAACGACCCTAAAGGCTTCGGTATTGGCGTGCACATCGGAAAATAATCCATATTTCATTGCTGTCTCCAAACGACATAAGGCTTGATCGGCCGGGCCTGCATCTACTTTTCGAGTTGTCTGATCCTTTCCTTTAATTCGCAGATCTTGTTCTCATAATCCTCGGCTATGCGGGCAAATTTTTCCAGTTGATCGACGCGCTCGGTCAAGGCCTGATTCGTCCGCTCCAGCCGTTTGAGTAAACGCTGATTTTCTAAGGTCAGCTTCGCGCGTTCAAGAGCGCGGTTGACGGCATCCAAAAGCTGCTGATGTCCGAAGGGTTTAATGAGGTATTCGTATACTCCGCCGGTCCGAATCGCCTCGATCGATGACTCCAGACTGGGATGTGCCGTGATGATAACAACCGGCGTCCAGCTAATCTGCGTCTTTATTCTCTTCAGGACATCAATGCCATCCGTGTCTGGTAGTTTCAAATCCAAGATAATCAGATCAAAGGTCTCGGCGTTGATCTTTTGAACGGCCTCGGTCCCCGTCCTCACAATCATAACCTCATGTCCGACCTGGCCCAGCACATTCGTGTATAACACGCTTGACGTCTCTTCGTCTTCGATGGCCAGAATCTTTAATTTATCGTCGATATGCATATCACCCTCCGCGTCTCACTGTTTTCCCCGATGATCGCCCTGCCAACCATTAAAGGCCGGCGGCATTCCACGATTCGGCCGCCCTAAACCCCAATCGCCTTCTTGATCGCCTCTTCCAATTGCTCGCGATTATAGGGTTTCGCTAAACACCCGTCAGCGCCTATGTCCGGTTCATTGCGCGCCACTTCTTCCAGCCCGGTGCCGGTAACAATGATCACTGGGATATGACTGGTTTGGGGATCGTGTTTTAATCTTTGACAAAGTTCAAAGCCGTGCATTTTGGGCAAAATCACATCCAGTAAGATCAACGCCGGGTTCTCCGCACAGGCCTTGCGGTAGCCTTCCTCTCCGTCAGATGCCGAGATTACGTCATATCCGGCGGATCTCAATAACGATTCATTCATGCGTAGCACCACCGGATTATCGTCGATCACCAATATTTTTTTTTGAGTCATGCCGGGTCAACCTCCTGTTAAAATCTACCTGTGCGGTCATTCCATATTTTGCAGATTGTAAAGCCGCATAATAAACTTTTCCGTTCCTTTAATCAGGATCACCTCATTCTGCCGGATCTCCTGGACCTTGAAACCCGAGATCATTTCGCCCGGGGCTAAAATCTGATTGTTAATCAAGGCTAACGGCGCCGACTCTTCCCAAATAATGCCCGAAAGCGATAATTCCGAGAACTCCAAAGCCGTACTGGTGAAAACGCTGCGATAATCCAGCTTATCGAAAGGATCGCGGGATAAAGGGATATCCGCCTCCTCGATCTTGCGATTAAAACCGTCGACGACCGACTGCCAATCGAAATCCGGTACTGATTCTTGCTTCGCAGCATCGGATTTAACGGAGATCGCCTGCGGGGCCGTCCGCGCCCTGGTCGTGGCCTTTGCGGGGCTGCTCCTTTTCTTAGGTGCCGGCGAAGTTATGTGGCGCAGCCAAAATAAAAAAACCAGCGCGGTGATCACTGCGATCACCTTCTCCCTTTTACTCATCAACATCCTCCTCATTCAAAGCCGGCCCCTCCTCCCCCGACGGCAGCTCTTTCTTCAGCAGCACGCTGATGGTCAGACGCACATCCAATAAGGGATAAGCCATCTCATCTTTCTGGATGTTGAGTTTCTGAACCGTCATCAACTCAGAGGAACGCTCAAGCGCAGCGATAAAGTCAACCAGGCGGGCATAAGTGCTTTGAAACCCGATCTCAATCGGAAGAATCTCATAATCAACCTTGCTGTCTTCTGCATCGGGTAATGGCTTGACCGAAGCCAGCTCAATCTTCGCGGCCCCGGCTAAATCCTCGATCTCTAAGGTAAGCATGGGTATATTAATGTTGTCCGGAATCGAAGTCTTGACTTTCTTGATGGCCTGTTGGATACGAGCAGACGCCGTCTTGATCTCCTCGAGCCTCAGCTCCAATTGACGGAGTTGCTTGGCCTTTTCTTCTTTGGAAACGGTTTTGACTGCGCTCCTTTCGCGACGGATCTTCAGACCCAAGCGGGCGGATTCGTTGAGCTTGGGCAAAAAATTAAAAAGAACAAAAAAGATCAGCACAAGCACAAAGCCGATATATTCATAACGTAAAATTTTTTTCTTAATAAAATCCATGTTTGGTTAATAATAAACCTCTCGCCGGTCCTCCAAGCCGTCTCATTGAAGATAACAGATAATCTGGAAATCCACCTCTGACGCTGTCTTAACTGCTTGTTTCCCCACCGAGACCAACTCCACATCCCGGAAATAAGGCAGGCGCTTAACCTCCAGCATAAATTCGCTCACCAGGCGCGTATTGAAGGATTTACCGTCGATCCGACAGATATCCTGCTGGGCATCCAGAGTAATCCCGCGCAACCATACCTTGTTTTCAGACAGACGGCTGATCACCTTAAGCAGATAAGCGGCCGGCGAGCGTTTCACAAAGGCCTTGATCAGGGCTTCGTTGTCATGACCGTAAATCTTCAGTTCCTTCTCCAGGGAATCAATCTGTTTTTTGAGCTGGCGGGTTTCGGCCGTTTCCTGAAAGGCCAACGGCTGCTCGGCAGTCTTTTGTAGATGCCGAATATGCATATTCATCAAGAAGGAAATCAGAAACAGCAAAATGATAGTCGGAGCAAACAAAAACGCTAAGGTATGCTGGATAAATTGAATGATTTCAACCCGCTGAGTTTCTCCAGGAAGCAGATTAACTTGTCGCATAACATGAACTCCGTTGCGATAACGATGTCACAATACCTCGCCGACGGCCGCCATAAGCTGGGGCGCAACCCCAACGAGATCCGCGGAATCAGAGGTCTTTATTTTCTTCAAAGGATTGGCGATCTCGACCCGTAAACCCAAATCCCTGGCCAGGCAGTCATCAATCGCATTGATCCTGGCCCCACCGCCGCAAAGATATATCCGGTGGATTTTCTCGTCGACAAACTCCTGTTCACAATAGGCTAGTGACCGGTTGAGTTGGCTGACCATCTCCGCACGGAACGCCTCCCAGGCAGTCAGACGCTTCATGTCGGCCTTGACGTCTTGAGTGTTATTCGTTAAGGCAATATCCCGTATCAAATCCTCGGCCTTTTGCTGTGAAATCACCATTTCTTTCGAAAATTGGTCAAGCAAAAAGTTTGTGCCGAAGCCAATGCTGCGAACCATTTGCAGCTGATCGTTTTTGATGACCACGATCGATGTAACCTGCTCTCCGATATCGACCAGGGGCACGATCTCATCGTTATCAAAGGGATAATTATAAATCAAGGCGCGCGATACGGCAAACGGCGCAACGTCTATCGTTGTTGGCATCAGCCGCGCCTCCTTGAAAAAATGAACATATTTTTCAATCAGGGCGTTTTCGGCGGCCACGATCAAGATCTCCATCTGGCGCTGCCCGTCCCGGACGTGTGATTTCAAAATCTGGAAATCCACGATCGCGCTGTCGATCGAAAAGGGGACATATTTCTCGGCCTGCCATTTGACGGCCTTAACCAAGTCTTCTTCGGGAACGACCGGGATCGAAATATGCCTAAGGTAGACCTTCGGATCAGAGATAACCACCCGCGCCCGTCGAGTGCGCAGCTTTTTCCCCTGCCAAAGGTCGCGGACAACCTGGATAATCTCAGATTCCCTTTCTGCTCCGGCCGTCGGTATCTCCCGAATCCCCCAGGACGAAAGCTCGGGCCCGGTGGCCGTTTCCCGGATCTCAGCCATTTTAACGGTGCGGGTCCCAATATCAAGGGCGATCCGAACCCTGTCCTCGAAAAACTGATCAATCTTCTCTAGGCGAGCTGATATCTTACTCTCCGTCAGAAACAAATCAAGTTTCTCGATAAGATCTTCAAACTCCATCAGGTATTCCCCCCGATCGGCAGACGGATAATAAAGGTTGTACCCCGGCCGACGGCACTTTCGACATCCAGCGTGCCTTTATGGCGGTCAATAATTTCCTGGCTGATGGACAAACCGAGCCCGGTGCCTTTGCCTTCTTCTTTGGTTGTATATAACGGTTTAAAAATCTCGTTGAGTTTATCTTCTGGGATCCCGCAGCCGGTATCGCTGAACCTCAACTCGATCCATTCTTTGTCGCAACGCCGGCTTAAAATCGTGATGGTCCCGCCCTGCTCCATGGCGTCGCGGGCATTGATGATCAGGTTCAGAAAGACCTGTTGCAACTGGACTGAGTCGGCAACGATCGCTGGCAGATCCGAACCCAGATCCTTCTTGATATCAATCGGAGCTTTTTTGATATGAAAATGCGCTACGGCCAAGGCGTTCTCAATTACATCATTAATCCGGACCGCAGCCATTTCTGCCTTTTTCTTTCGGCCGAATTGAAGCAAGGTCTGAGCGATGCGGCGGCACTGCTGGGCCTCTTCCTGGACAATCTTGATGAATTCAGCGGCTTCCTTAAGCCGACCCGGCGCTAATTGTTCCCCGGCTAATATCTTGGACGCCAAATCCGAATATCCCAAAATACTGGTCATGGGATTATTGATCTCATGCGCTACGCCGCCGGCCAGACGTCCCATAGCCGAAAGTTTTTCGGCTTCGATCAACTGATCCTGTTGGTTTTTTAGCTCCAGATTCGCCTGTTTTAATTCTTCGAAAAGGCGGGCGTTTTCAATAGCAGCGGCAGCCTGGTGGCTAATGGCGGTTAGCAATTCCAAATCCTGTTTTGTAAAACTCACTTCCTGCCTTTTGCTGTCGACATGAATAATGCCGCAGACCTGATTCTGGGACTTGATTGGCACGCACATGGTGGAACGGATTCCGTGGAAGATGATGCTTTCGGCTTCCTTGAAACGGCTGTCCTGCAGGGCATCCGATGTCAAGACCGCCTCGCCGGTCTGGCGGACCTGTTCGAGGATGGTCCGCGATATCGCGATCTCTTCTTTTTCCAATCCCTTTTTTTTGCGCACAACCGGTAGGGAAAATTCGCCTGTCTCCCGATCGATGAGCATAATAAAACCGCGGTCGGCTTTCATAATATCCAAAATCATTTTTAAAATGCGATCCAGTAGTTCGGGCAAGGGAGCCACGCTGCCAAAATCATGGCTGACCTGATAAAGGATCATCAACCGCCCGTATGCCTTGCGCAACGAATCAGCGTCCAGATCCTGGGGGATAGGCTCCACAGAGGAGACCTTCTCTGGGCTGACCGTCATCTCCACAGTCATGCCCTGAGGTACTTCATGATCAGCGAGCATCTTGACCTGTAGAACATCGGTTTCGCTCTTAACCTCCTCAGGGGCTTCTAAAGGCAAGAATGAAAGAAAGGTGGCGCCGAGCTTGATCTCATCACCATTGTTCAGCACCTGACGGGTCACGAGCCCGTTGTTCACGTATACGCCGTTGACTGAACCCAGGTCCTCGATGACATAATCTTGGTTCTGAAGCGAAATACAGGCATGCACGCGAGACACGCGTCGGTCCGGAAGCGAAATCGTATTCGACGGATCACGTCCGATCGAAACCGATTTATCCATCAGCCGATGCACCGCTCCTTTTTTCTCGCCAGTCTTAATCAGTAATTTCGGCATCGGTCAGATCCTTTCCAAAATTTTGACTTGCAACTCATTCCTGCTCAATATCTTTCACCACCAACACCGGATTTTCAAACCCGGTGTTGGTTATTGGGTCAGGCGGTCGATGGCATGCTGGGCCTGCTGCGCGAAAGAACCCTCCGGGGCATACTTTAACAAATCCTGCCAGGTCTTGATAGCATTTTTTTCCTGACCATTGTACTCATAAACTTCTGCCAATTCTTTATAATAAAGCGCATAATCCGGCCGCATTTCAATGGCCTGGCGGTATTCCACAATCGCTTTATCTAAGCGGGCTTCACGGTAATATTTATGACCCCGTTTATAACGGGCCTCCGCCTCTTGAAACTGACCCAAATATTCCTGCGCCTCGCCGGTCAAATCCTCTGATTCTTGGGACATAAAAGGCAATGTGGATAAAATCGGCTGAATGTATTCTGTCAGTCGGTCTTTATTGAAATATCCAACAACCACCAGGCCGACAACGGCTAGAAAGATGATCGACGCGAATGGAAACCGGAAACCGGGCTGTCTCCGCGATCGGCGGGCCACTTTCAACGATACGCGGGTTCCCGATCCTGGCACTTGGGCATCCGACTTTTCCTTGCGGCTTGGTAAAGAAAAACCGCCGATTGCCGTGAGGTCCTTGATCAATTCCTGAATCCTTTGATAACGCTGGCTGACATTTTTAGCCATGGCTTTATGCACGATCTGTTCCAGCGCAGGCGGAGCGTCGGTCCGCAGGCTACGCAGGGCCGGCGGCTGTTCGTATTTATGTTTCATCAGAATCGCCTGCAGGCTTTCGGCCTGAAAAGGCGGCCGGCCAGTGATCATCTCATACATGGTTGCGCCCAGTGAATAAATATCGCTTCTGGAATCAATCTCGTCTTCCGAGATCTGTTCCGGCGACATATACTCAGCGGTGCCGACCGAAGAGCCTTCGACGGTCAGGCGGGTCATGTCTGCGACCTGAACCAGGCCAAAATCCATGAGCTTAACATCCCCGTCCGCCGTCACCATGATGTTAGCCGGTTTGATATCACGATGAATCATACCCTCGCCGTGAATCCTGGCCAGGGCGTCAGCGATCTGGGCTGCGATCCGTAGGCAGTCTGTAAACGGCAACCTGCCCTTATCCTTGATAATCGTCCGCAAAGAATCGCCTTCGATAAATTCCATCGTATAAAAATGCTGGCCAGCGCTCATGCCGACTTCATAAACCTCAACCAGATTGGGGTGTTTTAGACGGGACATGGCGTGCGCCTCGCGGCTGAACCGCTCGACCATGGCCTTGTCGACCATGTTCGCGGGCAGGACCTTAATCGCTACGTGGCGCTGGGTTTCGGGATCAAGGGCCTTGTAAACGACCCCCATCCCCCCTTTTCCGATTTCGCGTACGACTTTGTACTTGCCGATCTTTTTATCCATTGGAGTTTGTGGGGTTTGTTGGGTTGATTAACAATTTTTATTCTACCACATCTTCATGCCCCTGCCATAAAACGATCTTGGGATAACCGTAAGTCCCTCCGCTAAAATAACCCGCGTCCAGGGTTAATTCAGGATCATAGTTAACCGTAAAATTATTCCCCCAGGATATCTCGGTCGTGTATCCTTCCGCCCTAGCCACCAATGCCCCATTGATAGTCAAGTTATCACATGAGGTTATGGATAGCGAATCCCGGGCATAGACCATACCCAAATTAACAGTGTCCAGCTGGGTCCCATCCACATCTACTGCCGCACTCAAATAATGAACCACCAAAGCGGGATGACCGGCTGAACCTGTGATTGTAATACCATCCGCATCCGTTTCAATAACAAGATTCCCGTCGACAATGAGCGTGCCGTTTAACGTAAATCCCGGCTCGTCGATCGTGAAATTACCCTCAACAAAATACATGCCGGTTGTTGCAAGCGGAAGATTAGGGCCATCAACAAAGTCACTATATTTGCTATCGGCGGGCAAAACCCAGGACTGGTAGTACTCTGGATCCGGTAGAGCCTGCGCTTCCACCAGCGTTTTATACGCTCCAAAATCAGCCTCAGGGATTGTCGCTGAGAAAGTCGTATTGTTATTCTCCGTAACCGTCCCGTAAACGATCAACGTCAACGGGATATCGATCCCCGGTCCATAATCCGTGCCGTCGATATTCCCGTTGATCACCCCCATCAAATTATGCAAATAAAGCCATCCTCCACTGACGACCGCACCGTAAATACCGCTGGCATTAACTTTAGCTTCAACCGCCCAAAACAGATTGCTGATCCAACCCCGACCCTTGATTTCCCCCGGGTCCGTATAAGTGCTGTCATAATGGGCCTCCAGGTCAGGGTTAAAATCCTCGTCCAAGTCCACCGACTCAGTGCCGTCGGTCAGCTCTTCCTCATCCGGATAACCTGAGGCGCAGTCATTGAAGCCGCAGATCAACTCGGCCAGGGAATATTCCGCGCCTGCTTCGGCCAGATAAAATGCCTTCATGGTGTCAGTCTCATTATTGCTGATCCGGATCTGGGTCCGGGTCATATACATATAAGTCAGGCCGAAGCCCAACAGGATGGTCATCACAGCCAGGGCTGCGAAATAGACCATCCCGCGCTGGCTCTTTATTTTATACGCATCAGATATCATTTATCAATCTACTTGTTACGCAATGCTACCCGCGACGTTAATATAACCGATTTTGTGCTGTCTTCGTTTGTCAAAGTTAATCCCACCCAAACAACATCAGCCGCGCTGATCGGATCACCGGTATCTAAAGGCTGAAACTGAAGCTGGCCTTCTATTTCCTCGACTTTATACAAAACATAACTGAACGAATTGACCGTAACACTCGGATATCCATCCGATCCGGCGATGAAATAGGGCGGATCCAAGTTCTGGTTGCGGGATAAACCGAAAAGTGACGTTGACGGGATCTGTGCCTTCTGATACCTAACAGCCTCCCAAACCCAAGGGTTGGTACCCGTATCCCGACGGGTATAAAATTTCAGCTCCTGCGGATCTTCTTGATCAACAAGCCGAATCGCATGCCGCAGTTCGCGCGTCAGCCGGTCCATGGCCACGCGCGCATGCTGGTAAAGTTCATCATTGACGGCATGCTCATCCCAGGTCTTGATCGCCACATTGAAGGCCATGGTAAGCGGAATAAAAATCATGGCGCCCAGGGCTACGGCCATAACGGATTCGAGTAATGACAGGCCCCGGGTCGATCCCAAAATACTACTTTGTTTAATGTGCTTCAACATTCCTTTACCTCTGCGCAACCAGGGTCGTAATGGTTTCCTGTTGAGTGCCCCAGCCCACCGTTGTCCACTCCACGGTCACATCAATCCTTTTTATAGCCAAAGGCGGGGCAAAAGAATCGTCTTGGTCTACGGAATAACTAAACACCGGCGGGTATTCCTCATCAAATGTGGATCCGGCCGGCATTGACACAGACTTTGCAAAATCTTCGATCGCCTTGGCTCTCGCCTCTTCGACCGCGCGCTGCAGCATGGACATGGCCAAAAGCCTATCTTGTTGAAGCACCGTGGCGCGGCTGCCGTAGGCAAACATACCTAGAACCGAAACCAGTCCGATCGCAACCATAACCATTGCGGCCAAAGCCTCAATCAATGTAAATCCGCTCTGTTTCATAACACCTTAACCCTTCCGGTGACCGAACTGATGACGACAAACTTGATGTGCGTTGAAGTTTCCAACCTTACCATACACTCATTCGTCAAACAATTCCCGGCGCTGCCGAAATGATCAAAAACCACTGTGTCATCTTCAAAACTTGTTTGGAAATCAACAACATCCTGCGTCCTCAGGGAAATCTGCTCTTCCTGTGACCACGTACCGATATATTTCTCAATCGTATACCAGTTGTTGCCCGTATCCCAAACAATGCGGTAATCCGTATTGTCGCGGATGGCCGACTGCTGGGTCTCGCGTATTTTGCCGGCCATCCTTCTGATATCCATCTCCGCGTCCCACTGCGTCATATAATTCTTCCAACGGGGGCCAACTGTTAGTACGACGATACCGGTCATGACCAAGACCATGATCATCTCCAGCAGGGTGAAGCCAAGACACTTTGTTCTGTCCCTTTGCATTTTTAGTAATAATAAAAATCCTGATACCCATAGGCCGGATCATTCCGCGGCAAGTTGGGAAAAATATGATTTTCCCCTTGGGCATGGCACCATCCGCCATAAGGTTCATGACATGGCGCTTCGCCTTCGCCCATAGAATAATAAAAATCGCTGCCGCCCTCAAAACCATCGACCGGGATCTCATCCAGGATCGGAGGCGAAGTCCCTGTCAAATCATCCGCCGCATTGCCTAAAGATGGATAATATCCGGCTTGGGCTTTATACAGCTCAAATGCCGTACGGATTTTTTCCAAGCCGGCCTTGGTCTTGGCGATCTGGGCATCCACGGTATGTCTCATGAACATCGGTACCACAATGGACAACAACGCGCCCGCCAGGACCAAGACCAGCACAACCTCAAGCAACGTGTACCCCTTGCTATTCAGACTTTTTACCCTTCCCTTCGCAGACTGCATTCCATAATCCTTTGTTTCCGCCCCGTATCTTGACCGGGGCAAAACTCAGAAACAAATTTCCTTCACAATAAAGCAATCCGCCCCTGCCGATTCCTTACCAATCACAAGATTCTAGCGGATGTTCGCTTGTGGGAGGCGTGGTGCCTGTGCCGTCACAAGGTGACGTATTATCACAATCGATACAGACTTCCCCATCGATATCATCATATTGAAAAGGTGAGCCCCACCCATCCATCGGTTCTTCCCGGATGATACCGGCGGAAACAAGCATAGCCAAAGTAGTTGGATTGGTCCCATTGTCTTTGGCATAAATCCCGACCGCTGAACGCAGGGTTTCCAGATTGGCGCGTGATGTGGCTTCCTTGGCATGGCCCAACTGCGCAGTGAATTTCGGCACCACGATGGATACCAACAATCCCACCACGACCAGGACCATGACCATCTCCATTAGCGTGAAGCCCCTTGTTTGGATCCTTGTTCTCATTGTTCTCCTCCTTCCTCGATTTTCACCTTACCTTTTTTCTTGAATCCTCATACTTTCTGCTTCTTATCTCTCCTCATCAATGATGCAGTGCGTCCATGATGTCCGTCATGGGCAAAAAGATCGATACCCCGATCAATCCGACGACAACCGTCATGAACACGATCAACACCGGCTCGATCAGCTTGGTAAATGTCTCGGTGATCTGGCTGATCTCGCGCTCATAGAAAAAGGCGACCTTGGTCAACATCTTATCCAGGGACCCGGTCTCCTCGCCGGCCCGGATCATGCTCACGACCATCTCCGGGAAAACCCCGATCTCTTCCAGGGGATTGGCAATGGATTTGCCTTCCCCGACCCGGACCGTAACCTCATTAATGGCGCGCACGATCACTTCGTTATCGATGGTTTCGGTCACGACCTTGAGCGCGGTCAGAATCGGAATCCCGCCGCTGATCAAGCTAGCGAGGGTCTGACTGAACTGGGCCGCGGCCATCTTGCGGTGCAGATCGCCCATGATCGGCAGGCTGAGTTTCAAACGGTCGATATTGTAATGTCCCAACGGGGTATGCATATACCCCCAGAAAAAAAAGCCGGCCGCACCCACAAGACCGATGGCTAAAAGACCATGATTTTTCAGGAGATTGCCAACCACAAGTAAGATCTGTGTCAGGGCAGGTATCTGCGCGCCTATATCCTTAAAGACACCCATGAACTTGGGCAGGATGAAAGTGATCAGAAAAATAATCACCGCTAAAGAACCAGTAAATAACAATGTCGGGTACGTTAGTGCGGATTTGATCTTACCCCGGACCTCATCTTGATTCTCGTAATATTCAGCCAGTTTGCGGATGATGTCGTCTAGGACCCCGCCGACCTCCCCGGCGTTGACCATTTGCACGAAGAATTGTGAAAAAATGCTGCGGTGCTCGCGCAGAGCGTCGGAAAAAGAACTGCCTTCCTCGATACGGCGGCCGACATGGTTCACTACGGATCTAAAATGCGGGATCCTGGTCTGGTGTTCAATGATCTTTAAAGACTTAACTAGGGTCAGCCCGGCATCCAGCATGGTATAAAGCTGCCAGCAAAAGACCGACAACTCTTTGTAAGTCACTTTAGGTTTAAAAAGATGGATTTCACGCGACAGCATCTTGGCCGGCTTAGGATCGAAGTATTCGATAATAAAATAATTCTTCTCATCCAATTTCTTGCGCAGTTCTTTGGCGTCGGCCGCATACATCCGCCCCCGGATGACTTTGCCGTTTGTGTCCCTAACTTTGTATCGGTATCGTGGCATGGCTGATTTTCTTATAAGTTACACACCATACAACACAAGTCACACACAAAGGCGTTTCAGGTTTTCGTGTGTCGTGTGACCTGTGTCTTGTGTCGTCAAATCACATCTCCTCCGTAAACGCCACGCGTTTCAGTTCCTCCAGCGTGGTCAAACCCTTCAGCACCTTTTCCAGGCCGTCTTCCCATAACAGTTTCATGCCGTTTTTCTGGGCTATTTGTTTGATCCGGTCCCCGGATCCGTTTTCATGGATCAGATTCCGCAGATCCTTATCAAGCACCATGAGTTCAAAGATACCGGTTCGGCCGCGGAAGCCAGTCTGCCCGCAATGTTCGCATCCCTGGCCACGGTAAAAAATATGCTCGGCCGGATCTATCTGGACCTCTTTTAGCAAATCCTCCGACGGAGTATAACTTTGCTTGCACTTGGGGCAAACCAGTCGGACCAAACGCTGGGCCAGAACACAGCAGACCGACGACGTGACCAGGTAAGGCGGCACGCCCATATCGATCATACGTGCCACGGCGCTGACCGCGTCATTTGTATGCAGGGTGCTGAAAACCAAATGCCCGGTCAATGCGGCGCGCACGGCCACATCCGCGGTTTCCAGGTCGCGCATTTCACCAACCATGATCACATCCGGGTCCTGACGCAAAATCGACCGCAGGCCTTTGGCAAAGGTCAGGCCGGCCTTAACATTGACCGGGATCTGGTTAACCCGCTCCAGGTCGTATTCCACCGGCTCTTCGATCGTAATAATGTTTTTATCTGGCGAGTTAATCGTCTGCAAAGCGAGGTATAAGGTCGTGGTCTTGCCGCTGCCGGTCGGGCCGGTTACCAAAATGATGCCATACGGCCGCTCGATCATCTCGCGGAACTTTTTATAGCATTCGTCGCTGAACCCGGCTTCCGGCAGGCCCATCTTGATACTGTTCTGGTCCAACAGGCGCATGACGACTTTCTCGCCATAAATGGTCGGGATGGTCGAGATACGCACGTCAAAATCGCGATTCTCGACCCGCAGTTTGAACCGGCCGTCTTGAGGATTGCGCTTGATGGATATGTCCATGCCGGCCATAATCTTGATGCGGGAGGTAATCGCGGCCTGGAGGCGCTTGGGCGGCATCATGGTGTCGCGCAGGATGCCGTCGATCCGGTAGCGGATACGCAGCCCATTTTCCTCAGGTTCCACATGAATATCGCTGGCCTTTTCCTTGATGGCCTGGGTGATCATGGTATTGACCAGGCGGATGATCGGCGCATCGACCTGCTCAAACGCCTCGCCTTCGAGTTCCTCGTCTTTGGCTTCCTTAACGATCTCTAGGTCATCGTCTTCCTCGATGCCCTTGACGATCTCCTCAAGCGCCTCTTGGGCTTTATAAAAACGGTCGATCGCCTTGACGATATCTTCCTTTTTGGCCAAGAGGGTTTCGATCTTGCATTTGGAGATGGCCTCCAGGTCATCGACCGCAAAAACATCAAACGGATCGGCCATAGCCACGGTCAGGGTCTTGCCCTGAATATACAGAGGCATAATATAATACTGGCGGCAGACTTTCTCGGAAAATATCTTAAAAACCTCGGGGTCCCCGACTTGCCCGATGACGTCCCGGATAAACGGGATCCCCAACACCTTGGCCGTGAATTCCAGCAAACGGTCTTCGTCGATAAACCCCATTTCCACGATGATCTGGCGGAAAGACAGACCGGTATCCCAATGCTTTTTCAAGGCCTGATCGAACTGATTCTGTGTGATGAGACCTTCTTCCACCAATCTTTCCCCCAGTTTTTTTCTGATAAATTTCGGCATAAATCAGTTGCTTCGTCCGCTGTCGTGATTCGATGAATTCTCCACCTGCTTCAACTTCAACTCCCGCAAAGCCTCGATAAAAATCTCATAGCGGCTGGGCGCGGATAAATACTTGTCTGCTCCCGCCTTAAGGCTTTCGGATTCCAATTCTTCGTATCCGGAGTACGAATACGCGATCACCGGGCAATGACTCAGCCCGGTCGTATTCTTAACCGCCTGCAAGATTTCCGCCCCGGAAGGACCGTTCTGCCCGTATTCCAGGATAATCGCCTGCGGGGTTGTCCGTTCAGCCTGCTCTTTCAGGTCCTCAAAGTCTTTGATATAACACACCTCGTATTGCTCGCGAATGAGAACTTCCCCTATCTTGGCAATGTGCTGGTTTTCAACGAAGGCGGTTAAATAAACCATTGGCTTGCTGAATCCGGCTGTAATCTTTTCCACTTCTCGAATCAAGTCCTCAATCAAAAAGGGTTTGGGCAGGAAACCCGCTGCCTGAATATCACTAAAAGTTTTCTCTAACTCCTTACGCGAGGTAAGCACCAAAACCGGAAATCTTACCCGTCCGAAATCAGTCGTGATCTGGCGGTAAAATTCAAGCCCGTTCATAACCGGCATATTGATGTCCAAAATAATCAAATCCGGGATAATGACTTGCAACTTTTGGAGCCCCTCCTGGCCATTCTGGGCTATAACTGTCTGATACCCTTTAGCTTTCAAATGATGGGCAATCAAATCAGTCAAATTTTTCTCATCGTCAATAATCAGAACTGTTCTTTGCATAATAAAATTATTCCTTCTAGTAATCGCTTATGGAACAGTAAACTTTTAAAAGAAAAACAAAAAAGTGAATTAATATCATTCTAACATTATCTTTTTGCCGTAACAGTCTAAATTATATATATTTATAGTAATAGCAGTAAAACCAGAAACGTTAACGAAAACATCTTCCCGGATTTGAGTTTAAGCAAAATCCTCATCCATTCCTGGTTTAATCCCGAGCAAACGCTCAAGTTTTTTAATAAAAACATCCATCTCGAAAGGCTTTGCCAAGAAACCGTTGGCCCCGAGCCTGAGCATCTTTTCTTTGACTTCTTCTTCCATTAAGCCGGATACCGCCAAAATTTTCAAATCCTTATTCGCGGGATCACTGCGAATATTCTCACAGACCTGATAACCGTTAAGGCCGGGCATATTGATGTCAAGCACCGTCAAATCAGGCTTAAATTCAGAGAAGGCCTGTCCCCCGCTAAAACCGTCATGAGTGATTTGAATATCAAATATCTTCCTGGCTTCCAGGGCCCGCCGCATCAGATCCGTAATCCGTTGGTCATCGTCAATAATCAGGATGCGTTTGTTGCGTTTGGTTTCGTCCAAGGCTTTCGGGATCGGCATATTATATTGCTTCAAAAACTCGACAAAATCCTTTATATGAACACGGCTATGCTGGCCGGGGGTACGATAGGCTTTCAATTTGCCTTCGGCGATCCATTTCAAGACCGCACGGTATGTTACCTGACAATATTTGGCCACCTGCCCTGTCGTCAATACCCGATTCTTCATTCCCTTATCCTTTGTCTTCTATTCTTATTCTTTTTCTCTTTCCTTTATCCTTTAACTTTTTTTCTTCTTTATGACTTCCGATACAGAGTTTTCCAACTATGATCATGCGTATTCAACTCGGATAATTGTAAAAAATTGTATTTAGAAGTAACTTCCTTCGCAAAATCCTTCAAAGTCTTAGCCGTTGTTGATTTCAACGTGGTATTATCAAACCACATATAATATCCATCTTTCTTAAATACACAAATCGCATGCGCTTCGCCTTCCCTTACAAGGGCCAAAAACCGCGGTTGATAACCCAAACCTTTAAGGACTTCCGCTGTCAGGAAAGCAAAATCTTCACAATCGCCCTGCCTTCTCTTTAATGTTTCGGCCGGATCAGTCCAAATATCATCACGGTTGTCGGGAGTATATTCGATGTTGGCCTTCAGCCACTTTGAGTAATCTTCTAAGGTGCTGATTCTATTGGTCTTAAGAATAAAATCAATGGTTTTATCTATTCTCTTCGGCTGGGAAACCAAAACCCCATTGCTCTGAATAACTTCATGCCGGATGGTATATTGAAGGTTCTCTTCAGCAGCATTGGCTTGGATTAAAAATAAACTTGAAAAAACAACTAAAAAAGTCATGAAGAAGCCAATAATCTGGTTTATCTTGGTTTCTTTTAACATCCTTATTTTCTTCTCTCTATTCATTTTATTCGCCTTATTCGCTTTGTTCCGATTTTTCATTCTGGTTAAATTATAATTGATAAAAACAATTTGTCAAGGGGTATGAAGATTTTTTCCAAAAAATTTTCAATGCTACAACTAACTGTTATTAAATCAATTATGGAAAAATATAAAAATCTTCATGAAAATATCAAGAATATCTGGAATAATTCCACCAATGCGAACTTAAAAAATTTATTATCTCTTCCGGCTAATTTGACTACAAGGAAAAACTCCTTTTAATGTAAGAAGGTGGGATATCTTATAACTATATATATCATCGAGACTTATATATTTCTTCAGGTTTGAATGGCTGGTCGGAAACAGATTCTGGTACGGGAGAGACCTGTTCAGCCGGAATCTCAACCTTCTCCTTTGCAATAACTTGTGATTCCTGTGCCTTTAAATATACGCCGATAAATTTCTGCACTAATTCAGGATCATTCAGTATCTTAACAAATTTAGGATTATTTAATAAACTTAAGACGTTTTTAGTCTGTATATCATTTTTGATTGACTCATCTGCAAGCAATTCCTGTACCCTTGGATCCTGCATAATATCCTTAAAATCCGGGCTATCTCGTAAATCAGCCCCAGTCCGTTCAATAGCCGGCTCTTCATTTAATCCTGACAGGTCTTTATGCACAGCCGGTTTCCATTTCTTAAGAGCAGGGATTTGTTTAGCCATCCAATAAAATGAATAGGAGGCCTGTATATTCTGTCTGATCGGCTCCAGCCCTTTGAAATCAAACGGAAGAAGGGCTAAAAAGAACAATGTCAATATAAAAAGCCCTCCGCTCCAGGTGAGGTTCAACAACAAACCCAGGACACGACTTAAAATCGATGGCTTTTCGTCATCACTTCTGAGTTTATCAAGAAAAGAAAAAATGAAAGAAAAAAGCCATTTCAAGACCAAAGGCCCTAACAGGCTGATCAGCAACGCATAGATAAGGTTATGCGTATGCTGAAAATAAATAAAAGCCAAAAGAATACAAATAACAAAAGCTAACGGACCGCTAAGCGTCCTCAAAATTCCACGATTCCAGCCGGAATACATAAAATACAATAAAAAAAGAACAATCACTAAATCCGTAAAATTAGACATATTGATTTCTCCTAATCGCTGCACCGCTACGACATAATAAAAAAAGACGAACCGAAACCAGGGTAGCCGGGATAGCAATAAACCCAGCGACCATTAAACACGCCCGGAAGTTGTTTAAGGAGAAAATATAGGCTACCTTTTGAGAGACATCCCAGGTAATATACCAGTAATATAAGGCCCCTAAGCCTGACAACGGAAAGGCAATGATAAAAATGATGTTTTTAATCAAATACCGCGAAGGCACAAGCGCCAGAAAGGCAAAGGCAAGATGCAGGATAGGGATCTGGGCAATGGCATGCTGAGGACGAATAACCTTTAAAAAAAGAAAAAAGTGCGTATCCGTCATAAGATGATAAAAACGGGGATAGATAAATGCCGGGATAAAATGTTCTGCCTGTGCGACGAAGTCATACAACGGTCGGGATGATGTTTCGAAAAAATCCGGCCTTTTAAAAAATAAATAATTAACACAAAAGGAACAAAGCGCAAAAACCGAGATATAAACCCGCATCAGCACAAACGCTAACCGACGCAGACCATGGCGGATAAGCTGAAAAGGGTTTTGGACCGGAGCTTGCTCGATGGGGCCAGGCGGATACTCCTTTTTGCCTAATAGGCATTCCAGATAATCATCCAAAATCTGCGGGGCAGGTAAACGGGCGGTCTTCTCATGGGCTTTCAAAAGAGCAAGAATAATATCACGGCTTAACGGGTCGGATTGGTCTAAGTCCGCGAAATCCGGATGAGCAGCGCAATTAAATAACCACAAAGCCATTTTACCAAGCTTAAGGTCACCGTGCCGATAAGCACTGATCTTCTGGATCAAATCGTCCCGGATGTTTTCCATAATAAATCCGGCTATGCAAATGGATCAGGCCGTGAGCGAATATCCGCGGATCGGCCACAAGAAGAATCTTCCCGCCGCTCATCTTTCCCTTTGCCGGCAAGGAATTCCGCGAAAACGGACTAGATCAAAAAACTACTTTTCATCAAGGGATAAATAATCCGTCAGTTGCTTCTCCAGGGTTTGAATCTGAGCTTCTTTTTCTTTCAACATCTCCTCGACTATTCCCAGTCGCTCTTGAGTATCCTGAAGCCGTTGTTCTAAGGCCGTATAACCACTGTCTTTTTCATCCATTGCCGCGCGGGTCTGTTCGAGTTCGGCCTCGGTTTGTTCAAGCTGCTGCCTGAGCGACAAGAGGCTATCTGTTTCCTCCTCATCCGAGCCTAATGATACGGTATCCATCTGTGCGCGGGTTTGATCGATCCGACGTTTAATATCATCAACTAGATCGTCCTTGCGCTCGATCCAACGGATCTCGCGGTGATCGCGCTGGCCAGCCCCGGGCAAAAGGTCTGGGCGCAGGTGATCCGAAGAATCCGTAATGTTGAGTGCATCCATATCGGATCTTAAAGACAAAATCGCCTTCTTTAAAATACTGAGAGTGTAATCTTTCTTCTTGATCTGCTCCTCAAGCTTTGACAGTTTGCGGCTAATCAGCCGCAGCTGCCCCAGCGCATCTTTCTTCTGGTCGCTTACCGCGCGCAGATTATGGCGCAGACTCTTGATATATTGCCGGTCTACCTGTTCATCATCCAAAAAGTCATTCTTCTGACGGTTGGCCTGATGTTCCATTTCCGTAATGAGATCCTGATATTCATAGCTCTCTTTCTGCCAGCGGCGGAGTGAATATTGATAATTTTCAGACACATCGGCCAGGCGAGTAGTGGCTTTCTCTAAAACCTGCTGCTGTTTCTGAGCGTAATCTGACAGGTCATAAAGATCGGCATTCAACCGCGCGACATCGCCCTGCTTCTCAGACAAAATCGAGCTCATCCGATGCAGATCATGCTGTTTTTCCCGCAGGTCCCTTTCCTTAGCCCGGATAGCCTGATTGAGGCGGTCTTTGATTTGTTGCTGACGCTTGATCGAGTGCCAGGAACCCTGTAGTTGATTTTTGAGGGACTGATTTTTTTGCTCGAAAAAATCAATCTCCGACTCTTTGTCAGCCAGGGCATGGCGGTAAGCGACCACCTGGTCGGCCAAAGCACCCGTACGTTCGATCAAGGTCTCGCCGGGGCCATAGGCGCCCCAGGATAAACCCATCAACTGCAGATATTTCAGGGCACGTTTGTCATCCGGGTCTGCCAGCAGCGCCTTACTCAGTTCATGGATCGCCTCGTCATACTGACCTTCGTAATAATAATCAATGCCCTTATCCGTCAGGGCATCCGAGAGCAGGGTCGCCCAGGTCTGGTTCGGCAATAGATAGGTGAAAAGAATACTAACTATACTGCAAATAGATAATTTATATTTCATATTCATATTAATATTATGTATTTAGTCAAAGATGAATGATTATATCACCGCCGGGAAAAAAGTGTCAATAGTACTTCCTTAAAAATCAGGGATCTGGTTTTTCTCCTTTTTTTGTGCGGCGATTTGTGCTATAAATATTAATCTAAGAATTCAGATGTTCCCCTGAGTTTCCTTATTATGCAGACCGCTACCCCTATGCTCCGCCAGTATCAGCAGATCAAGTCCAGGCACAAGGACTGTATCCTGTTCTTCCGGCTCGGTGATTTCTATGAAATGTTTTATGAAGACGCCCAGGCCGCCTCCAAGATCCTGGATCTGGTGCTCACCGCGCGCGGCAAAGGCACGGAGCACCATGTGCCTATGTGCGGGATTCCTTTTCACGCAGCTGACGGCTATATCGCCCGGCTGATCAAATCCGGGCTAAAAGTCGCTATCTGCGAACAGGTTGAAGACCCGGCCCAGGCCAAAGGCATTGTCAGACGGGATGTCATCCGGGTCATCACCTCCGGCACTTTTCTGGACGAAAGCACTGCCGATGCGCGCTACCTGATGGCCGTCACCTTGAACGAGAACCTTTCCGGCCTGGCCTTTATCGATCCGGCCTCCGGCACCATCCGGACCAATGAGTATGCCGAGCTGGAACGCCTTATTGAAATTATCGGCGGCCTGCCGGTGTGTGAATGCGTTTATCCGATCAGCCAGGATGAAAATATCAAAAATCTTTTTCGGCATCCGTTTTTAAAACTCAAAAATATTACCCTCAGCCCGCACGACGACTGGTGTTTCAATCCGGATATCGCCCGCAAGGCCCTCTGCGAGCATTTTGCGGTCCACAACCTGCGGGGATTCGGCATCGAGGAAAGATCCAAAGCGGTTTCCAGCTCCGGGGCCCTGCTGGAATACCTAAAACAGATGAACCGCCAGCCCCTGCGCCACATCGACCGGGTCGCGCTGTATAGCGATGATCAATATGTTTATTTATCACCGGCAGCGACGTCCGGGCTTGAGCTAAAAAACCTGTTTAAAACCATTAACCACACCCTGACCGCTTTGGGCAAACGCAAACTGCATGACTGGCTTTATCATCCCCTGATCAAGCCCGAAGGCATTATCCGGCGGCAGGCCGCAGTGACCCATCTTAAAGAACAGCCCCAGCTGATGCGAAAAATCAAGAATCTTTTAAGCCCCCTGCCGGATATCGAAAAAAATATATCCCGTTTATCGTGCGGCTACGTTCATGCCAAAGATATTCTGAGCATCCATAACGCCCTGAATATCATCCCGGACTTGCAGCAGGCCTTGAGCCCCCTGAAGGATAAAAACCGCCTTTTTGCCGTAGAGGACATCCCGGAATTGCGCCAGCTTTTGGAACGGGCGGTCAATCCCGAGCTGCCGGTTTCCAATCCCGAGGGAAAGGTTATCCGCAAAGGCTTCCATACCGAGCTCGACGAGCTTAAAGGGATCCAGGAGAACGGCCGCCAGTGGCTCAGAAATTTCCAGGCCCAGGAGATCAGACGCTCCGGGATCCATTCGCTTAAGGTCGGCTACAACAAAGTCTTTGGTTATTACATCGAGGTGACCAAAACCCGTTTGAAAAACGTTCCGGCAGAGTATATCCGCAAACAGACCCTGGTCAACGGCGAGCGGTTCATCACGCCCGAGCTGAAAGAGTTCGAGGAAAAAACCCTGACCGCTCAGGAAAAAATCCTTAAGATCGAAAACGAAATCCTGGGGCAGCTGCGCGAGGCCGTGCTTAACCATGCCTTTGTCCTGCACCAGTTCTGTCAAAGCATCGCGGTCATTGATGCGCTTTATTCGCTGAGTGTTATTGCCCAGTGGCCGCAATACATCGCCCCGTCAATATCCGCTGCAGATATTTTGGATATCAAGGACGGCCGGCATCCTTTTGTCGAGCGGACTGTCGACGAATCGTTTGTGCCGAACGATACCTATCTGGACTGCGCGGATAATCATTTGATCATCCTCACCGGGCCAAACATGGCCGGTAAATCAACTTATATCCGCCAGATCGCCTTGCTGGTCATCCTGGCCCAAAGCGGCAGTTACATCCCCGCGAGCTCGGCCACGCTCGGGGTTGTGGATAAAATCTTTACCCGCATCGGCGCGCATGACGATATCATCCGCGGACAAAGCACGTTTATGGTCGAAATGAACGAGACTGCGGATATTCTCAATAATCTTTCGGACCGGAGCTTGATCATCCTTGATGAGATCGGCCGCGGGACCAGCACCTTCGATGGCCTCAGCCTGGCCTGGGCCCTGGCCGAGCATCTCCAAAAAACCAAAGCACGCACGCTATTTGCCACACATTTCCATGAATTAACCGCCTTGGCAGGTGAACATTCCGGAGTAAAGAATTATAATGTCGCGGTTAAAGAATGGAAAGGCGAAGTCATCTTTCTGCACAAGATCATCCCCGGTAGCACGGATGATTCTTACGGGATTTACGTAGCCAAACTCGCCGGGATACCGTTGAACGTGATCGCCCGGGCTCGTAAGATCCTGACCCAGCTGGAGGTGCGCAGCAACCTCAAGGAACACCTGACCGGGCAGATGTCGCTTGACCAGCAATTATCTTTTTTCACACAACCCGCGGAGCCCATGCTTGAACAGATCAAGGAGATCATTCGAAGCATGGACGTCAATAACTTGACACCGATGCAGGCCTTGACTAAACTGCAGGAGTTGAAGGAATTGATCGATTGAGGTCTTATGAATAAAGTCCAAATACTGCCTCCGGAAATTGTCAGCAAGATCGCGGCCGGCGAGGTGATCGACCGGCCAGCGTCAGTCATTAAGGAGCTGGTGGAGAATTCCATCGACGCCAAAACAACCAGTATCGAGCTGAATCTCCAACAGGCCGGGAAGACTCTGATCCGCCTAAAAGATACTGGCGCCGGAATCACGGGAGCGGATATCGAGATGATCTTCCAGCGCCATGCCACGAGCAAGATCTCTGATATTGACGATCTTTTTGAAATCCGTTCTCTCGGTTTTCGGGGGGAGGCCCTCTACAGTATTGCAGCGGTCGCGGATATCATCCTGCGCAGCAAGTCCAAGGCCGAAGACAACGGCTGGGAAATCCATCTGCGCGGCGGTAAACGTCTTTCGCTAAAGCCAGCCAGTACCCCACTCGGCACCGAAGTGGAGGTCAAAGAGCTTTTCTTCAACACTCCGGCCCGAAGGAAATTTCTCAAGTCCAATACCACTGAAATTCATCAAATCCTGAACATCGTCATCCCCTACAGCCTGCTCCATCCGGAAATTCGTTTCTTTGTCCAGCATCAGGATAAAATCCTGCTTGACCTTCCGGCTTGTGACGATCAACGCGAACGGATTGCGGATGCGCTCAATTTGGACGCAGAGCATATCTTACAAGCGCAGCATATCCAGCCGGAGCGTGAATTGTCCATCCGCCTGTTGCTCGGGGATATCAACATTGTCCGTTCTCGGCGGGACATGCAGTTCATCTTCGTTAACAACCGCCCCGTGCAAAACAAAAGCATCAGCTATCACATGAACGATGTTTACCGCCTGATTTTGCCGATGGGACAGCTCCCGTTCTTTGCCGCCTTCATTGATATCCCAGCGGGTGATGTGGATGCCAATATTCACCCGACCAAACGCGAGGTCAAAATCCGGGACGAACAGGATATCTGCTCGCTTTTACGCCGCATCACGGAAAAGACGCTGATGGAACAGGGCGAGGCCAAGAGCGTCACACGGCACACGTCACACGACACAGGATACACGACACACGACACAGGTCACACGACACATGTTGAAGGCGCGATTGAAAAGGCGCTGAAAAAATCTTTTCAGCCCGAAAGTCCGCTGCGATCAGAACCACTCGAACATGACGGGACGCCGGGACAATCCCGCTTTGTGACCGAGCAGTATAGTTTCCCGCAGGCCGACAAGACGCCGGCGGGGGCAATCGAAGAGACATTGTTCGGCCGGAAAGATGACACCCTATATGATAAACTCGCACAGGGACGCTTTATAGGAAGTTTCTTAAACAAATATCTTCTATTCGAAACGGATAAATCCATGCTGATCGTTGACCAGCATGCGGCACAGGAAAGAATCTCTTTTGAATTTCTGATCCAGCAGATGGAAAAAGGCAAGATCGAGGCTCAACAGCTGCTTAGCCCGTATTTGATCCGGTTGTCGCCGCAGGACCTGATTCAATGGGAAGAATCGAAAGACCGGCTGGAGGAGATCGGGTTTACCACGACCCAGTTCGACGACGAAACCATCGCGGTGCATACTTACCCGGTACTGATTAAAAATCCGCAGAAGGCGGTGCAGGATATCCTCAGCGGTGGTAATGTGATTCGCTCGGACCATGAAACCCTGGCCCGCCGCGCCTGCCGCGCCTCCATCATGGCTGGGGACCCGCTTTCCCAGCGTCAGGCGGAATTTATGCGCGAACAGCTCATGCACTGCCGCGACCCGTTCACCTGCCCCCACGGCCGCCCGACCGTTGTGGAAATGAAAGAAGTATTCTTCAATAAGCAGTTTCTACGCTAATCCAACACCGGGTTTTCAAACCCGGTGTTCCTGTGATAACATATTACATTTCATCATCTTCCATCAAGGATTTTATGCGACCTATCTCTTTCTGGTAATCTTTCCGTTCCATAACATAATCTCTATATTTTTTAGGGGTTATTTCACATTCGTTCCGAATAATATCATCCTCTTTTGAAATTGTACCAATATATTGCCTGTACGAGGAATACTCCCAGTCCTCCGGATTATCGACCAAGCCGGCGGTTGTCGGATTAAGATGAATATATCGTGTAATATGCAGATAATGGGAATCATCCCTTATGAGATTGCCCCCGAACCTTTCGGCCCACAGAGCTCCCCTCCTTTTATACTTCCGGTTAAAACAACATGCATAACTATTCTGGATACGCTGCATAAAATTTTTGATGCCGTCTTTCATTTTTTGTTTAAATAAGAAATGAATATGCGTGGGCATCAGACAGTAAGCTGAGATATCCACTCTTGTTTCATCATTTCCTAAGACTAATTTCGCCCACTTACGATCCATTTTTTTATCGAATTTTTTCAAGACGCGCATGTCAGAATAGCTGACCTTCGCAGCACTAAAACGATAATATTTTATCAAGGAAAAAAATTTCTCATAGTCTTTGCTGGATCGGAAAAGAGCAATACCGCCAATACTCATATTAAAGACATGATAGTATTCCCCCGTCACTAACGGGACCT
>Ga0272442_10002393_pt1 | contig 27304 bp, 22 predicted proteins | sample SSMForm2O_FD_200262 | JGI IMG/M metagenome (GOLD analysis project Ga0272442, IMG submission 200262) | Marine sediment archaeal communities from Little Sippewissett salt marsh, Falmouth, MA, United States - SSM-Form-2O | ecosystem: Environmental > Aquatic > Marine > Wetlands > Sediment ... | reverse complement strand
TGCTCCGGTGTCCGCAGCCAAGGCGCGGCGCTGCTACATCACGCCGCAGGACGTCTGGGATGAGGGCTACGTCAACCCTCCGTGGACTCCGAGCAAGGTATGGCGTGGGATTGATCGTGCGACGGCAACTATCGACCGCCTCTGCGGCCAGTGGTTCGAGCCGCGGTACACGCAGTTCAGCTTCGACGGGACCGACCACGACCAGCTCTGGCTCGAGCTTCCCATCTGCGCGCTGCACGAGTTGAGGCAGGACGATACCGTCGTCGACCTCACCGACCTCTCGGTCTACAACCGGCACCTGACGCGAGGGCAGCTCAACCCCGATGACCGGTCGAACCCGAAGGTCACGTACGCGCTGGACTTCCCTCCGGGCTATCGCGGACGCCGCAGGCGGATCTACGCCGACGCCGCGCTGTTCGGCGGCGGGCGCAAGAACGTCATCCTGAAGGGCATCTTCGGCTTCACCGAGCTCAGCGATGGCGACGTCGCGGCCGAGACGGTGGACGAGAGTCAGATCCCCGTGAGCTACGGGCAGACACCGGCCGAAATCAAGCGGGCTGCTCTCCTCCTCTCGCTGACGTACATGCTCCCGGCCAACGAGCAGCAGGAAGCGGCGATGGAGAACCGGATCACGGAGGTCAGGACGCGCGACCAGTACGTGAAGTTTGCCGACCCCGGCGGTAGCGGCGGCTCGGACGCAGCCTACGGCCTGACGGGCAACCTCGAAGTCGACAACATCCTGATGCGCTACGCAGGACCGCTCCGCATGGGAGCTGTCGGACGATGAGCATCGCAACGCGCGGACGCCTCATCAACAAGTTCGTCGCCGTGATCCGTCGGCTCGACACGGAGGCCACCTCACTCGTAGTGGGAGGAGGCTACGACGACGAGTTCGATGCGGTCGTCCCCGTCAACGATGGGACCCAGCTCGGAGCTTCCTCGCGGCGGGAGATGGCCGAGCTTCGACTTCCTGTCCAGCTCGATCGCAAGTCGTGGGGAGAGCAGCGCATGGCGCGGGGCGGCCGTCAGGTCAACGCGGACATCGTGCTGACCTTCCACTGGCCCGACCTTGAGAACGGAGGCCTGGTCGACGCCGACGGCGAGTGCGTACTCAAGAAGGGAGATCGGATCGCCAAGATCGAGACGGTAAAAGGTGACGTCGAGGCGACGTTCGACTATCCTCCGGGCATGTTCGTTACGGACTTCGAGCGAGCTGGTCACGGCCTGGCGCCATTCGGCGTGCCTCGCACGAATCTGCTCTACACCTACTGCGCGTACGAGCGCGTTGCCGCTGATGAGGGAGGGCTGACCTGATGTCGGTTCGCATCACCATCACCGAGCGCGGACTAGACCGGATCTTCGGATCGGTGCAGAGGTGGGCGCGGAGGTCCGAAGGCGCGGTCGGGAGGTCCCTCGGAAAGCTCGCGCATGAGCTACGGCGCGACATCGTCTCGGGGGTCAGGAACCAGAACCCAGGAGGCCTCCAGTTCAAGCCGCTCGCCGCGTCGACGAGACGGAGGAAAGGCTCTAGCAAGGCCCTGATCGACAAGGGCGATCTCGTGCGCTCCGTGAACGTCACGAAGCTCGGCAAGCTCGACTATTTTGTCGGGGTCCACCGCAAGGTGAAGACCAAGGACGGGAAGTCGATGGCGAACCTCGCGGAGATCCACGAGTTCGGGTCGAAGAAGGTGAAGGACAGGCCCCCGGCGCGACCGTTCCTGCGGCCCTCGTACTACGCATGGCGCTACGAGGCGCAGACCAGGTTCGCCAAGATGATCGCGAAGGAGCTGGGGCTGCCTCTCACAGGCTCGATGGCGGTAGGGATCGGGAGCCGTCTCGGCGGCATCTCCTTCGGGGGTGACTGATGGCGATCCCGACGATCACCTCCATAACGCCGTCTAGCGGGTCCACACGAGGCCAGAACGTCGTTCGCATCGAGGGGACAGGCTACCGCCTACCCGACCCGCCGCCGGCGACAGGGCCGGTCCTGGCCGACCAGCAGAAGACCGTGTCGGTTCAGTTCGAGGGCATCGAGTCCGAGTGGGCGTACTCCGCGCACGACGGACTCATCCTCGCGCGGGTTCCAGAGTGGGAGGGACCGTACGACGTACTCCCTGCTCAGCTCGACGTCCGTGTCGCGAATCTAGATAACTCGGGCGTGGAGATCCCCGGTGAGAACGTCACGGCCGCAGACGCCTACGGCATCGACCGCCCCTCCCTCGTGGTCGAGTCGTACCTACAGCGCACCGTGCGGGAGGTCATCAGGCTGTTCCGTAGGCACGTCCTCCAGAACACGCACCACACGACTCAGCGCGACTACTCGCTCACGCCGGCGCAGCAGGAGACGCTTCGCGCAGAGGGTCCGCTCGTTCAACTCGCCGGGCCGCGCCTGGTCCTCAACCGCTTCCACTCTATCGAGCGGGAGGAGGACGAGAGCGACCCTCTCGGGGGCGTAGACGGGAGGATGAGGAGGAAGCCACCCGTCACGGTCAACATCGAATTCAACGTCGTTGCGTGGGCTAATAACCCGATGCACCTACACGGACTCGTGCAAGCTCTCCTCCTCCTTCAGCGCGACGTGAAGCTCGTCAAGGTCCCGCGCGACCCGAGTAACCCTGGCGCAGGGACGAAGGACTACGAATTCAGGATGGATTGGGGAGCCTACCCAGACATCACGAGCGACCCGAGTACAGACGATCTGATGTACGCCTCGACGACGTTCTTCGTTCGGGGAGTGCATCTCGACGAAGATGTTGGTACGATAGTCGAGCGAGGCTGGATCATTACGCAGAACAACGGCGACCCGGTGCTCCAGGTCCAGGTGCCGTGACACGGAGGGCAAGATGGAAGGACAGATCATCATCGAGAACCAGACGGAGCGGCACATCCAGTACCGGATCGACCACCAGACGGTGTGCGTGAAGGCGGGCAAGTGCTTCTGCAAGCAGGGTCGCCGTGGTCTGGTCGCCGGGTCGGTTCACGTACCCGGAGGGAAGGGCAAGCGGTCAGTGCCGCTGCACCCGGCGATGGCGCTGATCCCCGAGCTCAAGCGTGACCTCGCGGGGCGCAAGCCGAAGGTGAAGCTGATCGGTCACGAGCCGACGGCGAAGAAGGCCGCACCGAAGGCCGCGGAGAAGGACAGCAAGCAGGAGCAGCCGCCCAAGTCGAAGAAGGGCCGAGGCGGCGAGACGGGGCAGAAGTAGGAACACGACCGTAACAACCGCTCCATAGTGGAGCAGGAGGACGACGATGGCAGCAGAGCTTCTTGCCAGCAAAGTCGTGATCCTCGAGGAGGAGCCTTCGATCCCGACCATCGCCGCGCTGCCGAGCGCGGTGACTCTGTGCCTCGGGATCACGGAGCGCGGCCCCATCGCCGATCCGCAACTGCTCACCTCGTTCGAGGATTACAACCGCATCTTCGGAGGGTTCACCCTGGACTCCGACGTGGCCGTGGCCGCGTACGGATTCTTCAGGCAGGGCGGCACGTTCATGTGGGTTTCCCGCACGTGCCACTTCACTGACCTGACCGATCCCAACACCGCGACCGCCGCGAAGGGCAGCGTCATGCTGAACAACAGCGGTTCGCTCGCGACTCCCGCCGTGGTCGGCCCCGGCACGGACCTCGCTCCGTTCGTGCTGACCGATGGGCAGCACATCGACATCGACATCGGTGCCGGCCCCGTCGTGGTGACGTTCAACGGCACCCCGGCGCAGCTTCCCAACGCCCCGGCTGTCGGCCCCTACGCGCTGATCGGCGGTGAGACTCTGGGCGTCGTCGTGAACGGCGTGATCCAGACGGTCACGTTCCTGCCGACGGACTTCGCGGTCCCGGGCGCGGCGACGGGTCTGGAGGTCGCGGCCAGGATCAACTCCGACATCAGCGGCGCCAAGTGCGACGTGATCGGACCGGCTCCGGGTCCCTACGGACTCCAGCTCGAGACGGACGGCAGCGGGAACAACTACACGCTGGACATCGCGGGCGGTACCGCTGCCCCGATCCTCGCGTTCGTTCCCGGCCCCGTGGTCGGCCCCGGCAACGTGGGCGACATCGTCGCCGTGCTCGCGACGGAGGTCGAGGCCCTGATCGAGGTGGCGGTCGGACTCGCGGGCCTGGTCGACGTCATCGTCGGCGGCACGGGGACCATCACCATCGAGACGGTCGCGACGGGACTCGCGGCGCAGATCCAGGTCATGCCGGCCAGCACGGTCGACTTCGGTCTGGATAACCTGCTCCACAACGGCGCCGACGCCGCGGTCCAGGCGACCCTCGAAGTCGAGGGCAAGACGCCGGGGAGCTACACCGACGACATCACGATCACCATCGCGGACGCGACCAACGGTCAGGCGGGATACTTCAACCTGTCCGTCGTCGTCAGCGGGGTCGTGAAGGAGGCGTGGCCGAACGTCACGATGGACGACACCTCGGCCGACTACGTCGAGACGGTCCTGAACGACATCAACCTCGGCTCGCGGCTCATCGCGGTGGACGACCAGGGCCTCACGCCGCTCGGCATCAAGCGCCCCGCGAACGGGACCTCGGCCGCGCTCGCTGGAGGGGACGACGGCCTCATCGGGATCGCGGACGCGGACTACGTCGGCAACGTCGCGGGACCGACCGGGCTGTACACGTTCGACCGCGTGCAGACGGGCCGCATCCTGATCGTTCCCGGCCTCTACACCGAGGTCGTGCACAAGGGGATGCTCGACTACGCCGAGATCGACCGCAACGGCTCGATGTTCTGCTTCCTCGACTGCCCCCCGCAGAACACCAAGGTGCAGGTCGTCACGTACCTGACGAGCGCGGGCCTCCTCGAGTACAGCGAGTTCGGCGCCATCCACTGGCCGTGGATCAAGGTCGGCAACCCGCAGCCCGCCGTGTTCGGCACCGACGACGAGATCACGATCCCGCCCTCGGGCTGGATCGCGGGGAAGTGCGCGGCGAACGACCAGAGGCGCGGAGGGGTGTACGAGGCCCCCGCGGGGTTCGGCGAGGGCTGGGGAGTTATCCGCGGCATGACCGACGTGGAGGACGACCCCACGGGCCAGACCGAGCACGAGTGCGTCGACGAGAAGACGCGCGACTACGTCTACCCGTACCGCATCAACCCGTTCAACCGGACGACCGGTGGGCTGTGGTACATCGACGGCAGCCGCACGCTGAAGTCGACCGGCAACTTCCCGAGCATCGGCGAGAGGCGCGGGGTCATCTTCATTGCCGAGTCCCTCAAGAACGGCCTGGAGATCTTCCGCCACCGCTTCAACAACCGCACCAACCGGATGCGCGCCGAGCGCGCGTGCCGCGTGTTCCTCGAGGCCGAAATGAACAAGGGAGCCTTCCGCTCGACGGACCCGGCTCGCGCGTTCTTCGTGGACTTCTCGAACGCGCTCAACCCGGTGGCCAACGAGTTCGCGGGCATCATGACCGGTCGGATCGGCCTCGCGACGAACAAGCCGACCGACTGGATCATCCTGCTCATCACGCAGGACACCAGGGCACTCGAGGAAAGCCTCGCGGCCTAAGAAGGAGGTGAACCATGGGCGAGCCGGTTTACTACGACAAGAAGTTCGCCTTCGTCGTCGAGATTGACGGCGTAGGGTGGGCTGGGTTCACCACTTGCTCCGAGATCGCGGGCGAGTTCGAGGACGTGAACCACCGAGAGGGCGGGCGGCGACACCCGCACAAGGCCCCGGGCCTCGTGGACTTCCCCGACGTCACGCTAACGCGCGGCAGCACGGAGGACTTCGACCTGTACAACTGGTTCCGCGACTGCTACGACGCCGCGGCCGGTACGGGCCAGGTCCCGCCCGATCTGTTCCGCACGGTCGACGTCGTGCAGCTCGACGAGGCGGGTGAGGAGCTTCGCCGGTACCGCCTGTACAAGGCGTACTGCAAGCGGTGGAGCTCGGGCGACTGGGACAACAACGCGAGCGAGGCGCTCATGGAGACGGTGGTCATTCGCTACGACTACCCGGAGAAGGTGCCGAGCTGATCGCGTTCGCTGCTTAACGGCAGCAGGTAGGGTTGCAGGTAACGCCGGCGGCGGTCGCTCACGCGGTCGTCGCCGGCCGGTCCCTTCGGGGATAGGACACAGCAAAGGCAGAAGGAGGGGTCATGCAGACCAAGAACGTCAGACTTCCATCAGGGGCCGTAATCGAGATGCGCAAGCTCGGACTGCGCGAGGAGAACTACCTCGCCAGCGCCGCGCGCTCGAAGAAGGGCAGCCAAGACCAGGTGCTCATCGAGGTCGTCTCGCTGTGCACGAACTCGGTCATCGAGCCGGGTCCGTACCCGCACATCGAGGCGGGCAAGAAGCCGGACTGGAACGAGATGCTGGCCGGCGACTGGTTCGCGGCCATGATCGAGCTTCGAAAGTTCTCGTACCGCGAGGGGAGCAGCTACGAGATCCGCGCTCAGTGTCCGAGCCGCGCGTGCAACAACCGCTTCGCGTGGAAGGTCGACCTCGACAAGGACCTGTTCGTCAAGGAGCTTCCCGAGGAGTCGGCCGAGGCGCTGAAGGAAGGGAAGCCACTGGAGGCCAGGATCGCGGATCGCATCGTGCGGTTCCACCTCGGCTTCGTGAAGGATGCCCAGCGCCAGGAGAAGCTCGAGCGGCGCTTCCCGAACCGCGAGATGGCGTGCATGTTCCGCTCGCGGATCGCGGAGGTCGAGGGCATCGACCAGCAGGACATCATGTCGTGGCTCGACGGCGAGTCGCGGGGCAAGGAGCCGTCGCAGTACGAGGGTCTGTGCAGCGACGACGCCGAGGATCTGAGAGCCGCGTTCGAGGAAGCCGACTGCGGCGTGGACACGGAGGTCGAGCTGGAATGCCCGCGGTCGATGTGCCGCGAGTTTTTCACCCTCGACCTCCCTTTCGACCGAATCTTCACACCGGCGCGTGCGGACAAGCAACGCCGGGAGAGGCGCGAACGGAGAGCGGCAGGCTCCGCGCGCCGATCGGAGGACTGACCGAGGAAGACGTCCGCACGCTGCGGTTCCATCTGTCCTGGCTGCCTCTGTTCGGCGCGGGCCTCCGCATTGGGTACATGGAGACCTTGGATCTTGCGATGGACGAGGCAATCGAGTTGCTCGAGATGGTGATGGACGAGCGCGAGCGCGAGACGCGTAGCGCGTTCGGGAAGGACAGAGGGACGTGGCTCTGAATCAGATGGGCGCGGGGTTCGTGCTGAAGGCCTACGACCGGGCCTCGCATGTCCTTCGTCGCGTCGGAAGTGGTTTCGGGCGTCTTCGTAAGACCGTGCACAGGGCCTCGATGGGCATGAACCAGTCGATGGCTAACCTGGGCATGGGGTACGCCGCGCTGCACGCTGGCATGGGCCTGGTCAAGCTCTCGAAGGCTACAGCAGACGCAGCGGCCAACTTCGAGTACGAGCTTACGGCAGTCGGGCAGATCTCCCGCGCTACGTCCGAGGAGTTGGAGCAGCTCCACGACACTGCGATCAAGGCCGCGCTCGGTACGAAGTTTTCCCCCGACGAAACTATCGACGGCCTCAAAACACTCTCCGCGATGGGTCTGAAAGCGGCGGAGTCAGTCGTCGTCCTCGAGGACGTGCTCAACCTCGCGACGGGGTCGATGGGACAGCTCGGCGTAGCCGGCGCCGCCGATGCCGTGATCGGTACGGTCAAGGCGATGGGCTTCGAGATGGGAGAGGCTACGCGAGTCACCAATCAGCTCCTCAAGATCACGCAGATGACGAACTATCAGGCGCGCGACTTCTCCGTCTCGATGGGCCGTACCGCATCGACGGCGAGACTCTACAATCAGGACATCGAGGACGGCCTGATCCTGATGGGTCTGCTGCGGAACATGAACATCGATGCGAGTATCGCCAGCACGAGCCTCCGCGAGTCCTGGTCGCGCATGGCGGCGAACCAGAGATCGCAGCAGATGATCGCAGAGCAGGGCATCGACATCTTCAACAAGACCGACGGCTCGGTGCGGCCTCTCATCGACGTGATGAACGACCTCGCGCTCAAGTTTACAAAGACCGGCGACGCCGAGAAGTTCCTCGTCGGTACACTCGGCTTCGGGAAGCGCGGCATGGCCGCGTTCAACGCCGTAGCTGCCGCTGCGTACACCGTGATGGTCGACGGCGAGAAGAAGACCCTCAAGGGGGCCGATGCCATCAACGCAATGCGGTACGAGCTCTCGGAAGCGGGGGATGTTCTCAATGAGCAGCAGGAGGCCTCTCTGAGGGCCGCGCTCGGCGTCGACAAGCTGTCGTCGGTCCTCACTACCTCGGTAAAGGTGGCCGAGAAATTCCGCGACGCTCTCCTCGAAACCTATGAGGGCCAGAAGCAGCTCGTTGGCGGCGCGTGGCAGACCTTGCAGGTGGTACTCGGCGAGGACTTCGCGAAGGCGATGCAGCCGGTCGCCAAGGTGCTCTACGAGATCATCTCGTCCGTGACGCTGTTCCTCAAGTCGATGTCGCCCGAGGCGAAGCAGATGATCCTCAAGTTCGCCGTCGCGCTCGGTGTTCTGGCCGCAGCCGGAGGTGGGCTGCTCATCCTCTCGGGCATCACGAATATGCTCGGCGGCTCGCTCCTCGGGTTCGTCTTCAGTATCGGCAAGCTTCTCCTGATCGGGACGCCTCTGCTGATCCTCCTCTCGGGACTCGGCGTCGGGTTTACCTCACTCGTCAAGGCCATGAACATCTTTAAGGGCGAGGGTATGAGCGTCCGCGAGATCATGGAGAAGGTGCGCCTCGCTGCGTCGGGGATGATGTCGATCCTCAGCGGCGAGGAGTTTAGCGAGGACCTCCAGAAAAACCTGGACAAGGCCGAGAATAAGGGGGTCGTCAAATTCCTCAAGACCTTCGAGCGGTGGATGGAGCGGGTCAAGGTGTTCTGGAAGGGACTCGTGGCCGGTTTCAACCAGGGCGTCGAGATGCTCTCGAAGTCGTCCGCGTTCGCTGCGTTCCGAAAGAAGCTCGAAGGCCTCATCGCGATCTTCACGGGGCCTGACGCGGAGAACAGTCCGAAGCTCTTGGAGGAGTGGGCGAACCGCGGCGCGGAGGCCGGCCGATACCTGGCGCGGCTCGGGGAAACCGCAGCGGACATGATGGGCAAGCTCATCGAGTTCGGTGGTTCAGCCGCAGAGTTTTTCCGCGACATCTCCGCGCAGGACATCAAGGACGGGATCACGTGGATGGTCGACACGTTCAACACGCTTGGCGACGTCATCCAGGGGATTAAGACCGGGCTCGGTTCCATCTACTATTTCGTCAAGATGGTCATCTCGGCAGTCCTCGAGGCCATCGGCTTCCTCGGGGGAGGACTCGGGTGGGCGGTCGACTCGGTATGGGCCAAGCTTTTCGGCTCCGACAAGGACGAGAAGGACGTGCAGGCGTACTACGCTCGCGTGCTCGATCCGAGCAACGCATTCTCGTGGACTACCGGCGCCGCGGGCGACCTCGCGGACGTGCAGATGCAGATGGCCGATCGCATGGCCCAGAAGGAGGACCGACAGGCCGAGTACGCACGGCGCGAGAGGGAGGCTCAGAAGCTCAACCAGCTCACGCAGCGGAAGCGCCAGATCGAAGAGTGGACCGGCGCGTCACCCGAGGAGTGGGCGAAGATTCGGGCTGCTGGCGGAGGAGGCGGGGACCTCGCGTTCGGTAACGCCTCGGCCGAGATGCAAAAGAAGTTCTTGGACGAGCTCGCCAGCGTGAACAAGCAGCTCGCGAAGATGTCCGGCACACCGATCAGCGTTTCCCTCGACGGCGAGAAGGTAGCGGAGATCATCGGGCGACAGCCGTCGATGACGGGGGAGGACTCCCTCGACGACGAAGCGGCGGTCGTGGCGAGTTTTTAGGAGGACGAGATGCCCAACCCTGGTTCAGCACCGAGTACGACGAGCGACCCGAACCTCGGCGCGAGCGCGGGGCAGCGTCCAGACACGGCGGCGCGAGGCTACTGCAAGAACCTCCTGCTCGAGGAGACGGGCAACCCCGACTTCCCCGATATGATCACCTTCCCGTTCCGGCCGCATCCGATCCACATCGAGACGAGCGTGAACGACGAGGAAATGACGGTGCTCGGGCAGAGCCACTCGTACGAGGTCTACACCAACACCTCAAACTCTTCGGTGCGGTTCGACCTGTACTACAACGCCCTGATGCTCATCAAGGAGACGACGTCCGAAGGGTTCAAGGAGGGAGGCAAGTCGCTCCTCAATCAGATGAGCGCAGAGATCGAACAGCAGCGCCGCTGGCTCCAGTCGTTGCTCTATCCGGGCTACGTCTCGCCTGGTGTGATCGGGGCGCAACAGCCGCCGGTCATCCTCTGCCTTCCGGGCGTGCTCACGATCCGCGCGAAGCTCAAGAGCCTCGGGGAGGTTATCGAGGACTGCGACATCGAAGGGAACATCACCGCGCTGCGGTTGCCGGTCACGTTCCGCGAGGCGCCGATGGCCCGCGTCTCGATGGAGGACGTGCTCATGAACGGCATGTTCAGAACGTGGGGGCAGTAGGATGGATGAGAACAGCCGCTATCGATATTGCACCGTGCTGACCGCAGCCGACGGCCAGACTCAGTACCTCGACGAGCGCGAGCCGTTCCGCTTCCGCGACGAGGCCGACAACACGTACTTCACCGCGCGTGCCGGCGATACTTGGTGGGGCCTGGCGTGGCGCTTCTTCAGGTCGTTCCGTAACCCCTCGCTGCTCTGGTTCTTGCTGTGCGAGTACCAGCCCGAGCCGGTAGTCGATCCGACCATCGCACTCACGGGAGGACAGCAGGTCGTCATTCCGAGCGAGCGCGTTCTCCGCAACTACGTTTTCAGCCGCGAGCAGCGGCGGTACCACCACTGAGGTAGGCGATGCCGTACGGAGGCGCACAGGTCATCATCCAGCCCATCGACTTCGACCAGGGCGACGATACCTATTACGGCGACTACATCCAGATGGTCGAGTTCATTCAAACGCGCCTGCTCTCCATGAAGGTGCGCGACCGCGACCGAGGGAAGGATCGGCTCGAGCTGGTCTTCCGCAACGACGACTTCGCGATGATCGAATCGCCGGTCTTCGCTCGCGGCCAGAAGCTCCTCGTCACGTGGGGCTGGCCGGGGGAGATGGTGCCGCCGCGCCGCTTCATTGTGAAGTCGGTCAAGGGCGGCGACCGCGTGACCATCGTAGCGAACTGCCGCCTCTCGCTGCTCGACAAGGAGCGCAAGTCGAGGTTCGAGGAGCAGGTCACGCACAGCGAGTTCGTCACGAAGGTCGCAGACGAGTACGGCTACAGCGGCACGTACCAGTGGATCGAGGCGACGAGCGAGCGTACCGACGTGACTCAGAACCGCCGCACCGACGCGCGCATGGTCCACAAGCTCGCACGGCGTAACGGCTTCGTATTCTACGAGGACGCGACGGGCTTCCACTGGCACACCCGCAACCTGAAGGGCGAGCCTGTCCGCTGGTTCGTCTACCGCAAGGACGAGGGGCGCGGCGACCTCCTCGGTCCGCCGCAGTTCGACATCAACATGTCGAAGGGCATCTCGAGGGTCCGCGTGACCTACCGCGACCCCGTGACGAAGGAGTACGGGGAGGTGTTCGGAGGCCCCGACGACACCGAGCTCGAGAGCCTCGGTGAAGAGACGGAGATGGGCAACCCCGACGACTCCGACCAGGGACGTCGCGCCGACCGCATGACGAGGGAGGACACGCGCTGCGGCGGGGTGATGACGAAGGAGGAAGCACAGCGCGAGGCCGATGCTCGGTACTACGAGACAGCGAACGGCCGCTACAAGATGTCGGTGCCAATCATCGGCGACTCGCGCGTCGGCGCCAAGCTCCTCGTAGGCTTCGCTGGGATCTCCGACATGCTCGACGGCCTGTACTACATCACCGAGGCCGAGCACGTGGTCGAGGGAGGGAAGTGGACGATCGATCTGAAGTGCCGCAAGAACGCCGTCAACCGGCTCAAGGTGGCGAAGTCAGCCAGGCGCGGACAGAAGGAGAACAAGAACCCGAACGCGACGGACACTGACGAGGCGACGGCCATCGAGCAGGCCCCGACTCTCAAGAAGACGGTGACGCTGACCACGGACTCCGCAGGGAACGTGATCCCAGCGTACGCCTTCCAGGGATCGGGAGAGGTATCCGGGGCGCTCGACACGCTGACGCCGGACGAGGTCCTGGCCCTGAACGACAGGACGCTCGAGCAGCTCTACAACCTCGGCGGGCAGAGCGCCGAGCCGGACTCGGGAATGTAGGAAGGGACGATGGTAGGCAACACTGGATTCGACGGCGACGGCTTTCGCGGCGAGCGGTACTTCGGCCTGTACATGGGCCGCGTTGTGGACCGCAACGACCCCGACACGCGAGGCCGTGTTCGCGTCGAGATCCCTGGCATGATCGACGAGCGTTCCGCGTGGGCAGTCCCGAAGGGAGGAGGCTCGCGCAAGTGGGGATCTGTCGCCGTCCCTCCGCTCGACGCCGATGTGTACGTCCAGTTCGTCAACGGCGACATCGAGCGCCCGGTCTACGAGCCGGCCGACTACGGCATCAGGGACGGCGAGCCAGAGGTGTTCCCCGAGCACGAGGACCCCGACATCATCGTCGCTGGCTTCGGTCCATTCCGGCTCGTAATCGACCTCCGTGATGACGGCGCCGAGCAGACTCCGAGCCTGGTCCTCAAGCAGGTAGCCACGCTCGGTGATGGGAGCGAGACGGATACGGCGTGGGTGCGGCTCGGAGAGAACTCGATCCAGGTCCGCGGCGACGCGGCAGTTCAGGTCACGTCGGGGGGCCTAACCGACCTCGACAGCGACGGCGACATCCAGGTGCGTCGTCGGAAGGTGATGCCGGCCTCGCGGCCGATCAAATAGGAGGCCCCAGGAGGCCCGAGAATCGACGGAGGCCGTCGCGGGTCCTGGGGCATGGGTAGAGACGAGAACGAGGGCTACGCGCTCGTACAGCGAGCCCAGGAGTGACGAATGGCGTTCCCGCCCGCAGATCTGTGCTTCGACCTCCCTGAGATCCCGTCTCTCGAGGACATCTGTTTCCCCGGAGGGTTCTGCCTCTCGTACATCTGGGACGCTATCGACCAGATCCCACACATCGCGGACATCTCGCTGGATTTCTTCAGCCAGATCGGCCCCGCTATGGCCCCTCTCCAGCCGTTCTTCAACCTCCTCGACACCGTGCTCGCGATCTACCGCTGCGTGCAGGCTATCCCCGACGTCATCACGAGCCTCGATCCGAGCGAGCTTCTGAACTGCATCCCGGCCCTGGCCGAACTCATCGATCAGATCCTCAAGCTCATCCCGCAGCTATCGATCCCGAAGATGATCATCGCGGCCATCAAGAACCTCGCGGCGCTCCTTCGCGGCATCGCCGCCGACTTCCTGTACCTCCAGAGCCAGCTCCAGCGGATCGCGGACATGATCGACCGCGCTGCGGACCTCAACGACGTGAAGCTCAACGGGTTCCTGGTCTGCGCGCAGGACACGGTCGAGGGGTCGGTCATGTCAACGGCGGAGGCGCTGAAGGGAATCGGGCGGATCATCCTGCTCATCAACATCATGATCGGGCTATTTGGCGGGGAGGAAATACCCTGCTTCGGGACCCTCGTTTCGGACAACCTCGCGGAAGGGTTCGACTTTATCGTAGACCTCCTGACGACCCTCGCAGACATCCTCACGGAGATCGCGGAGGCGATACCCGATCCAGACCTGGCCCTCACGCTCGCTATGGGGGACCTGAAATGCTAGAGTGGTTGAAATGACGCAGCTTCGTGAACAGTTCGGACGCGGTATCGTCTGCCCGTTTCAGCGGGACGGAAAAGGTGACTTCGCCAACACTGCCGGGATGCGGCTCTTGAAGTCAGACATCGGCGAGCTCGTCGGCGTGATTGGCTCCTCTCCTACCGAGCCTGGGGAGCTTCCCTGGGACCCCGACCGCGGGAGTCGCATCCGTGCGCTGCGACACCGCCGCCTCCACCTAGAGATGACCAGGGCGCTCGCGGAGCAGTACACCGCGACGCCGATTCGGGTGTACGAGCGGCGCGTCCGCGTCGGCCCCGTGACCGTAGACCGCGAGACAGAGAACACGCTGCGGATCGATCTGTCCTTCGCACCGAAGACGGCCCAGGTGGGCGAGCTGGAAACGCTCCCGCTGTACGTCGATCAGGAGGGGTGAGATGACGCTACTGCCTACCAGCTACGACTACACGGACAAGGACTTCGCATCGATCCGCGAGCGAGTCTTCAACCTCGTGCGCTCGGTCTTCCCCGACTGGTCGGACGAGGCCGTCGCGAACTTCGGCAACATCCTCGTCGAGAGCTTCTCCTGGATACTCGACGTGCTGACCTTCTATCAGGACCAGCAAGCGCGAGAGGGCCGCATCGCCTTCGTGCAGCTTCGCCGGAACATGATCGCCCTGTGCAAGCTCATCGGCTACGAGCTAACACCGGCAGCGGCCGCGACTACCGACGTCACGCTGACGATCACGAACGCAACCGCGCTCACCGGGATCGTGACCCCGGCCTCGTCGCCGGTCACGGTGCAGACTCAGGAGGTCACGGACCCCATCAAGGGCGAGCTTCAAGGGACCGTCTCGTTCAACCTCGGACTCGGGGAGACGAGCAAGACATTCCCTTGGGAGCACAGCACGACGCAGACCCCGTACGTCGTCGCCTCAAACGGCCGCGGCGACCAGGAGATCCTGCTGCCCTTTGGCCCGTTCCTCTGGGACTCGGAAGGAGTCTCGACGCCGACGCAGCCGGGATGGACTCGGGTCGACTCGTTCTACAACTCGGGGCCGACCGATCTCCACTACCGCGTGCAGGTCGATCAGAACGACCGCGCGACCGTGATCTTCGGCGATGGGCAGAACGGGGCGATCCCCGTAGGCAACGTCACCATCACCTACAAGACGGGCGGAGGGATCTTCGGCAACGTCGAGGCCAACACCCTCATCAAGGCGGTCGGCACGTTCAAGGACAGCGTCGGCACCGTGGCGTACATCTCCGCGACGAACGCGAACGCTGCGACGGGAGGAACACCGCGAGAGGAGGTCGATGCGGCCAGGGTCAACGCGCCGGAGTCGATCCGCGCCATCAACCGCACCGTGGCGCGCGAGGATTTCGAGATCAACGCGAAGCGCGTCACGGGTGTTGGCCGCGCGCTGATGCTGACCTCGAACGAGGACACTGTCATCGGGGAGAACCGAGGCAAGCTGTTCGTCGTACCGACGACCGGAGGGACGCCGAGCACGCTCCTGTTGCAGCAGGTTGAGGACATCCTCACGCTCCCGCCGCCCGACGGCTACCCGCACACGCTGACGTTCCAGCTCGAGGTCCTCCCGCCCGTGTACAAGGACGTCGATGTTGACTGCACCATCTGGCTGCGGGAAGGGTACACGCCGAGCGCGGTCAAGGCGTCGATCCTGGCCAACCTGGAGGACTACTTCGAGCCGATGCTGGCGAGCGGGGAGCCGAACCCCAACGTCGATTTCGGGTACTACTACAAGGACAGCACGGGCGCTCCCGCGGGGGCGATTCCGTGGTCGGATGTCTTCAACGTGATCCGCGATACCGAAGGCGTGCGGAAGCTCGAACACACCATGCAGCTGAACGGGATCACGGACGACGTGACCATCAACAACTGGGAGTTTCCGGCGCTCGGCTCCCTGACCGTCATCAACGGCGAGACGGCGGCGGCGATTTAGGAGGGCAGCGTGGCACGGCCGATCAACAGATGGGACCCCGCAGCGAACGTGGACCTCTTTACCGCGTCCGCCGATGGCCCTCTCGTGATCGACGGCGACGACGAGCGTTGGCCGCTATTCTGCCGCGAGTGGGTTCAGCCGGTGTTGTACGCGGGCCTCGACGGGATCGGCTACTCGGCCGAGCTCTTGGTTGAGGACGGCGTTGACCCGCTGCGCGGACTCCTCGTCCGCGGCTACGAGTACATGCCGGATAACCTCTCGTTCTTCGGCGCAGATCCGGCGAACGGAGAACCGCGACCAGGCGACGCGGCAGATCCCTACGGCGGCGAGACGTACCGCTATATCAACGTCGGCTACCGCATGGGCCTCCGAGGGTGGATCGCTACGGTCGTGCAGGACGTTCTGAACGTCGATTTCCAGGTGCGTTGGGGCGACCCTGTGCAGAGGAATGCGTCCGACTCCCGAGGGCGATGGACGGGCCTGTGCGCCACCCTGTTCGACGGCAAGAATCAGCAAGCTGACTACCTGATGTACGCGCTCCACGGCAAGCGCCTCGGGGACCTCTCCTGGGAGTATCGCGGAGCCTACGTCGACAACCCTACTGGAGCATTCGGACTCTTCGAGTCAGCCGTCTCTCCGTGGGACGGTGTCGACGGTGGTCGCGTGCGGCTCGTGATCACGGGTGGACCTCCCGCGTGGACGGTGCGCGAGCAGTATTGGGACCCTGGCTTGTCGGATTGGGTCGACATCAGGAGCGACATCGTCGATCTCCAAAGCTACACGGCTCCAGGCCTCGAGGATCTCGTCCTCCTAAGCGGTCAGATCGTGCACGGCGCGACGAGGGTTTTTCCTGGCGTGATGCCCGACCCGGCGCCGTATCAGGATACGTACTTCAGGCAGGTCTCCGTCTCGCAGTTCGAACCGTGGGTCTGCGACATGAACGCGGCGAACGCGCGCGAGTATCTCGAGCGCCTCGAAGAGATGGGGCTGTCACCGATTCCTCCGTACCTCGGGCCGGTCTACGCGAAGACACCGGTCATCGACTTCGTTCACTACCCGGAAGGGACTCCGACGGGGTACGCCCCGGAGAAGGTGCGCGACTTCGATGATGACGGCGGCTGGGGAGTCCTGTTCAACGAGGACAGCGTACTCGCCGGGTCCGCGATTGAGGACCGGAGAATCATCGCGATCACACCGCAGATCGGCAAGTACGTTCCGATCTGTCTGGCCGACTCAGACGCCTTCGGAGCACAGCTCCCGTTCACCTACGTCGGGAGGTACAAGCTCAAGGGCCTCGGGACGTGGGGCGGTGAGCGGTGCCTGGCCTCCTTCGGCTTCGGTGGCTTCCGCACCTTGAACCCCGACCCGAACTTCAACGGCATCGGGATTTACTGGCAACCCAACAACGGCGGCGAGCTCGTCGTTGCATATTGGGACGGAGTAACACCGGGCTGGCTCACGCTCACGGCGCCGCTGCGGATCGACGAGTACGACGAGCGCCTGGTCGACATCGCGTTCAGTTGGACAGGCGATTTCGGCTACCTCATCAACCGGGACAACCGGGAGCTTCGGATCGTCGTAGATGGAGTGACCCTCACGACGAAGGTGGACCCGTCGCTGGACATCAGCAAGACGTGGGTCGCGACGATCGGAAGCGGGAACCCACTCGCGGCGCGCAAGTCGTTCGTCGGTCACTGGTTCGGAGGCGCTACGTTCTACGAGCCGGCGACGGACACGGACATCAGACACGCCTTCGACGAGGAGGGAAACGGCGGGTTCAATAACCCCTCGTTCGAGACGGCTGCGGAGTCCGGTAGACCAGGCGAAGCCGAGGGGTGGGAGTGGCAGTCGTTCCAAGACGTCGGAGGGTGGGCCGACTTCTGCGCCTACCGCGCCGACCTCGCGCCGTACCGCTACGGCCGGGAAGGGTTTGAGGGCGGCTGGCTGTGGTCGTATTCGTGGGCGTTCGCAGACGAGACTGCGCGCCTCGCCGCGGGACCGTTCACGGCCGACGATGTGGGCAAGGCCGCGTGGCAGATCGACGTGAACCGCAACTACGTCCTGACGAACCACTCACCGATTACCTGGGAGGAGGTCATCGTCGGGGAGAACCAAGACTGGCTCGGGGATCTTCCGGCTGCGACCATCGCCGCGGCTCTATTCAACGAGGGCGTCGGCAACTTCGAGACGACGATGGAGATCTTCGCGCTGTGGGGCTTTCCTCCTGGGTCCTCCCCGACCTACGTCGGCCCGCCCTGGATGGACGCGTACACGCTCACGCCGCCGTGCCAGGACAACCTCGGGCCGTACGCCGGTCCGACCGGGTTCGATGGGTGGTACGACCACGTCTTCGGCACGAACGTCGACCCGCTTTGCGTCGAGTCCTTCGAGGAGGCGTGGGGCAACGATCCGCTCTCGACCTCTGGGGGGCAGAGGTGGTGTCCAGACACGGCGCCGAACGGGGTCATGCGCGGGGAGGCAATCGAGTTCCCTCTGTTCATTCCGCCGAACGAGAACCAGCTCATCATCCTGACCGATGCGAGCATCCCTGCGATGTTCTCCCTACCGACGACGAGCTACGCTGACATCGCTACGCTCGTGAGTGACCTGAACGCCCAGGTGGCTGCGTTCCTCCCAGGCCTCGCCCTGGAGTTCGGCTCGTGGTCGGAAGGCGACCAGGAGGGACTGACGTTCGGTTGGGATGGAGCTACGCTCGCTGGGATCTGGTTCGGCCTCGCGGCACTGGAGTCAGACCGCTTCCGCGACATGCGCGAGAAGCTCGGGCTGTTCTCCCTCAGTCCGAACGGGAACGCGACCGCGGTCAGCATCCCGGCGTGGCTGTACCCGGCGCTGCCGGCCGGCGTCGCGACCGACGACGGGTTCCTTCTCGATTCATGGAGCGCCAACTCGTTTGGAATCCTGCTCGATTCCGTCGTTGGGCTGTACGTCAAGGAGAACGACATGGCTGTCGCCGTGTTCGACGTAGCCGTCCCTGACCCGACGATTCTGGAGAGGTTCACGATCGAGGGTTGGGTCGACCCCTCGGCTGTCTGGGTAACGGACCTTTCGATGGTCGCGTTGACGCAGGCGATGTTCGATTATGGATTCAGACCACGGGAGGACTTCCTCGACGGGGAATGGCCCGACGAGATGTTCCCCACGTAGGAGGATGACATGGGCCAGCTAGATTGGAATGACCTCGGAGGCGCGCTCTCGACAGCGACCCTCGCACGAGGCGTGACGAACGGCATCGACAGGCCGCCGTCGTCCATCGCCAACGACTTCGTCTACGGCTACAACAGCCTCGACGGGACCGTGACGGGAGCACACGGAAAGTACGTCGATCTGCCCGGGTTCACGCCGACGGGATCGCTGCTTTCCGCACCGGATGGAGGAGGCTCGATCCGAGGCTGCGTCAAGCGTGTCTCCTCCCCGAACAACACGGGCATGACGCCGATGCTGTTCTTCTGCGGACAGGGTGCGCCCGCGTCCGTGAACGACTACGCCTACATCCTCGGGCTGCTCGACGCGGACCCGTACGAGATCGTGCTCGCCAAGGCGCAGATCGTAAGCGGCCTGGTCGCATCGGACGAGAACGTCACGATCCTCGCACGATCCTCCGCGCAGTACGCGATGGGCGACGGGCTGTGGCACCACCTCCGCCTCGATGCCATCGTCGAGCCGAACGGCGACGTGCTGCTCAAGTGCTTCGAGAACGACCTCAACCTGCACCCGATCGGGGACTCCCCCGATTGGCAGAACATCGGAGGATTCCCGAGCGGAGGCGTCGTCGATGACGTGCTCCAGATCCTCACGGGAACACCGCCGCTGTGGGGCGGCTATGCGGGCTTCGCCTTCCAGGTGTCGCAGTCGCTGAATCGACGGGGAGCGTTCGACGCGATCGAGGCGTTCCGGGTGACCTGATGATCACGTGGTTCGATAGGCTGCGCGGCGCCGGCCAAGGGCGCTCGATCCCCAAGAGCTTCACGGCTCCTGACGGCTCGCACGTCTTCGTCCTCGGCGCGGACGGTGCGCTCGAGGAGGCCGTGCTCAGCGGGGGCGACCCCGCGACGCTCACGCCTGGAGACCACTCGGAGATCACACAGGTCATCGACCTCTCGGATTGGGACCTCGTCGCGGCGACGATGGACACGGTTGGAGTCGCGATGGGCCAGGCACAACCCGCGCCCGGTTTCCCCGACGACTACGACCCGCTCTGGCACTTCAACTACGACATCGGTTTGCCCACGGCGCGGAACCTTGTCGCCGGCGGATTCGACCTCGTAGACCAGGGCGACATCGAGATCGCGAACGAGAGCTATTCGCCCCTGCTCACGAGGTGCCGGCAGGTCCCGATCGGAAGCCTCTCCGCACAGCTCCTCGGCGCCAACACGCCGCAGTGGTTTCCGGGCGGCTCGCTCGACAACTACACCTTCCAGATGTGGTTCGACTTCGACGCGGTCGCGCATCCGACATCGTGGGGCGTTAGCCCGGATCTGTTCCGGTGCGTAGACGGCGTTCCCAACGGCTTCTCCGCGCAACTCGGCGGAGCGGTCGGCCCCGGCGCGCACCAGTGGAACGTTTCGGTCACGCACTACTACACCGGGAACACGGGGTCCGTCTTCTCAGCCTTCACGTGGGACACGCCGAACCCTGGCTGGAAGCTCATCACGGTGACGTGGGATCGGTTCGCGGCGCTGTGGGATCGGCTGCTCTGCTACATCGACGGCAACCCTACTCCGCTCCTTCCCTTCTCGCCCGTGAGCAACTCGCCCGTTGCCGCGGCACCTGGGACGCCGATCACGGCGGGGGATCGAGAGCTTTGGGGACGCTTCGACGAGATGCGAATGCTCGACGTGACGCTGACCCCGAGCGAGGTCGTCGCGTCGTACCTGGCATGCACGTCGATGCCGACCCCGATCGACTACGAATGGCTGATGCAGATCATCATCAACGCGGAGGTCTACGCCGAGCGGGTCATCGTTCCTGGCGAGCGCCGTCGCTGGACAGATTTCAAGGCACCGGTTCGCCACCTCACGGGACCGTGCGAGGTCAGCTTCAGGCTGACGCTTCAGGAGGTTTGAGATGGGCACTCCGAGAACGACGACCAGGCTGGGCATCCCGTACCCCGCTGAGAACGACGACGACTGGTGGGACATCGAGAACGCAGTCGACGGGCGCATGGACAAGCTCGACAAGCTCCTCATGGCGAGCCTCGAAGATCTCACGATTCACCGCGACTACGGAGCCGGTAGCGGACAGTGGGAGTACGACCGCGCGGACTCCTTCGACGTCACGATGGGAGACGTCGTCATCAAGAGTCCGCAGGGCGGCTCGATCACGTTCACCGATGGGACATCTGTCCTGGTAGCCGAGGGAGAGTACGTCTGGGCAACTATCCCCGAGCGACCGCTCGTGAGCGCGCACTCGCCGGGGCAGATCGCGTCAGGACCCGTGTACACCCATTCGCCGAATACCCTGCTGATTGGTGTGCTCCTGCTCGGAAAGTTTCTTTGGCTTCAGCCGTGGCTGAGAAATTAGGAGGAAGCGATGGCTGACCCGAATCTGAAAGAATCACCGATCTTCGGCATCCAGTATCCGAAGGAGTACGTCGACCCGTTCTGGACTTACTTCGACGTCAACTTTATCAACAGCCTCGAAAGCGCCGTACTGATCCCTGAGGCGAAGGCGTGCGTCGTCGACTACGATGCGGCCAACTTCCAGCTCGTGGGCGATACCCTCTCGTGGAGCGCGTTCAAAATCTACACGCTCTACGGAGGCGGCACGATCACGGTGCCCATGGGCAGCACGTTGTTCTTCACCGACGGGCGGTATTGGGGGGCAAGTTTCGACGGAGCGTGGGTGCGTCCTCTCGTTGCCGATCAAGTTGCATCGGGGTCTTGGCATAGCGGCCTCCCGCTCTCGCTCAACAACACGCAGATCCCGATCATCAGACGCGACGGAACTTCGCTCGTGCGATGCGCGAAGAGCGCATTCGGTGGAGGCGGGGTGGTGTTTCCTCCCGCAGCGTCCGGCCTGGTCGTACCTGTCACGACGAATGCGATCAGCAACGGCAACGCGCTCGTCGCCGCCTACGCTGTTGCAGCGGGACTCGGCGCTACGGCCTCGAGAAAAGTCCGTCTCTACCTCCCAGATGCGGAGTACGATCTCGGCACTCAGCAGCTTCTCCTCAACGCCGAGCACGTCGATGTGCTGGGCTTTGGGATCTCCAGGTTCAACCGAGCGCAGTCCGCATATGACACGCCTGGCGCGTACATCTACGGGACCCACGCGAGCTCGGTCGTGAGGGTCTACGCTGCCGACATCGAGTTGCGCGGTGTTCGGGTCTACAACGCAGGAGCCGGCCACGCGATCGACGCCAGCCCAGGCGCACTCCCGAACGTGGGGCACCGCCTGATCGACATCTACGCCTCGTGCAGCAGCGGTACGAAGTGCGGGATCTACGGGCAGTCACTCAACGGCTTCTACGAGCATTGCCACTCCCCGCTCGCCATGCTCCAGACGGACTCCTTCGCGGGAGTCGCGCGGTGGTGCAGCGGCGGTGATTACTCATTCGGTTCTCGCATCGACATGGACATGATGGACAACGCCTACGTAGCGGGCGAGTTCTATCACTGCTTTGGGGGGGCGTACTCCTTCGGTTGCTCGGACTATGGAAGCGGGTGGTTCGATGCGTACGCCGAGGACTGCGAGGCGGGTCACTATAGCTTCGGCGCGACCAGGGATCTCGGAGCGACGATGTCCCAGGCAGGGTTGTTCACGGGAGAGGTCAAACGCTGCACAGCCGGCGACTACTCCTACGGCTACGAGCCGAACGGGAAAAGCCTGTTGTCGTTCACCGGAATCGCCCTGGACTCTGACGGCGGAGGCTACTGCTTCGCTGGGGCTGCATCGGGTACGTTTTCGGGACGTGCCGAGAGATGCCGCGGCGGGTCCGACTGCTTCGGCTACGACTTCGAAGGAGTCCTCGTGGACTGCGCCTGGACGCAGCTCGGCTACAAGAACGTACGCCCCGTTGGGCAGCTCATTCGGTGTCGGACTCTCGAGGGGACGAAAAATCAGACGTATCTCTACCTGATGGCCGATTCGTCGACCGGCTGCTATCTCGACGGCTGCACGTTCCGCAACCAGAACGGTGCTCCTCTCGACTGCTCGGGTGCGTCCGTGAACGGTCCGCACATCTACAACTGTACGCTCGTCGCCGATTCGGGTGTGGATTCGATCACAGCGTCGGCCCCGGTCATCGCGACGATCCTTCATTGCCGCATGAACGCCGGGATCAACGCGAACGTCACGAACACGGAGGCGGCTCCGTACAACGTGGTGAACAACCCGAACATCGCGACGCTGCCGTAGGAGGCCGAGATGGATTGGACGATTGACGAGATGATGGCGCGCGGCTCCTGCTACAAGCGCAACCAGTTCGAGGCCCTCTGGGATGGGCGAGAGTCCTTGACGACCGTCGAGTTTCTGGCCCTCGATGCGCCGGTAGAAGACCGCGCATTCATCGTCACGCTGATGGAAGGCTCGGACGTGCTGCGCCTCTGGGCGTGTGACATGGTCGAGAGCTTCGAGGGCACGTGGCCGGCCGAGCGCGATGGGACCGTGGAGGCCATCGCGGAGATCGTAGACCAGGCGCGACAGGCCGTAGCGGACGGGCGCGACGAGGCATGGTACATCGGAGCGTGGCGCAAGGGTCGCGGCATTCCAGGGACAGCGCGAGGAGTCCTTCACTGGAGAGGTGCTGTCGCTGCGCGTCTCGCGTTCAAGGCGGCGCACTCAACGGACCCAGAGAACGGCGAGGCCCTGCTCGCCATGCTAGTCGCGAGGCTTGAGGAGTAGACGATGGGGCTGACGGTCGACCAGCTACTCGCAACGCTCGGCATCGATGAGGCCGCAGTCGAGATCTCTGCGTCTGGGCGGTACGTCCTCATCCAGCGCGACCCGCAGCCGAGCGAGACGGGGATTGCCCAGGACACGGACGTCGAGTTCGTCCTGGTCGACCTCGAAGGCGACCCGACCGACAGCTCGCTCTCCCCTCCCTCGTTCGACGTCATGGTTGAGGGCGCGGCCGTGCTCTCCTTCGCTGGCATCCCGACGTGGACGGCTCCTTGGACCGGCACGATCACGACGCACACCGTCTCGTCGCCGTACGCCTTCTGGAAGGTCGTCGCGTCTCAGGCTCCCGACGTCTTCGAGTCCGAGCAGGTCGTCGATGTGCAGGTCGATCTCGTCGGCGCAGCGGGCTGGGGTCACGGTCCCTGGGGTCACTTCCCTTGGGGCCACTCCGCGCCGGCGCCGGTCGTCTACAGCTTCCAGTATCAGTTCACCATTCAGGACCTTACGCCGCCGACGGTCGTGGCTGCGGAAGGGATCGACCCGTTCACGGTGCGCGTGACCTTCGACGACGGCATGGCTACGAGCGGAGCTGGCTCTGTGCTCCTCCTCGCAAACTGGCTCAACGCCTTCGTGCGGTGGAACGTTGATCCGCTGCCCGGTGTCACCATCGAGGCCGTGTCGATCGCGGAGGCTGACGCGCCGTCCTTGACCGTGCCGGTCGAGTGGACCTACGCCGACGAAGCCGCGCGCCTGGCCGCGACGGGCTTCACCTCCGAGGACATCGGTCAGCTTGCCTTCCAGGAGAGCGACTCGACGTACTGGCAGCTCGTCGACAACGCGGCCACGATGGGAGGTTACGGGGGCGCGCTGTACGGGCATTTCCTCTACGGTCACACGCCGACTACGACCGGCCCGGAATGGAGGCAGGTCACGCCGGCCTCGCAGTGGGACATCACGCTGAATTGGGAGATGACGCCAGGGTGCCGCTATCAGGTCACGGCGGGCGCGGCGATCGAGGACGATGCGGGGAACCTGATGGACCCCGTCTACAACACGGTCGACTTCGACGGGTTCACCCCCGAGCCGGTCGCGGGGCGGGCCTTCTCCCACTGGCGCCACATGGTGCCACTGAAGAACAGAATCGAGGACGCGACCAGGGATCTCGAGCGGTTCTCCAACTGCATTGAGGAGGTCCTCGGGTGGATGCTGTACTACGTCGACCGCTTCACCGATCAGTGGGACCCCGACAAGGCGACCGACGAGCAGATTGCGGCCATGCTCTACGACATGGGCAACCCGTTCGCGGAGTGGACCGAGCTCGACCTCACGCCGAACGAGCAGCGGAAGCTGCTGCGGATTCTCATCGAGATTTACAAGAGCAAGGGAACGGCCTGGGGCATCGAGCAAACGGTCTTCTTCTTGCTCGGCGAGGTCGTGACTTGCGTCGAGTATTCTGCGGGGGGATGGGTCCTCGGGATCGACGCCCTCGGGAGCGGCGGGATCGCGGAGGTGATGAGCCTCGGATGGGATACCTGGGACTTCACCTCCATCGGTGCGCCTTGGGAGCTGGAGATCACGCCTGACGGTGGACCTCCCGAGGTCGTGACGTTCGTCCCGGCCGACTTCGGAGACCCGACTGCGGCGACCGCAGCCGAGGTCGCAGCCGTAATCCTCGCCCAGGCTAGCGGAGGAGGCGCGTACGCCGCGTTCCCGGGCCAGCCTGCCCTCCAGGTAGGGGCAGCCGTAGAGCCGTTTGCCGTGTCTCCTGGGGACTCCCTCGACGTTCAGGTCGATGGGCCTACGACGCACACGGTAACGTTCACCGCTGCGGACATCGCCACGCCTGGTGCAGCGACGGCCGCGGAGGTCGCCGCAGCTATCACGGAGCAGCTCGTAGGATTCGTGATCGCTTCGGACGCCGGAGGCCAGGTCGAGCTTGAGACGATCACGCGGGGCGCGCTCGCCTCGCAGCAGGTTTCGGCCGGCGCAGCACAGGCCGCGCTCGGCCTCGCGACCGCGCTCATCATAGGAACCGACCACGGGCAGGTCGTCGTCTATAGCAACAAAGCAGGGGTCGAGGCGTCCATTCAGGTCACGGGCGGCTCGGCCAACGCGCTTCTCCTTTTCGATGTGAACGAGGTCGGCTCGACGGGTGGTGCGGTCCTCGCGGCGAGCGACAGCTACACGCTGTACTCATTCGACATCGAGACGGAGAACGTGCTAACGTCAGAGCAACAGGCAATCGTACGAAGGGTCGCGGAGTACATGAAGCCGGCGCACACGCACCTGATTGAAATCCGCACCGCCGAGCCGCTTCCGTGGCCGGATGCCTGGATGCTCGGAATCGACGAGCTCGACGTCAGCGCCGAGCTTGGGGAGTAGGAGAAGCGATGGACATCTTCGACTGGTTTTTCAAGCAGATCGTAACCCAGAGCCAGATGGACTGGGCGTTCGACCGTGCGCAGGATTCGATGCACGGTCTGGCCTTGGACAACGCGCTGCTCGGAATCCTCGACGGGATGGACCCGCAGCAGCACGCGCCGACCCCGGACAAGAACGTGGACGTTGCCGGCCCCGGCGTGGCCTACGACCCGGAGGGACAGCGGTGCTACGTCCCCGATTCCCTCACGGTCGTCGACTGCTCGGAGGACGAGTACGGCACCGACACGAACCCTCCGACCCCACTCTTCGAGCGGTACGTTTCGATCTTCGTGCGCTTCAAACGGGACCTCACGGAACCGGCGCTCGACGGCAACAACGTCACGGTCTACACGAAGCAGCTCGAGTCGTTCGAGTTTTTCGTCCGCATGGGTGCCGAGGCTGCGGCTGGCCTCGCGACTCCTCCCCCGCTCCTGACCGACGCCGTGCTCCTCGTCGACATCCTGGTCACCAACGGCTTCACGGCGATCCTGAACACCGACATGGACTTCTCTCGGCGTCAGGATTGGGTGCGCTTCTCGGGCGCGACCATCGGCGACCGCGTGTACGGGACGTCGAAGGAGGCAACCGAGGATCTGCTCGCGCTGATCAACTCGTGGGGCGGTGCGCTTCCGTTCTCTTTCAGCCAGACGTGGTTCGGAGGCGGAGCCGTTCTCGGACCCGCGCCGCCGCCGACGACGATACAGGAGTCGCTCGACGCGATCGTCTTCGACCTGGCGACAACCGCTTCGTCGCCGCGCCCAGGAGCAGGGCGGATCGGCATGTCACCTTGGACAGGCACCTTCTTAGCGTGGATCGCAGATAGCGTGGAGAACGTACTGGGCACTATCGCTGGAGCACTGGACGCCCACATCGGCGGCGCTCCTCCCGCGCACCCTGCCTCGTCGATCACGTTCAACGATGCGGTCCTCGCAGCGATATTCGGCTTCGCCCCGGGCACGTTCAACGACGTCCAGTCCGCGGTCAATGCAGCGCATCAGGCATGGGCGACAACCCTCGCGGGGAATTCCGGCGCCAACTACCTCGGGGTGCTTTCGTTGACTGGTTCGCCAGAGAGCAGTGCGGCGCCGCATTTCTTGGATGCGGTACTCCAGGAGATCTTCAACCACCTGAACGACCGAACCGAGCGCGCATCGTCCGAGCTGGTCAGCCAGCGGTGGTACCACGACATCAAGCCGCTCTGTCTCCACAACGGCCTTCACGTCAGCGGTGTGCTCGGCGGAAACTACCTGCCGCAAGTCACGTATCAGGACGTCCTCAAACGAGATGCCTCTCAGGAAATGGATCTCCCTGGCGTGATCCTCTCTGGTGCGTACA
>Ga0272442_10002392_pt1 | contig 27304 bp, 23 predicted proteins | sample SSMForm2O_FD_200262 | JGI IMG/M metagenome (GOLD analysis project Ga0272442, IMG submission 200262) | Marine sediment archaeal communities from Little Sippewissett salt marsh, Falmouth, MA, United States - SSM-Form-2O | ecosystem: Environmental > Aquatic > Marine > Wetlands > Sediment ... | reverse complement strand
CCGAAGAAAAGGTTATGCTCGACGGTGCGCAGAACCTGTTTGACCAGGTCGGTCCGTTTGTATACCACCTCGGCGGTAACATCGGCGGGCAGTGTCTTTTTGATTTCCTCGAGCCGGTTGGCCAGTCGCTCTGTTATCTCGCGGGGATTCTGGCCGGTCAACATGAAACCGAGTCCCAAGACGGCTTCACCTTCGCCATTAAAGGTTGCGGCGCCGCGCCTGATTTCATGTCCGACGACGACCTCGGCAATATCACTGACAAAGATCGGGACACCATCGCGGGTGTCAAGGACCAGCTTTTCGAGTTGTTCGCGTTTGTTGATCATACCGATCCCGCGCACCAGGATTTGTTCACCGCCGCGCACCATCTGCCCGGCGGGGACATTGCCGATGTCGTTGCGGATTCGTTCAACCACGTCCGCCAACGACATGGAGTATTTGGTCAGGAGATTGGGCTCGATGATGATATGATACTGCCTGACAAATCCACCCCAGCTATTGATTTCGGCAACGCCGGGAATCGAAAGCAATTGTGGTTTGATAATCCAGTCCTGGACAGTGCGGGCGCGGGTCGGGTCATCGGTTTTGCCGATGACGATATAGTGAAAAACCTCACCCAGCCCGGTCGAGATCGGGCCGAGTTCCGGCGGTTCCACTCCCTCCGGATATTCCACCCCGATCAGGCGTTCAGTTACCTGCTGGCGGGCCAGGTAGATGTCGATGTTGTCTTCGAATATCAGAGTGATTTGAGCCAGGCCGTACTTGGACAGAGAGCGAACCTCGATCAGCCCGGTCAAACCGGCGAGCGATTGTTCAAGGGGATAAACCACCTGGCGTTCCATCTCATCGGGTGACCACCCGGGAGCGGCAACATTGACCTGGACCAACACCGGAGTTGTGTCCGGGAAGGCGTCGAAGGGAAGGTGCCAGAGTGCGATTAAACCCAGGACAATAAGCAGGCCGGTCAGGGCCAGCACAAACAGGCGATAGGTTATGACAAATTCAATAAGTCGTTTTAACATGGTTTCTCCACACGATGCACGGTTAATGACCGGCGCACCCGGCGCCGATGGCACCCTTTTTCAATTCCGTTTTCAACAGATAGCTCCCGTCGACGACAATCTCCTCACCGGCGGAGAGTCCGTCGGTGACCCGGTAATGGCCATTGGAAGCGGCGGCAATGTTTACCTTGCGGGGGCGGAAGCGGTCGATGGTTTCCTTGACAAAGACCACGTTGCAACATCCCTCCCATTGCACGGCATCCCGAGGCACGATTACCATGCGATCGGAATGATCACCGGCAATGGTGGCTCTTCCGTACTGTCCGGCCTGGATTCTGCCGGAAGCGGTCCTGACGGCGGCGCGGACGGTAGCGGTGCGTGTTTCCTGGTCGAGGAAACGCGAAATCCAGATGATTTCACCGGTGCATCGTTGCAGGCCGACCCCGTCGGAGGTGAACTCCATCATATCGCCCACGACGATATCGGGGGCGTCGTTTTCCCGGACACGTGCTTCAATCCAGAGAGAATCGGGATTGCCGATGATCGCCAGAGGTTGTCCCGCGTCGAGCAATTCTCCAAGCACGGCGATACGGTCGATAACGATGCCGTCCTCCGGGGAGGACACGTGCAGGGTTTGATTGATTTCTCGACCGGAGACAATCGCCTCCAGATCGGCCTCGGACAGGCCCGCCGATTTCAGCATTCCGGCGCGACCGGTCAGGTGAGCCTCAGCGACATGGTATTCGGTTTCATCGGTTTCCAATTCGCTGTCACTGATGAGGTTTTTGCGGTGCAGTTCCTTCTGGCGGTTCAGGCGTTTGGTTGCCAGTACCCATGAAGCGTGGGCCTCAAGATATTCCGCTTTCATTTCGGGCAGGGCAGGGGCATGCAATCGAGCCAGCAGGTCACCCTTTTTGACCGATTGCCCGGGTTCGACCAGCCACCTGGCCACCAGGGCGGGAATGGTGGTCGACAATACCATAGTCGTGGTTTCATTGAAGGTGATTTCGGCGGGGGCTTCGATTACCGGTGATGACGCCACCGCCACCGCCTGCCGAATGGAGAGGCCGGTGCGTTCGGCGGTTTTGATAGATGCCAGTTGAATCACCGCCTCGTCGGTGGCGCAGTGGCTGACGTTTTCGGGGAAGAAGACGGAGATGTCAGAGGCGGATTCAGGTTCTTCGTGGTCATCGTGATGCGATAAATACTCGCTTTGTCTGCGTAGAATTTCATGCTCAGGTTCATCGGTATGTGTCGCTCTTTCGTGTTCTTGATCATGTCCTCCGGCACACAAGTCACATTGCGATTCGGGTAAATTATGTCCGGCGCACCAATCGCCCCGCGCCTTGAAATCCGATATCAAATCCGGATTACATCGAGTGCAGAGATCGACCGAGATGCCGTGGATGTCACACATGGCAGGTTGATCGTCAACGGAAGCCTCGGCGGAGGCGTAGCCTACGGATGATTGCAGGGCCAGTCCCGTGATGGCCAGGGCGGCGACGGCAGACAGGATAAAGATATATTTTCTTTTCATAATGTACAACCTTTCAAAGGAATACAACTATATGAATATGTCCGGCGGTAAGAAGCCGTGACGGATTTATTTATGAGAGATTAAATAGAGGATCAGACCCTGGGTGGTTGATCGATCTCGAAGGTGATATCGCCGAAATTAAATAGATCGTTGTCGGGATTGATTTTTCCCATCGGGTAAAACATGGTCATTGAATCCGGATTGGAATTAGTGATGCCGATCAGTCCGGTGGCGCAAAAGACGCATGAGCAATCGTCGCAAACGGGTTCATGGTCGCCGTCGTCCTCACAGCTGTGGAGGTCACCGCTGTTAAATACAAACAGGCAGACAAGAAACAGAAACAGTATGCGCATTATCTTGAAATACATGACCTTTATACTCATAATTTATATACGACTGAAACATACCATATTTGGTAATTTTGTCAACTGATTTTCGGCGGCAGATAAGGGCAATAGCGGGGATGGTTAAGCATATGGCGCTTGCTTTTTTGCATCAATTTGTTATACTGTAATTGATTACTACATCCATGATATTTTTTAGAAATGGAGAACCGCCAATGAAACGACTTGCCTGGATAATTTTGCTTTTAACCGCTTTGGGGCTGTGCCTGGTCTGTTCAAACAGTGGCACTGATTCAGATGATGACAATAATAATACTCCAATCGATTCGGGGTATACCTTTGCCTTTGTCGGCGATGCTGGGGCATCGGTTTCCCAGGCGGTCACCGCCTCGGTCGGCGGCACGGTCGAAGCGGTCAGCGCCAACGGGGTGACTTTCACGCTCGATATTCCGGCCTATTCGCTACCGGGGAATAATGACATTATCCTGACGCCGCTGGATTCGTTCTCGGCCGAAGGACCGGCGCTGTTATCCTGTATTGATGTCGGCGGTGGAACGGGGATGTGTTTCGAGGGCGTGATTTGCAAACCATCCGGATTGACACTTGATTCGGGGGCGACGCTGACGATCACTTTCCCGGATGCCCAACCGTTTCCATTTGACAGCGGTGCGGTGATTGTATATTTCGATTCGGCGACTTCGGTATTGTATGCCTGCTCGACGGTGGTCAATCAAGCGGAACGGAGTATGACCTGCCGGGTCGCGCATTTCAGCGGTTACACCACCACGACCGCCCCGCCCGATTCGGAAGAGGATGCCTGTGGAATGTTAACAGCGGAGTATAACCCACTGTACCAGGCGGCATATGGTGTGGCCGGCTATCCTGAATTTGTCGCGTATGCGGTACGACTGCTTGAAATGAAAAGCGGTAATTACCGCAGTAATCCATACATCAGCGGCCAGGGATGGATTCCCTGCCCGTCGTTTAATGATCTGGTTGACGGGGATTTTGTTACATTATTGAACAGGCATCTCAGTGTTTTGCAGAGCCGTTATCAGTCGGGTGATCCGACCGCGTCGCTAATCGGCGAGTTGATCGAGTATCATCGGGGCCTGTTGTATCTGCAGGCATATCTTTCCGGAACAGCGGCGCAGTCGACCTGTGAGCAGGTGGTTAGAAGTCTGCACCTGTTTATTGACGGTCGTATCCGGGCACTGGCGACGATTGGGCATACGATGTGCCAGAATGATGATTGCGATGGAGAAGACGTGCTGGCAGATGTGCTGTATTTCGGCGAACAGGGATATGTGGTAACGTCGGAGTTGGTTGTTGACGCGGCGTATCTTCAGCAGGTTACGGCCTGGCGCGATGATTGTTGCAACAATGACCTGACGGTCGTATTGACGGCACCGGCAGGGACGACCATTCACCGGATCGCACTGGATCAGGACGAGGTATACGCAGATCCATATAGTTTTGTCTGCAGTTTGAACGTGGCGGTAACGGCTCCGTCGGGTACCCCGAAACCGGGGATACCGGTGCGACTCACGCGGTCGGGTGAAAGCAGTCATTTTAGGACGTTCACCACTAATGACGATGGGAACGCGGGATTTTTACTCGAACCGCAATCACTGGATTGGGGATGTCTGAGTGAGATCACCTGGGAAGTTTATGCCGAGGCATATAATGCGGAGGAAGAGGAGTGGATCGCATCGGAAGGGACCGTCTCGATCATGTTTTTAAACATGGAAATAACGACTTCTATTTCCTATCAGTACGACTATTCCTGGGAAGCCGGAGATTTATGTTTAATTAAAAACGCGACGCTCGCGGGAAGCGGGACCTCGCCCGCCAGAGACGGTGGTTTATGTACCAGTGCCTGTGAAGGTAAACTGACCCGTGATTATTCTTACAACAACTGCTATACTCAAATGGGAAGTCCCGATTTGATTTGTATCGACGCCTCGACAATCGGGGGCGACAGCACTTATCCCTGCCGGGCCTATATGGATATCCGAACCATGCTTCTTGACAACGGTATGCGGGTGGAGTTTTTATATGGAGCAACGATATACATTGGAGGTTCGGTATTTTCAGGCCTGATCTATGCCAAAAGTAGCGGCTATATCGATACATTGCAATATGGTCTGGAATACGCGCCATTTCCTGCGACACCTGTTAAATTATGGTATGCCGACACGACGGGTAATGTCGTCGGTGACACGACATGGACGTATTATGATGAAGCGGAGGTTGGCCAGAGTACCGCCTATCAGACGGCCACTCTGCACATAAATGTTTCGTTTGAACATTAACGGTTATGAGGCTTGCATAATCCACGCTTATTGCTGATCTTGCGGGGACGGACATTATAGCATGATTGCGAGGATATATGGCGAGTTTGACATTTTTGGGCGCGACCGGGACGGTGACCGGGTCGCGCTTTCTTTTGCAGGTCGGTGAGAAGAAAGTTCTGGTAGACTGCGGGCTGTTCCAGGGACCGAAGAAAAATCGTATGCGCAACTGGGATCCTTTCCCGGAATCACCGGCCGATATCGATGCGGTGGCGCTAACCCACGCGCATATCGACCATATCGGGTATTTCCCGCGCTTTTGCAAAGATGGTTTTCAGGGACGGGTGTACTGCACGCATGCCACCGCGGATTTGGCCAAGATCCTGCTTCGAGATACGGCGCACCTTCAGGAGGAGGATGCGCACTGGGCCAATCGCAAACGGGTTACCAAACACGATCCGGCCCTGCCGTTGTTTACGGTTGAAGATGCCGAGAATTCCCTGACCCGGTTTTCGCCCGTGCATTATGGTGAGATTGTCAGGCTTGATGCGGATTTGCGTATGAAATTCCGGGATGCCGGGCATATTCTGGGATCATCGCTGGTCGATATCAAGCGGACCGAAGACAAGGTCAGCCACAAAATCCTGTTTTGCGGCGATCTGGGGCGTCCGGCCCGGTCGATTTTGCGCGATCCCGTGCAGGTGTACAATATCGACTATTTACTGCTGGAATCGACCTATGGCAATCGCCTTCACGAGGAGGAGTCGGTTTATGACGAACTCGCGGCGGTAATCAGGCGCAGTGTGGAGCGGGGCGGGGTGATGGTGATCCCGTCGTTTTCCGTGGGGCGGACCCAGAACCTGCTGTATATTCTGCGGGGACTTGAGGAACGCGGCAAGATACCGGTTTTACCGATTTACATGGATTCGCCGATGGCTTTGAACGCGACGGCGGTTTATGAACGTCGGATCGCCAGTCAGAACCTGACCTGTCGGACCGAAACCATTATGGGCAAGAAGATATTCCACCCTCAAAACCTTCACCTTTGTGAATCGAAACGCAAATCAAAGGCCATTAACGAGGTAACGGGTGGAGCGATAATTATCTCGGCCAGCGGCATGGTTACCGGCGGGCGAATTCTGCACCATATGCAGATGCGTCTTCCGCACGAGAACAACACCATTCTCTTTATCGGGTACCAGGCCGAGGGAACGCGCGGGCGCGCGATCCTCGAGGGGCGGGAATCGGTGAAGATATTCGGGGAAGAAGTGCCGATTCGGGCGCATATTGAAAATATTCCGGGGATGTCCTGCCATGCCGATTACAATGAAATTCTGGCATGGCTGATGGCGTTCAACCGTCCGCCGAAAAGAACGTTTATCGTGCACGGTGAACCGGAGGCATCCAATGCGCTTGCGGAGCGTATCCGCCAAAAATACAACTGGCACGTGACGGTTCCGGAACACGGTGAAAAGGTGCTCCTGGATTTTTGACTGTTATTTAAGGATAATAAAAAAGGGATGTCCCGGTTGGGGCATCCCTTTGTTATGTACGATACAATTGCACGATAATACGGGCGGTTCACTGCTTTTCGTAAATGTCTCCAATCAGCGCCAGGATGTCGAGCAGGTTTACGGTGTCGTTGCGGTCCAGATCACCGGCGCGAATATCGGGAAGCGGCTCGGGACCCTCATTATACACATGCTCGATCAGGTAGAGCAGATCCAGTAAATCAATATTGCCATCGGAGTTGACATCGCCGGAACGGTGGCCGATCAGGGTAATCTCGCCGGATATTGAAAACTCAATACCATCATGAAATTCGCCGCTGACGGTGTACGGTTGCACGGTGGTATCGTATAGTATCCCGTATAATTCAATAAGATCAGGTCGTGAGACGGTAATTTCGAACATGTCCAGGGCGGGATAGTCAAAATGTGTCGGGGCAAGAGTCCCGTTAATCATAACCGTCGATGACGAGATATTGATGAGATCATGCCCATTCAGTTGGCCGTATAGATAGATTCGGGCATAGGAGGTATCGGTCACATTGGTTTCACATGCATACAGGAGCTCGGGATTAATGGAGATGCCGACTTTGGGTTGATTGGTCAACACCGAGATGTTATCCGAGTAGGAATTTGATGTTACGATGTCGAGCATCCCATTGCCGTTCACGTCGGTTGCTATCACCCAGACCGGATCATAGGGTGGATTGCCGACGGGATAAATGGCATCGGTGGCAAATGTTCCGTCGCCGTTATTGATCAGAACGGTTACGCTGGGACCGTAGAAATTCGCTACGGCCAGATCGAGGTGGTGGTCGGCGTTGAAATCACCGGAGCACAGAGAGTATGGCTGGGTTTCGACGGGATAGTCGATACGGTCAACAAAGTTGGCGTTGCCGTCGTTAACCAGGACGGAGATGTTGTCCGCGTTACGATTTACGACCACCAGGTCGGCGTCGTTGTCATCATCGATATTGGTCGCGATTAAAGAAAAAGAACCGGTGTCGGTATCGATTTCGAAATGGCCGGCAAAAGTCCCGTCTCCGTTGTTCAACAGGATGGAAGTTGTTCCGTACTCATAATTCGAGGTGGCCAGGTCATAATCGCCGTCATTGTCCAGGTCGGCGGCGACAATACTGATCGGTTGCATACCCGCAGGCAGATTCGGTTGCGGGGCAAAGGTGCCATTGCCATTGTTGATATACAGCGAAATGTCATTTGTCCAGCGGTTCGGGACGGCCAGGTCGATGTCGCCGTCACCGTCGAAATCGGCGGCCGCCAGTCCGTGCGGTTGATAACCGGCAGGATAATGAGTAACGCCTGAAAACATGCCACTACCGTTGTTGAACGTAACCGTTATGTCGTCTCCCTTCTGATTGGTGGTGGCAATATCCAGGTCGCCATCACCATCGAAATCGACACAAACCGAAATCCAGGGGCCGTCGCCCACCGGGAAGTCGGCTCTGGCCGCAAAGATGCCATTGCTGTTATTGTAGAAGACGGATATCGAGTCGGCATCGTAATTGGTGGTAATCAAATCGTAATCGCCGTCACCATCGACATCACCGGAAGACACCGAGTAGGGGCGATCGCCGGTGCTGTAATTTACTTCGGGAAAGAAAACTCCTTTTGAATTGGGGTTAACCTCGGTGGTGAAATTCCAACTGAAACCGCCGGACAACGGGGTACCGTCTGATCCCTGCAGACCGGAAGTGAGGGTCACGGTTATCGATTCTCCGGGGTTGAAGGGTGACTCGGGAGCAAAGATTGCCAGCAAGGCTCCGGGTTGATAGGAAATTTCCCCTGCATATGCCCCCGACCATTGGCCGCGAACGAGGACGGTTGCATCGGTTACGGTCGTCGAATCGACGATGTCGTTGAACATCGCGCCGACGACGGAATTGGCTGGTATACCGGCATCATGCTGACCGGGTTGCATGTCGATAATCTCAGGTATCTGGGCCTGCGCACCAACGCAGAAGCAAAAAAGAAGAAAAACGGGCAGTAGAGTTTTTTGCATGTGCACCTCCGCAGAAAGTAGAAATGATTTGACAAGCTAAGATGATGAATTCCGTTATTATAATATAACAAGATGGATGTACAGGTCAAGTGAAAAGGGGAAGGAGTTGTTGATGAATAAACGCATAAATACGTCTGTTTTCATTGACTTTATGAGAGGATTGCTTATATTCGTTGTACTTAACCGTGGGAGGACATGGTTTCGATGCCGTCATTGGCAGTTCAACAGCGCCAGGAGTTTGCTCATTCAGAATACTGTCTACACGTACAACCCAAACACAATCCCGGAGACAGTTTTATGAATTGGCTCATACCGGAGATACACCCACTTCGGTCGGTACCGGCTAAGCTGTTGTCGATCATTGCTGAAAGGCCCCATTATTTGCGCTGGAATGTGAAAGAATTCACATACCATGATGGATCATTCCATTTGCCGGGGCGCTGGCACCCGTTCTGCCGCTCGTCATCGCTGAAACGCGCACCTCATCGCACTGTTCGTCGTGTTCATGTAATGCCGTGGGCGACTCCGATCCGTCGGATCGGATGTACCCGCGTCGAATTTCACAGTCAGGAGAGTGACGACCCCGCCGGCTTTGGCCGGCGCCGGGGCTAATGTTCCGGCGTCTGACTTTTGCTGACTTTTGTGATCCGGCTTTGCCGCACCATCCACCGGCAGTTGCCCGGTGGTGGCCCAGTGAGAATGGGATGTGGTCCTCCATATGAAGAAATGCCATAAGGAGGAGTTGCATGGAGAAATGGCAGGGTTGGCGCAAAATACGGTATGAATCAGAGCTGGATCCGGCCTTCGCCAGTGAAATCGCGTCGATTCCCGGCGGCGATAAGCTGTTCAACTGTATTCAATGCGGAACATGCAGTGGCATGTGCCCGCTCAGTCCGTATATGGACTATACCCCCCGGCAAATCATTGCCATGATCCGGGCGGGTTTCAAAGGGGAGGTGCTCAGCAGTTACACGACCTGGCTGTGTGCATCCTGTTATTCCTGCACCGTGGAATGCCCCAAGGATATCAAACTGACCGACATCATGTATGCCGCCAAGCGGCTGGCAATACGGGAGAAGGTGTACCCGAAGCGTTTCCCCATCCCGGTTCTGGCCAGCGAATTCTTCCAGTCGGTGGAAGGCGCCGGGCGAAGCAGTGAAGGCCGCCTGTTGATCCGGTTGTATCTCAAGACCAATCCCCTGAATATGTTCCGGCAGGCGATGCTGGGGCTCAAGTTATTATTGCGCGGGCGGTTCAGTTTGAAGAAGGAACAGGTCGAACGACGGGATGAATTGCACCGCATACTCAAGTCGCTCGAGAAGGAGCGCATGGTCAAGAGCAAGGATGATCTGGCCGGGGTAAAGGAGGCGGCGCGATGAGCTACATTTATTATCCGGGTTGTTCTCTTAAGGGAACGGGTCGCGCCTACGAGGAATCCCTGCTGGCGGTTTTCAAGGCGCTGGAAATACATGTTGAAGAGCTCAATGACTGGAATTGTTGCGGGGCCACATCGTATATGTCGGTCAGCGAGTTAAAGGCGTTCGCCTTGTGTGCGCGCAATTTCGCACTGGCGGAGCGCCAGGCGCATGAAACGGGCATGACCGACCTGGTGGTTCCCTGTGCGGCCTGCTATCTTGGTTTGAACAAGGCTCTTCGTTATCTTGACGAGTATCCCGATATTCGGCGCAAAATCGACGAGGCGCTGGCGACAGCCGATCTGGCATATACCAATCATATTCGTATTCGTCATCCGCTGGATGTACTGGTTAATGATTTTGACCGGGACCGGATTATATCGCGGGTGAAACGGTCGCTGGCAGGGTTGAAAGTCGCCTGTTATTACGGCTGTCAGATAGTGCGTCCCTACGCCGATTTTGACGACCAGGAAAATCCCTCATCCATGAATACGCTGGTGCGCGCACTGGGTGCGGAGACAGTGGATTGGCCGCTCAAGACCCGCTGTTGCGGCGGCTCGTTGACCGGAACGGTGCAGGATGTGGGGCAACGGTTGAGCTTTATCCTGCTGAGGGAAGCGATTGGGCGCGGGGCGGACGTAATCGTAACCGCCTGCCCGCTCTGCCAGTTTAACCTGGAATGCTACCAGAATGAAATGAGCCGTCGCTTTGATGCACCGGTGCATATTCCCGTGCTGTATTTCACGCAGTTGATGGGGATTGCCCTGGGAGTATCGGATCGGCAGTTGGCCCTGCAACGGTTATTCGTTCCGTTTAAGGCCGGGTCCAAACTGCAACAGACGGCGGGAGGTCAGCATGTCGGTAGTTGAATCGAAATCCAACGGAACGCCGAAGGTGGGCGTTTATGTCTGCCACTGCGGCATCAATATCGCCGCCAAAGTTGATATTTCCGAGGCGGTGGCCTTCGCCAAAGATTTGCCGTACGTGACGGTGGCGAAGGATTATAAATTCATGTGCTCGGATCCCGGGCAGGAGATTATCCAGAAAGATTTGCGTGACGGTTTGATTGATCGGGTTGTCGTTGCTTCATGTTCACCCCTGATGCATGAGCCGACGTTCAGGCGAGCCACGGCCGAGGGCGGCGGCAACCCGTTTTTATTTCAAATGGCCAATATTCGCGAGCATGTCAGCTGGGTTACACTGGACAAGGTCGCCGGTACCGAAAAGGCCAAGGCGCTAATTGCGGCCGCGGTGGAACGGGTGGTGTTGCACCAGCCGCTGGAGAAAACCAGTGTTCCGGTGCATCCCGACGTCCTGGTGGTCGGTGGCGGTATTGCGGGTATTCATGCCGCGCTGACACTGGCCGATGCCGGCAAGAAGGTGTATCTGGTGGAGCGGGAACCAACCATCGGCGGGCATATGGCCCAATTCGATAAAACCTTCCCGACGCTGGACTGCTCGGCGTGTATTTTGACGCCGAAGATGTCGGCGGTCAGGGCGCATCGCAATATCACGCTGTGGACTTATTCCGAGGTGGATGCGGTCGACGGATTCGTTGGGAATTTCAAGGTGCGGGTCAAGCGCAAACCACGCTATGTCGACGAGGAAAAATGTGTCGGCTGTTTGGAATGCATCGAAGCCTGCATTTTTAAGAAGGGCAAAACCGACGATGAATTCAACGTGGGGTTGGTCAAACGCAAACCGATCTACGTGCCGTTCCCGCAAGCGACCCCGCTGGTGGCGGTGATCGACCCGGATTCCTGTGTTGAATTCAAGACGGGCAAGTGTCCGAAATCCTGCGCCGAGGCCTGTGAGCCCGATGCGATCGACTTTAATCAGAAGGAACGGATCGAGGAAATAGAAGTCGGGTCCATAATTCTTGCGACCGGTTTCAAGACCTTTGATGCGAGGCGGATTACACGGTACGGATACGGCAAATATCCCGGGGTTTATACCAGCCTTGAGGTCGAACGGCTGGTGAACGCGGCCGGACCGACCGGCGGTGAGATCATCATGAAAAACGGCGAGAAGCCGAAGGCGGTCGGCATTGTCCACTGTGTCGGCAGTCGCGATGAGAAAACCAATCGGTACTGTTCGCGGGTCTGTTGCATGTATTCGCTGAAGCTGGCGCATTTGATAAAGGAACGGACCAATGCCGAGGTGTACAACTTCTATATCGACATGAGAACGCCGGGCAAGGGGTACGAAGAGTTCTACGACAAACTGCTTCAGGAAAACGTGCACTTTATTCGAGGGCGGGTGGCCGAGGTAAGCGACTGGGCCATGGAGCCGGAGGAAGAGGGCAAGCTGATTATCCGGGCCGAGGATACGTTGATCGGTGAGGTGCGGCGGATTCCGGTCGATATGGTCGTGCTTTCGGTCGGCCTGGAGGCTCAGCCGGACGCCGACGAGGTACGGCGGCTGTTCAATATCAGTTGCAGTCGCGAGGGATGGTTTCTGGAACGGCATCCCAAGCTGGCGCCGGTGTCGACTTTCACCGAGGGAGTTTTCCTGGCGGGGGCCTGCCAGGGGCCGAAAGACATCCCAGACAGTGTTGCCCAGGCGGGTGCGGCGGCGGCCGAAGCGCTGGCGCTGATCGACCGGGGGCAGGTGGAAATGGAACCGAACACGGCCTATGTCACCGAGGAGTTGTGCGCCGGGTGCCGGACCTGTTCTGCCATCTGTCCGTACGGTGCCATTGTGTTCGATGAAGAGAAGGATACGGCGTCAGTGAACGGCGCGCTGTGTAAGGGATGCGGGACCTGCGTGGCGGCCTGTCCGTCAGGCGCGCTCCAGCAGAATCTTTTCACCGACGAGCAGATTTTCCGCGAAATCAAAGGAGTCGTCAGTTATGTCTAACACGGAAAACAGCATGTCTACATTTGAACCTCGGATCGTCGCTTTCTTCTGTAACTGGTGCACGTATACCGCCGCGGATCTGGCGGGCACCGCGCGCATGAGTTATGCGCCCAATGTCCGGGTGGTGCGGATCATGTGCTCCGGGCGACTTGATCCGCAATTCGTCCTGTCCGCTTTCCGCGAGGGAGCCGACGGGGTTCTGATCGGTGGTTGTCATCCCGGCGACTGCCATTACCAGGAGGGCAATTACAAGGCCCTGCGGCGTTTCACACTTTTGAAACAGTTTCTCCGGGCGATGGGGATCGAAGAGGAACGGGTGCGGCTGGAGTGGATCGCCGCTTCGGAGGGCGACAAGGTTCAGCGGGTTATCAATGAGATGACCGAAGCGGTACGCGCACTGGGGCCGTTGCACCTGGAGCCGATGTCGACGTCAACGGTGGAAAGACTCATCCCTGAGGAATTAAAGGCGGATGCCGTGGCACAGGGAGGAACTCATGAGTAAACCCAAAGTGGCTTTTTACTGGTGTGCCTCGTGCGGCGGGTGTGAAGAGGCGGTGGTTGATCTTGCCGAGGATATTCTGAAGGTAGTCGATGCGGTCGATATAAATTTCTGGCCGGTGGCGCTTGATTTCAAACGAACCGACGTGGAGTCGCTGTCCGCCGGCGAACTGGCGGTGAGTTTTATCAACGGTGCGATTCGGTCGTCGGAACAATCGGAGATGGTGCACCTGCTTCGCGACAAATCACAAATGGTGGTGGCGTTCGGAAGTTGTGCGCATCTCGGCGGAATTCCCGGCCTGGCCAATACTTTCGACCGGGAGGCGCTGTTCAAGGAGGCCTATGCCAATGTTCCCAGTGTCGACAATCCCGATGGCACGGTCCCGCAGACGGAAATCGACGTGCCCGAGGGGAAGCTGACACTTCCGACCCTGTGGGATACGGTCAAGACGCTCGACCAGGTGATCAAGGTGGAGTATTATCTGCCGGGTTGTCCGCCGCCGGTGAAATTGATCAAGAACGCGGTGGACGCCATTGTCGGCGGGCAACTTCCCCCGGTGGGGGCGGTGCTGGCGCCGGATATCGCACTGTGCGACGAGTGCGACCGCCGCGAAACCAAGCCCGACAAACTGTCGATCAAGGAGTTCAAGCGCCCGCATGCAACGGATATCGATCCCGAGAAATGCCTGCTGGCGCAGGGACTGCTCTGTCTGGGGCCGGTTACCCGCCAGGGGTGTGGTGCAACCTGTGTCAAGGCGAACATGCCCTGTACCGGGTGCATGGGACCGATCAGCCGCGTGCACGATTACGGGACCAAGGCGCTTTCGGCGATGGCATCACTGACGGATACCAACGATGAACAGGAAATCGAGGATATCCTCGCGAAAATAGTCGACCCGGTCGGGACTTTTTATCGGTACAGCCTACCGGCGTCATTGTTGCATCGCAGTTATATGCCGGATGCGCAGGAGGGTAATCAGAAATGAGCAGGAAAATCACGATTGATCCGATTACGCGCCTGGAAGGGCATGGCAAGATTGATATCTTTCTCAACGACGACGGCAAGGTCGACCGGGCTTATTTCCAAATCCCGGAATCGCGGGGATTCGAGCGGTTCGCGGTTGGCCGCCCGGCCGAGGACATGCCACAGATCACTTCGCGCATCTGCGGGGTGTGTCCCACGGCGCATCACATGGCCGCCACCCGGACGCTGGATAATCTGTATAAAGTCGAGCCGCCGCCAGCGGCGAAGAAGGTCCGGGAGCTGGTGTATAATATGTTTTTTATCGAAGATCACGCCCTGCACTTTTTCTACCTGGCGGGGCCGGACTTTGTCGTCGGGCCGCAAGCTCCCAAGGCGGAGCGCAACATACTCGGGGTGCTCGGGAAGGTTGGGCAGGAAGCCGGCCTGAAGGTGATCGGGATGCGCAAGAAACTGCGCAACCTGATGACGCTGGCGGCGGGCAAGGCGATACACCCCGTGTTCGGTTTGCCGGGGGGGATATCCCGGCCGATTGCCAAAGAACATCAGCAGGAATTCATCGACGTGGCCAACGAGGCGGTTGAATTCGGGCAGTTCAGCCTGAAATTGTTCGCCGATGTCGTGCTCGGTAATTCCGAGTACATGGGTCATATCACGTCTGACGCCTACACGCACAAGACGTATTACATGGGCCTGGTTGACGAGGACAACAAGATCAATTTCTATTCCGGCAAGCTCCGGGTGGTGAAACCGGATGGTACGGAATACGTGAAATTCGATGAGAACGAATATCTCGATCATATCGCGGAGCATGTCGAGCCCTGGAGTTACATCAAATTCCCGTTTTTGAAAAACGTGGGCTGGCAGGGATTTGCGGACGGACCCGACAGCGGCGTTTTTGCGGTCGCTCCGCTGGCGCGGCTAAATGCGGCCGAGGGATTTACCACACCGCTGGCCCAGGAGGCGTACGAGTTCTATGTCAAAACCTGCGGCGGCAAGCCGGTGCATTATACGCTGGCAACCAGCTGGGCGCGGTTGATCGAGATGTTGTACAGCGCGGAACGTATTCGCGATCTCGCCAATGACCCGGAAATTGTCAGTCCCGACGTCCGAACCATTCCGACGGAAAAACCATCGGAGGGCATGGCCATTGTCGAGGCGCCGCGCGGGACGCTGATTCACCATTACCAGACCGACGACCGGGGCGTCATAACTATGGCGAATTTGATTGTCGCCACCCAACACAACGCGGCGCGGATTGCGCTATCGATCGACAAGGCGGCGCGGAGTCTGATTTCCGACGGTAAGGTGGATGATGGAATCCTGAACATGATCGAGATGGCGTTTCGGGCCTATGATCCCTGTCACGGGTGCGGCACGCATGCGCTTCCGGGGGAGATGCCGTTGATGGTGCGGGTGTACGATGCGCATCATACGCTCCGGCAGGAAATACGCCGGGAGTAGGGCATGAATCCTCTGGTGCTCGGATTGGGAAATGATCTGCTGTGCGACGACGGGGTCGGTCTTGTCGCCGCACGGCGTCTGGCCAAGACAATCGCCGACCGGGCCGACGTGCATACCAGCAGTATGCACGGACTGGCGCTGATCGATTTTTTTATCGGGTACGAACGGGCAATCGTGATCGATGCCATGCAAACGGGCATACACCCGCCGGGAACCGTCATTGAAATGGATATGGAGGACCTGCGCACCGTCCCCGGCCCGTCGCCCCATTATACCGGTTTGCCGGAAATGCGAGCGATTGCACAGGAGTTAAATCTGCCGTTTCCCGCGACGGTGAAAATCGTTGCGGTTGAGATTGCCGATGCATGGACGGTACGCGAGGGATTGAATCCGGTGGTGCAAGCGGCACTGGATGAGATCGGCGCGAAAGTTACCGATCTTTTGCAAACCTGGTCGGACGAGAAACGAGATCACCATGCATGAACTTCAGATTGCGACGGAAATTATTGACATTGCACGGCGGGAGATGATCGACCATCAGCTTGGGTCGCTGGAGGAAATCGGGGTCGTGCTGGGTGCGCTCAGTGGGGTCGATCCCGAGGCGCTGGCGTTCAGTTTTGAGGCGGCGACCAAAGATACCGCATTGGCGGAAGTGCGGTTGAATATTGAGCAGGTTGCGGTGGAAGCGCGTTGCAACGCCTGCAACCGCGAGGCCGAGGTGGAGAAGTTTGTATTTATCTGCCCGCACTGCGGTTCGCGCGATTTGAATATAACCCGGGGGCAGGAACTTGATATTGCCTATGTTCGGGGAGAAGTGGAGACATCATGAGCACAAACATACCCATTGAAAAGAAAGTTTTATCCGAGAATGATCGCCTGGCGGCGAAGATCAGGACGGAACTTACAGATCGCCGGATCGTGGCGCTCAACCTGGTCAGTTCGCCCGGATCGGGCAAGACCAGCCTGCTTGAAAGAACGCTCGAAACCATGCGGGATCGGTTGCAGATGGCCCTGATCGCCGGCGACGTGCAGACTGAAAATGACGCGGCGCGCCTGACCCGGGCCGGGGGTACGATCGTTCGCCCGCTGATAACCGGCGGCGCCTGTCACCTTGATGCCAGAATGGTGTCCGGAGTGCTGGATGAGCTGGACCTTTCCCGGGTGGATGTCCTGTTTATCGAAAACGTCGGCAACCTGGTCTGTCCGTCGAGTTATGACCTGGGCGAGGACATGAAGGTTGTCCTGATCAGTACCACTGAAGGTGACGATAAGCCGCTGAAGTATCCATCGATGTTTCGACGTTCCTCGGTTATGGTTCTCAATAAAATCGACCTGCTGGGAACGTCCAATTTCGACCCGGAACGGGTCAAAGCCAACGCCCTGCAGATTAACGGCAACCTTAAAATCCTTGAGGTGTCATGCACCCGGGGCGATGGGCTGGATGAGTGGTACGAATGGCTAGCCGGTATGGTTAAGGCAAAAAAGAAAAGGTGAATTTAAACCGGAGTATCATGCCTGGCGGCGCATAAACGCGATTACCGTCAGTGCCTGTTACCGGGTTCAAAACAGGACATGCACGAGACACCTGCAATCCAGGAAGAAGTTCGGCGGATGCGAATAAGCATCGCGGGTGTGGTACAGGGGGTGGGATTCCGACCGTTTGTGTACCGCCTGGCGAAAGATTTGCACCTTGGCGGATTTGTCTGTAACTCCCCACGTGGAGTGGAGATTGAAATCGAGGGTCCCGAAGATCGATTGGATGAATTTTTGAGGTGTGTCAGAAGAGATTGTCCGCCGCATGCAGTGGTGGAGCAGGTGCGGGTGACGCCGCTGGTGTCAGCCGGTGAATCCGAATTCGTGGTGATGTCCAGTACTAACACCGGCGACCGGTGCGCGCCGGTTCTGCCGGATATCGCCACCTGCCCGGACTGTCTGAGCGAGTTGTTTGATGAACATAATCGGCGGTATCATTACCCGTTTATTAACTGTACGCACTGTGGGCCGCGCTACAGCATTATCCGCAGTTTGCCCTATGACCGCGCCAATACCACGATGCGGGAATTCACGATGTGCGAACGGTGCCGGGCGGAATACGATGATCCCGCGGACCGCCGTTTTCACGCCCAGCCCAACGCCTGCCCGGATTGCGGTCCGCACCTGGAGCTTTGGGATGCCAAAGGCCGGGTGCTGGGGATTTGTGACGATGCGTTGTTAATGGCATGCCGGGCCCTGGACGATGGCTGGATTGTGGCACTCAAAGGGTTGGGAGGTTTTCAGCTATTGGTCGACGCCCGCAACGACGATGCGGTGGCCAGGTTGCGGAGGCACAAGGTCAGGCCACTCAAGCCGTTTGCGCTTATGTATCCCGACCTTGAATCAGTCCGGCGAGACTGCCGGGTTTCGGAGACGGAACGCGCCGTACTGGATTCGCCGCAAGCGCCGATTGTACTGTTGCGGCGGATAACTGATAGTACTATGGCCGGCGCGGTTGCACCGAAAAATCCCAACCTGGGAGTGATGCTTCCCTACACGCCATTGCACCATCTGCTGATGGCGCAACTGGGCTTTGCGGTGGTCGCCACCAGCGGGAATTTATCGGATGAACCGATTTGCACCGATGAAGATGAGGCCCGGGACCGCCTGGGCGGAATCGCCGACATGTTTCTGGTGCACAATCGCCCGATTGCGCGCCCGCTCGATGATTCGGTGGTGCGGGTGATGGGCAAGCGTGAACTGGTCATGCGCAGTGCCCGGGGATATGCTCCACGGTCGATTGTTCTCAAGCACGTTCTGCCATCGGGGCTGGCGACCGGGGCACATATGAAGAGCAGTATAGCGGTTTGCACCGGCAACCGGGTTTTGTTGAGTCAGCATGTCGGGGACCTGTCGACCGCCCGCACGCTCGATACATACCGGGAGGCGCGGAAGTCATTATCCGCAATTTATGCTCTTCAACCGGAATATGCGGTCTGTGACCTGCATCCGGATTACCAGTCAACCCGGGAAGCCGAGAAGCTGAGGCTTCCGATCACAAAAGTCCAGCATCATTATGCCCACGTGCTGTCCGGCATGGCCGATAACTCCCTGGAGCCGCCGGTTCTGGGGGTGGCCTGGGATGGCACCGGGCTGGGTGATGACGGTACTATTTGGGGTGGAGAATTTTTACAGGTGCATGATGAAAATTATACCCGGGTGGCGCATTTTCGCACCTTTCATCTTCCCGGCGGCGACCGGGCGATGGTTGAGCCGCGCCGGGCGGCACTGGGGATGTTGTACGATGTATTTTCCGCGCACGCTTTTGGCATGGATGACCTGGCGCCGATACGGGCATTCGGTGACCGGGACAAGACGGTTATCCGGGAAATGCTGGCGAAGGGTATCAATGTGCCGGTCACGTCAAGTGCGGGAAGGATCTTTGACGCTGTCGCGTCGCTATTGAACCTGGTGCAACGGTGTCATTTTGAGGGACAGGCGGCCATGGCGGTGGAGTTTGCCGCCGAAACAGTTACATCCCATGAGGCCTATCCGTTCGGAATCCGGGGTGACCGGCCGCCCTACATAATTGACTGGGAGCCGGCATTACACGAGCTGTTGCGGGATATTCGCGGATCGATTTCGACGGGGTTGATGGCGGCGCGGTTTCACAATATGCTTGCGCAAACAGTCAAGGCTGTTGGCAAACTGATCGGAGAGAAACGGATTGTTCTGACCGGAGGCTGTTTCCAGAATGCATTATTGACGGAAGCAACGGTTCAGGCGCTGGAAAAATCAGATTTCGAGGTGTTCGTGCATCATCATGTTCCGCCCAATGACGGCGGGATTGCGCTGGGACAAATAATGGCGATTGCGCGGACGATAAAGGAGCACTGAGATTATGTGTCTGGCAATTCCGGGACGGGTGCTTGGCATTGACACCGACGAACGTTCGGTACGAACCGGGCGGATTGAGTTTGGGCGGATGGTGAAGTCGGTTGACATGACCCTGGTGCCGGAAGCGGAGGTGGGTTGCTATGTCCTGGTTCACGCCGGTTTTGCATTGAATGTCATCGACGAGCGCGAAGCCGAATTAACGCTTGGCTATTTTGCCGAGATGGCCCAATACGATGAAACCGATGAGCGTGGCGAATGAAGTACCTGGATGAATACCGCGATCCGACGGTGGCAGTCGGGTATATCCGTGCCATCAGCAACCTGGTCACGCGCCCCCGGATGATTATGGAAGTCTGCGGGGGGCAGACGCATGCTATTATGAAGCATGGCCTTGATCGATTAATGCCGTCCGGTGTCACGCTGTTGCATGGGCCGGGTTGTCCGGTGTGTGTGACACCGGTGGAATTGATTAATGCGGCAATTGCACTGGCCGGGCAGGATGATGTTATCTTCTGTACCTTCGGTGATATGATGCGGGTGCCGGGTTCGAAGCGAGACCTGTTCATGGTTAAGGCCGCGGGTGGCGATGTGCGCACGGTATACTCGCCGACCGATGCCCTGCGGACGGCAATTGCGAATCCTGAACGGCAGGTGGTGTTTTTTGCCATCGGTTTCGAAACAACCGCCCCCGCCAATGCGGCCACCGTGCATCAGGCGCGACAACGGGCGCTGGACAATTTCTCGATTCTGTCGGCGCAGGTGTTAATCCCGCCAGCCATGGAATTTCTTTTAAGTGCGAAGGATTGCAAAGTGGATGGTTTTCTGGCGGCGGGGCACGTGTGCACGGTAACGGGGTACACGGAGTATGAAGCACTGGCGGAGCGTTATAATATCCCGATCGTGGTAACCGGTTTCGAGCCGCTGGACATTCTCCGGGGAATCCACATGGTCCTGGAGCAACTGGAGTCGGGGCGGTCCGAAGTTTCAAACGCCTACCCTCGCGCGGTGCAAAGGGAGGGGAATGTTTCGGCCAGGAGGTTGATAGACAAGGTTTTTCGGGTGACGGATCGGGCCTGGCGCGGTTTTGGCATTATCCCCGATAGCGGTCTGGAACTTAGTGAAGAATATGCGGACTTTGACGCCCGCCGGCGTTTTGCGCTTGAGGTAACGCCGGTGGCGGAATCCGGTCGCTGTATCAGCGGGCTGATTCTTCGAGGCAATAAGACCCCGCGAGACTGCCCGGCGTTCGGTATGGACTGCACTCCGGACCATCCGTTGGGCGCAACCATGGTTTCGTCCGAGGGAGCCTGTGCGGCATATTATCGATACGGCGCGGAAGCACCCACGACCACGAGCGAACCGGGAGGACAAACCTGATGTCGGATGAGAATTTTCCCGCGTGTCCGTTGCCGATTTCGGAGTATCCGCGTATCCTGCTGGCGCACGGGGGCGGGGGACGCCTGATGCATCGTCTGATCGACGATATTTTCGTCGTGTCATTTGCCGATTTGGCCCTTGAAAGCGGGCATGACGGTGCAATCCTGGATCGACCCGATGGTCGAATTGCGATGACGACCGATTCCTATGTAGTCGATCCGCTTTTTTTCCCAGGCGGCGATATCGGATCGCTGGCAGTGTGCGGGACGGTCAACGATCTGGCGATGTGCGGGGCGCGACCGTTGTACTTATCAGTCGGTTTTATAATCGAAGAGGGTTTTGAAACGGCCCTGCTTTGGAATATTGCGCAATCCATGCGGCAAACGGCCAGAGCGGCCGGGGTATATATCGTTACCGGTGACACCAAAGTCGTGGATCGCGGCCGGGGACACGGCGTTTTTATCAATACTGCCGGGGTGGGAGTCCTGGAACAGGATATTCATATTGCACCGGAACGAATACGCGTCGGTGATCGCATAATCGTTAATGGCGATATCGGTCGTCACGGCACAGCGATCATGGCGGTCCGGGAGGGCCTGTCATTCGAGCCGGAAATCAAAAGCGACTGTGCGGCGCTTCATAAGGCGATTGAGTCCCTGCTGGCCGCCGGGGTGGAGGTGCACTGTCTGCGCGATTTGACCCGCGGCGGCCTGGCGACGACCCTGGTCGAGCTGGCCGAAACATCGGGACTTGGCCTGAGTGTAAATGAATCGGTTGTCCCGGTATGCGACGGGGTTAGCGGGGCGTGTGAACTGCTGGGTTTTGACCCGATGTATGTCGCGAACGAGGGTCGTTTTGCGGCGATTGTTCCGGAGGGGGAAGCCGACCGGGTGGTCGAGATATTGCGCACTATACACGGTATGACGGAATGCGCTGACATCGGTGACGTGATCTCATCCCGGTCCGGGCGGGCTACTATACGAGGAATGCTTGGAGTGGAGCGGGTGATTCAAATGCTCAGCGGTGAGCAACTTCCCAGAATCTGTTGAAGTTCGATTGGTTTTATCTGACAAACAACATGAAGGGGCCGACACAGGGCGCCAACCCCTCCTGTTGATCGGGCAATTTTGAATGAAGCTGAGACAAGATTTAACCCGAAAAAACTGCTATTTACTTTTCTTTAGTGTGCCGATTCCACACGCCATTAAATCAGCCAGATGACTGGTTCTGACCATATTGTTACATACGAGACGCAAACCTTTCAGGTTTCGTTCAATTTGTAATGTATTTATTTTAAATGTTTTTATATTGGCATTGAGATGGGTGATCATTTCAAAATCGAATAACGGTTCATGGAGGACGGCAATGTCCCGCAGACGACTGCTCTGGCAGATGTACCCCTCGTTACTGGTGATTTCAATTCTGGCGCTGGTCGCGGTGGCGATGTACGCCGGTAGTTCACTGCGCTCATTTTATCTTGAACGTACTTTCTTCGATCTTGAAACCCGTGCCCGCCTGGTCGAGATGCAGATAAATGAGCGGATTCCCGCCGATGAACGGGTCATGATCGACTCGCTTTGCAAAAAGTTCGGTTTGGAGACGGCCACACGTTTTACCGTGATCCTGCCATCGGGCGAGGTGGTCGGAGATTCCGATGAGGATCCGTTACAGATGGAAAACCATGGCGCGCGGCTGGAAATCGTCGAAGCATTTGGCGGAGAGACGGGGACATCCACGCGTTACAGCAACACCCTTCAAACCACCATGGCCTATGTGGCGATTCCGGTGCGAAGCGGTGACCGGACAATCGGGGTGGTCCGGGCGGCGTTGCCCACAACATTTATAGATGATGCCCTGAATGAAATTATCAGACGGATTCTTCTGGCGGGTCTGGTGGTTGCGGCGCTGGTGGCGCTGGTCAGTCTGTTTGTGTCACGGCGAATCACCAGGCCGCTGGAGCAGTTGCGGCACGGTGCCCGGCGTTTTGCCCGTGGTGATCTGGAACAAAAACTGGCGGTGCACGCCTCCGAGGAAATTGCGGTGCTGGCGGAAACGATGAACAGTATGGCCGCCCAACTCGATCAGCGGATCAAGACCATCACCCGGCAACGCAATGAACAGGAGGCGATTCTTTCAAGTATGGTCGAGGGGGTCATGGCGGTGGACCGTGATGAGAAAATCATCAATATCAACCGGGTGGCGGCGCGCTTTTTCAATGTCGAGCCGGGGCAGGTTCGCAATCGTATTCTTCACGAGGTTATCCGCAACACCGCTTTGCAACAACTGGTGGTGCAAATTCTTGAAACCAACAGCCAGGTTGAAGGTGAAATCGTGGTGATCAATGGCATGAGCCGCTTTTTGCAGGTGTCCGGAGGAATGTTGCGCGATGCCGAAGGTGAGGGAATCGGCGCGGTGATCGTCCTCAATGATATCACGCGGGTTCGCGACCTGGAAAGCATGCGCCGGGATTTCGTTGCAAATGTGTCTCATGAATTGCGGACGCCGATCACATCGATTGCGGGATTTATCGAGACTCTTCTGGACGGCGCCCTTGATAATCCTGATGATGCCCGGAGATTTCTTCAGATTATATCCAAGCAGGCGGATCGGTTGAATGCCATCATTAAGGATTTATTGAGCCTGTCGTATATTGAACAGGCTCCGGAGATTAAATTCGTTACCGCGGATGTATCGGGCGTGGTTGAAACCGCCATGCAAACCTGTATGGCAAGTGCCGATGCCAAAGGAGTAAAACTGGTGCCCGATCTTGAAGAGGGCATTGTGGCTTCGATCAGTCCGCCGCTATTGGAGCAGGCAGTTGTCAACCTTATTGATAACGCCGTCAAATACAGCTTCGAAAATGGTCGGGTGGAGGTGAGAGTTCGTCGCCGTGACCGGGACATTGTTGTGGAAATCAAGGATTTCGGTTGTGGCATCGCAAAAGAACACCTGCCCCGGATATTTGAGCGCTTCTACCGGGTCGACAAGGCCCGAAGTCGTGATCTTGGCGGAACCGGCCTGGGATTGGCGATTGTCAAGCATATCGCGCTGGCCCACGGTGGCGAGGTGACCGTTGACAGCAAGCCCGATGAGGGGAGTCTCTTTTCAATTGTTATTCCAATAAGATCCTTTTAAATCAGGACACAGCAGAAAATCCCTCATTCAGACAGTGCGCCGCACAGGGAAAGACCCACTGCGGGGCAATTTCCTATATATAGAGAATATTCAATCTCTCGGAGTCTATTTCTGAACCCCGCGAACATTCGTAAGGATAAGTGGGGCAGGGGATTGTGTTGGGGTGCCATCTCAAAGACATCTCAATACCAGCTTATATAATATTAATTTGACCTTAACATAATCCTAACAATCCAATGTTTATATGGGGCGAACGTGCACGAGTTAAGAGAGATGAAGAAAAGAGCTTTGTTGTTTTGAAGGGAGACTATTAATGAAGAAGCTGGTAATGCTGTTGATTTCCGCGTCGCTTTTTTCCACGTCGGTTATGGGATCCGACTGGTGGGAAAACATCAAGATTAAAGGCGATCTGCGTTATCGTCACGAAATGATTGACAAAGAAGATGCCGATGCCAGGCATCGTCATCGCCTGCGGGCTCGCCTGGCAGTCGAAGCGAAGGTTAACCCGGAAACGATGACCGGAATTCAGCTGGCTACCGGTTCGGATGATCCGGTGTCAACCAATCAAACCCTGGATGGCGGCTTTTCAAGCAAAAGTGTCGTGCTTGACCTGGCCTATTTGAAATATACGCCGGATCGCGTGGATGGCCTGTCAATCACCGGTGGAAAGTTCAAGAATCCCTTTTTCAAACCCGGTAAGTCGGAGTTGATCTGGGATTCGGATTGGAATCCCGAAGGCGGTGTTGCGAATATCACCCGTGAGTTCGACAATATCACCGTAACGCTGATTGCATCCGGCCTGTGGATCAATGAGCGCAGTTCCGATGATGATTCCTGGATCGGCGCCGGGCAGGGGATGGCGCGGTTTTATTTCAACGAAAAGAAATCATCGTTTGCTCTCGGCGGCGGCTTTTTCAACTATGTCAATACCGAGGGATTCGAGCCGTTTGCCGGTGAATCGGCGGGCAACTCGATGACGGTGGTGGATTCTACCGAATATTACACCAACGATTATGAGCTTCTGGAAGTATTCGGCGAGTTCAATTGCGCGCTTGGTTACATTCCGTTGACGGTTATGGGCGATTTTGTCACCAATACCGCCGCAGACAGTCTCGAAACCGGTTGGCTGGTCGGCATTCGTGTCGGCAAAGCGAAGAAGCCGGGGAGCTGGGCGTTGCGGTATATTTATCGTGAAGTGGAAAAAGATGCCGTAGTCGGAGCATTCACCGATTCCGATTTTCGCGGTGGCGGCACCGATGCCAAAGGGCATGAAATGGGCGGTGCGTATCAGTTTGCAAAGAATGCGGCTTTCAATTTGACATATTTTATAAATGAAATCGGTCTGGAAGAAACTGACGCCAGTGATTTCAATCGCTTACAGGCTGATATCCAGCTGAAATTTTAATGTTACCATTGACGGAAAAGCAACCTGAATGAGGAGATTATTATGAAGACAGCATTACTTGTTGTCGCCGCTTTGTTAATCACGGCCGGTATGGTTATATCCGGTGCGACGATTACAATTAAGGGTTCGGACACGCTGGTTCGTTTGGGACAGCGTTGGGCCGAAGAGTACATGAAGCATAACGAGGGGGTTGTTATTCAAGTATCCGGCGGTGGCTCGGGGACCGGTTTTGCCGCGCTACTGAATGGCGCTACCGATATCTGTGAAGCCTCACGTGACATGAAGGCCAAAGAGCACAAGCAGGCGGAGAAAGTCAATGTCGAGCCATATCGTGTGTCTGTCGCTCTCGATGGAATCGCGGTGTTTCTCAATGAAGAAAATGCGCTGAAGGAATTTAGTCTTGCGCAGTTGAAGGGCATTTATACCGGTTCGATCACCAACTGGAAGGAAGTTGGTGGCAAGGATGCCCGGATTATTCTGTATGGCCGAGAAAACAACTCCGGAACTTACGCCTTCTTTAAAGAGCATGTGCTTGACAAGGAAGATTATTCCGATTACACCCAGACTCTTCCGGGGACCGCGGCGGTTGTGAATGCGGTTTCCAAGGATGTCAATGGGATTGGCTACGGTGGCCTGGCCTGGGCTAAGGGCGTGAAATTCGCCGGGGTGAAGCAGACCGATACCGCTGCCGCCATCCTGCCGTCGGATGAAACGGTTTCGAACGGAACCTATCCGATATCCCGTGAGCTGTACTGGTTTTTCAATGGTAAACCAACCGGAGAGTTGAAAAAGCTGGTTAACTGGGCGCTCTCCGAAGAGGGTCAGAAGCTGGCTGCCGAAATTGATTATGTGCCGTTATCCAGGGAAATGGCGAAAGCCAACCTGGTGAAATAGGCAAAGTTACTGTAACACTTGAGAAATGAAAGCGTGCCGGGGATGCCGACCGCATCACCGGCCGCATCGGTTCATTATGAAAAAACTGGTCTTTAAGCCGAAATCGAAAGTCCGGGAATTCCTGGGCGAGAAAACTATCGCCCTGACCGCGATGGTGGCCCTGCTGGCGATTCTGCTGATTTTTGTCTTTATTTTCAAGGAAGCGGTGCCAATCTTCACCGATTCCGAAATTCAGGAAGAAGCCGGTATTGACAAGATGCTGTTCAAGCAGGAGTATTACGAAGGCCGCGCGCCAAAGTGGTCCTGGCAACCGAATTCGGAAGTACCGAAATATTCGATGATGCCGCTGTTTGTCGGAACGATCAAGGCGGCCATAATCGCGATGTTTTTTGCGGTTCCGCTTGGAGTTGGGGCGGCAATTTATTCATCGGAGTTTGCCTCGAAGCGGATGCGGGAGATTATCAAGCCGGTAATCGAGATGTTGGCGGCGATCCCGTCGGTGGTGCTGGGATTTTTCGCCCTGATGGTACTGGCGACGTTTCTTCAAAACGTGCTGGGGTTAACTTTCCGTCTGAACGCGCTCAATGCGGGAATTGCACTGGGGCTGGCGGTTATTCCGATCATTTTCACGGTTGCCGAGGATGCGATGACATCGGTGCCGAATTCATTGCGCGATGCCTCCATAGCGCTGGGCGCCAATC
>Ga0272442_10002391_pt1 | contig 27305 bp, 18 predicted proteins | sample SSMForm2O_FD_200262 | JGI IMG/M metagenome (GOLD analysis project Ga0272442, IMG submission 200262) | Marine sediment archaeal communities from Little Sippewissett salt marsh, Falmouth, MA, United States - SSM-Form-2O | ecosystem: Environmental > Aquatic > Marine > Wetlands > Sediment ... | reverse complement strand
GCCGACACGGACGCCGACACGGACGCCGACACGGACGCCGACACGGACGCCGACACGGACGCCGACACGGACGCCGACACGGACGCCGACACGGACGCCGACACGGACGCCGACACGGACGCTGACACCGACGCCGACACGGACGCTGACACCGACGCCGACACCGATGCGGACACCGACACCGACACCGACACCGACACCGACACCGACACCGACACCGACACTGACACGGGCCGTGACGAGAGCTGCGATGACGGCACCGAGCCGCTGTGTAACATGATCCCGCCCGAGTGCAGCGAGTTCGAGATCCTGGCCGTGCAGCAGAGCTGCTGGGCCTGTGTCAATCCGGCGACCTGCCGGCCCTGGGGCGAGCCCGGCTGCCAGAGCGCCTCGATGTGTCCGGCCGAGGAGTTCTGCGATCCCTGCGCCACCAGCTCCTGCCCGATGTGCGACGATTGCGTGGCCGGCTGCGTGCCGCACGGCTGCAAGACCGAGCCCGAGGCGATGTGCGAGATGGTGCGGCCGGACTGCGAGCCGGGCCAGGTCTCGGTGGTCCGCGGCGAGTGCTGGATCTGCGTGGACCGCTGGACCTGCGAGCCGTCCCAGGTCACGCCCTGCGAGCAGGCGGGCGGGTACTGCGAGTTTCTCGGCGACCCGTGCAAGATCGGGTACGCGCCGGCCGGCGAGGACCTGGGCTGTCCCGCGCTGCAGAGCTTGTGCTGCCTGCCCGATCCGCAGCAGTGCATCCCCGGCGAGACGCGGCCCTTTGTCTGCCCCGACGGCAGCGAGGTGCCGTGGTGCCACTGCGACGACTCGGGGCAGTGGGCGTGCATCACGTCACCCGAGAACCAGTGCCGCGACACCTCCTGCGACGACGGCACCGAGCCGATCTGCATGATGCCGGTGCCGCAGTGCGAGGAGTGGGAGATCCTGGCCTACCAGGACAGCTGCTATGCCTGCGTCAACCCGGCCACCTGCGAGCCCTGGGGTCAGCCCGGCTGCCACCACGACGCGGACTGCCCGCCGACCGAGCGCTGCGACCCGTGCGCCAGCAGCTCCTGCCCGGATTGCGACGACTGCGTGGCCGGCTGCCTGCCCCACGGCTGCAAGACCGAGCCCGAGGCCCTGTGCGACATGGTGCGTCCCGACTGCGAGCCGGGCCAGGTCGCGGTGGTGCGGGACCTGTGCTGGGTCTGCGTGGCGCTGGACAGCTGCGAGCCGCAGACCGAGAACCTCTGCATCCAGGCCGACGGGTACTGCGACATGCCGATGCGCGACTGCCGCCACGGGTTCACCCCGGCCGGCGAGGACCTCGGCTGTCCAGAGCCCTTCAATCGCTGCTGCCTGCCCATTGGGCAGGAGTGTGAGCCGGGCGAGACGCGGCTCTTTGTCTGCCCGGACGGCACCCAGGTACCCTGGTGCACCTGCGACGACTCGGGGCAGTGGTCGTGTATCCGTTCGCCCGAGAACCAGTGCCGCGACACCTCCTGCGACGACGGCACCGAGCCGATGTGCGACATGGTCCCGCCGATCTGCGGGGAGTGGGAGATCCTGGCGTACCAGGACTACTGCTATCTCTGCGTCAACCCGGCGACCTGCCTGCCCTGGGGCGAGCCCGGCTGCGAGACCGACCAGGACTGCGAGCCCAGCGAGTGGTGCAACGACTGCGGCACCAGCTCCTGCCCGATGTGTGCCGACTGCGTGTCCGCCTGCACGCCCCACGGCTGCAAGACCGAGGAGCTGCTGATGTGCTTCTGCTCGCGGCCCGAGTGCGGCGACGATGGCGTGGCAGTGCTGTTCGAAGGCTGCTGGATCTGCCTCGACCGGCTGACCTGCGAGCCGACCGGCGAGGGGTGCTGAACAGCCGCGGACGGGGAACTGACCTCAAGGCACTCAATACGCTACCCGAAAATATACATATAAGTTGACATAATGTCATTATATGGATATATATGGGTAGAAATATGGGTATCGTATGGAACCGCTGGCCAGACTCGAGCTGACTCCGGAGATCCTGAAGCTCGTCGCCGAGCTCGACGAATTCAAGGGACGCTGGGAGGCGCTGGGCCACCAATCCCCGGAGCGCCTGACCTCGCTGCAGCGCGTGGCCACGGTGGAATCGGTGGGCTCGTCAACGCGCATCGAGGGAGCGAGGCTCTCCAACGAGCAGGTGGACCGGCTGCTCTCCGGCCTGGCCGTCCGTAGCTTCCGCTCGCGCGACGAGCAGGAGGTGGCGGGCTATGCCGAGGCCTTGGAGCTGGTGTTCGAGTCGCACATGCACATCACGCTGACCGAGAACCACATCAAGCAGCTCCACGGCGAGCTGCTCAAGTTCTCGGACAAGGACGAGCGGCACCGCGGCCAGTACAAGAAGCAACCGAACAGCGTCGAGGCCTTTGACGAGGACGGCCGCAGCCTGGGCGTGATCTTCGAGACGGCCACGCCCTTCGACACGCCGGGCCTGATGGACGAGCTGGTGACCTGGACGCGGCGCGCGCTGGACGAGGGCGTGCATCATCCGCTGCTGGTGATTGGCCTGTTCGTGGTTCGCCTGCTCGCGATCCACCCCTTCCAGGACGGCAACGGCCGGCTGTCCCGGGTTCTCACCACGCTGCTGCTGCTCCGGGCCGGGTACGCGTACGTGCCGTACAGCTCTCTGGAACGGGTGATCGAGGACAACAAGGACGAGTACTACCGCACGTTGCGCGCCGCCCAGGCCACGCTCGATCGCGACGAGTCACGGCTCGATGAGTGGCTGGTCTTCTTCCTGCGCTGCCTCGAGGTGCAGAAGGGCACCCTGCAGGCCAAGATCGAGGAGCAGGATCGCGCGGTGCCGCCACATGAGCTGGACCAGCAGCTGTTACGGATCGCTCGCGAACATGGACGGATCACCAACAGGCTGGCAGCTCGTGTCACCGGCGTCAGCCGCAACACGATCAAGCTGCACCTGCGCAAGCTGGTCGAGGCCGGTCAGTTGCTGCGTCATGGAAAGGGCAAGGGCACGAACTACACGCTAGCCTGACCGCCCCGCCCCCGGCCGCCAGGCCAGGAAACCCAGCAGGTAGAACCCCAGCCCCACCACCAGCGTGAGGTTGAAGCCGAGGTTCATCGCCAGCGCGATCGTCAGCACCGATCCCAGCACCGAGGCGGCGCCGTTCATGCCCCAGGCCCAGGGCACCAGCTCGCCGAAGCGCTCGCCCGCGTCGCGGATGCCCAGCGGCAGGAAGCCGCCCATCAGCAGGCCCAGCGGCGCGATGAAGATCACCGCGATCAGCGCGCGTACGATCGTGGGCAGCGCGGCCAGCGCGTCGAACAGCGGCGAGAGCGCGAAGAGGTAGGCCACCAGCACGCCGGCGAGCAGCGCCAGGTTGCGCAGCGCGATGCGCTGCAGCCGGTCTCGCGGAGCGTCGCGCACCAGGAAGCTGCCCACGCCGCTGAACACCAGCAGCGAGAACAGGCTCACGGTCAGCGCGTACACCGGGTGGCCGAGGAACAGCACGAACTTCTGCATCAGCGCGATCTCGACGGTGATGAACCCGGCGCCCAGCGCCATGAAGTAGGCCAGGTAGCGCAGCTTGAGCCCGCGGGACTCGCGCAGCACGTCGCGGCGGAAGATCAGCAGCGGTGCGAGGATGAAGATCAGCACCAGCACGAACACCACACCGAGTAGGATGATCAGCAGCAGCAGGCCGAGGTTGTCCTTGGGCAGCCGGCTGGCCTGGGTGAACAGCTCGCCCAGCGAGCCCGGCTTGATCGTGTAGAAGAAGAATGGCCGGTCGTCGGGCGGCGGTGAGATGTCGACCCCGTGTCGCTCGACGAAGCCCGGCCAGTCCGCGGCCCGAATGAACTCGGCGTACGCGTTGTGGTCCTGGGCCAGGGGCGAGAACAACCTCCCCAGCTTGCCCTCCCGTACGGCGGCGTCGAGCAGCGCGACCTCCTCGCGGGTGAAGGGCGTGCGCTTGAGCAGGAAGGTCGCCATCCGCCGGTCCGCGGCCACGTAGAAGTGCGAGGCGTGATCGGTCACGCCCAGATCGTCGAGCGCGGCCCGCCCGAGCACGAGCAGGCGCAGGAACTCCCGCGGCGCCTGGTTCTTCCAGCGCGTCATCGTCAGCACGCCGTCGTCGGTGAGGTGCTCGAGGTACTCGACGAAGGCCTCGCGGGTGTACAGGTTGTTCTCGGACAGGGTGAAGGCCCCGGCCGCGGTCGCGGCCCAGGTGTCGACCAGCGTGGCCTGGATCGAGGAGAACCTGCGGTTCGAGCCGCGGATGAAGCTGCGGCCCTCGTCGACCACGACCTCCACGTCGGGGCGTTCGTAGAGCGCCCCCGAATACTCGCGGAAGACGTCCCGCATCACGTCCTCGACGATGATCGGGTTCAGCTCCACGCCGAGCACGTGCTGCTGGCCGAAGAGCAGCGCCGCGATCACGTCGGCGCCGCCGCCCGGTCCGATGATCAGCGCGGTGCCGGGCCGCTGCAGGCGGTAGACCAGGCTGGCCACGCGGGTCTCGGAGAAGCGCTGCGTGGGCCTCCAGCCCTGCTGCTCGAGCTCGCCGGAGAAGATCCGCGTGGCGGCCGAGGAGTCCATCTTGAGCCACAGGTGATCGGTGCGGGTGCGCTCCACGGTCACGCGGGAGAAGCTGTTCCAGGCCGAGAAGATGACGTTTCGCTCCTGGGTGCCCTTGACCGAGGGCAGCGAGAGGAAGGGGCTCGTCGTCTCGACCACGGTGGCCGCGGCAAAGCCCAGCATCAGCACGACCGGCGGCGCCCAGCGCAGGAGCGAGCGGCTAGGTCTTTTCTCGGCCAGGCCGAACAGCAAATTGGCGGCGAGGCACAGCACCCCGGCGAACAGCACCGTGCCCGGGCCGCCGAGCAGGTCGAGCAGCGGCACCAGGACCAGGCAGCCGAGCCCGGCGCCGGCGAGGTCCCAGAAGTAGAGCCGGCCCATGTCCGCCTGCAGGGTCTTCACGCTGAGGCTCACGCACAGGCCGGCGAAGAAGAAGGGCAGGGCCGCGCCGATGTAGATCGCGGTCACCAGCAGCAGGTTGCGCTGGCCCATCAGCAGGCCGACCTCGGCCCGCAGGACAACGGTCAGCGCCACGGCCACGGCCAGCGCGGCGGCCAGGCTGTACCGGTTGAGCAGCGCGATGAAGCGCGTGCGGTCGAGCAGCTTGGGGCGCAGGTACAGGTACACCCCGGAGAAGCCCAGGCCGAACAGGGCCAGCGAGATCGCCAGGAAGGCGAAGTGGTAGTACATCACCACCGAGAAGATGCGGGTCAGGGTCAGCTCGAGGATCAGCGTGGCGCCGGTGAGCACGCCCACACCGGCGTACAGGCGCGGGCGGTGGAGCGTGTCACCGAGGGTCACGGTCGGGATCCCGAGCGGCGGCGGGCCGGGATCCGGTCGTCGGGGTGCCCACGCGCGACATTGGAGCGCGTGCGGCCCGGACCTTCGTGCCCGAACCCCGCACCCCGACGCGCCGGATTCCGGATCGACCGCCGCGGGCTCACGGCGCGAGCCGCTCGATCGTGCGCGGGTACGGGATCGTCTCCCGCAGGTGGTGGATCCCCGCGATCCACGCCACCGTGCGCTCCAGGCCCAGCCCGAAGCCGCCGTGCGGCACCGACCCGTAGCGCCGCAGGTCGGTGTACCAGCCAAAGGCCTCGCGCGGTAGCTCGTGCTCGTCGATGCGCCTGAGCAGCTCGGCGAGATCGTCCTCGCGCTGACCGCCGCCCACGATCTCGCCGTACCCCTCGGGCGCCAGGCAGTCCACGCCGAGCGCCGCGCCCGCATCGTCCGGATCGCGCTTCATGTAGAAGGCCTTGATCGCGGCCGGGAAGCGGTGGACCAGGATCGGCCGGTCGTGCTGCCGCGTCAGCTCGGTCTCGTGCTCGGCGCCGAAGTCGTCGCCGTCGGCGAACTCGACCTTGAACTGCTCGTTCATGCCGAGCAGCTGCTGCGCGGCCTCGCGGTAGTGCACCCGCGGGAAGGGCTTCTGCACGCGCTCGAGCGGTGCGGTGTCGCGCTCGAGCGTCTTCAGCTCCTCGCCCCGTGCGTCGAGCACCCGGGCCACGATCTCGACGAGCAGGTCCTCGATCAGCGCCATCACACCATCGAGCTCGATGTACGCCACCTCGGGCTCCATCATCCAGAACTCGGTCAGGTGGCGCCGCGTCTTGGACTTCTCGGCGCGGAAGGTCGGGCCGAAGGTGTAGATCCGTCCCAGCGCCATGGCCCCGGTCTCGCCGTACAGCTGCCCCGACTGCGAGAGGTACGCCCTGCGGCCGAAGTACTCGGTCTCGAACAGGGTGCTCGTGCCCTCGCAGGCGTTACCGGTGAAGATCGGCGGGTCGAAGCAGACGTACCCGCGGCTGTCGAAGTAGTTGCGGATCGCGCGGATCACCTCGTGCCGCACGCGGAGCAGGGCCACCTGCTTGCGCGAGCGGATCCACAGGTGACGGTGGTCGAGCAGGAAGGCCGGGCCGTGCTCCTTCTTGGCGATGGGGTACTCCTCGGCCCGATGCACCAGCTCGAGCGCCTCCACGCCGAGTTCCACGCCGAGCTTGGAGCGCGCGTCCTCGCGCACGCCGCCGGTGACGATGACCGACGACTCCTGGGAAATGGCTCCGGTCTCATCGAAGAGCTCGGCGCTGACGTCGTTCTTGCCCATCACGCACTGCACGATGCCCGTGCCGTCGCGCACCTCGAGGAAGTGGACCTTCTTGCTCGAGCGGCGGTTGTAGAGCCAGCCCTTGAGCGTGACGGTCTCGCCGACGTGATCCTTGAGGTCCTCGATGTAGATCCAGGGCGCGCTCACGGCAACACCTCCTGGGCTCGGTTCGTGCCGGGAACAGGTAGGAATTCCTAGCAGATCGCGGAAGGCGGTGCAAGAATCGCCCGGAATCGGTTTTGACAGCCGCGTGCGGCCATGGCACCGTTGAAGAGATGATCGAGCAAGGCCAGCGGCTGTTCCTGCGCGTCGGTGAGCAGGTCCATCACCTCAAGCATCGCGAGTGGGGCCTGGGCATTGTGGAGCAGGTGATGACCTCGGTGCTGCCCGGCGGCACCTGCCTGGTGCGGGTGCGCTTCCCGGACGGCTCGTGCCGGACCTTCGAGAACAACCTCGACAATCGCTCCTGCGCGTACTACTTCGGCCTGCGTCGCGCCGGCGAGGTCGACGTGCTCGCCGCGATGGGCTGGAAGGGCGGCGGCCGCCAGGCGGCCAAGCCCGCACCCAAGAAGAAGAAGCTCAAGGGCGCGGTGCAGCCCGAGGTGCTCGGCGAGGTCGAGTCGAGCCGCAAGCGCCGGAAGAAGCCGGCCCGCAAGAAGGCGAAGAAGACCCGGAAGGCCAAGCCCACGCCGCCCCCGGGTCGCCTGGCACTGATCGCCGAGGTGGCGGAGCGGCGGAAGGCGAGGGCGAAGCGGGAGGGAAAAGCTGGGAAGCAGCGGTGAAGGTCGAAGGTCGAAGGTCGAAAGTCGAAGGTCAAAGGTCGAAAGTAGACTCTTGACTTTCAACTTTCGACTTTGAACCTCCTCACCCTCACCGCTTCTCCAGCAGCTCCGCCGGTATCCTTCCCGCATCGCCCAGAGCACCCCACTGCAGGTTGCGGAAGCCCGCCCGTAGGGCCGCGGCCACCGCCTCCGGGCTCACGCGCGAGAGCCGGTCCACGAGGTCGAAGGCCCGCGCCGGATCACCGTACGCCCGGGCCGCGTGCGCCACGGCCCCGGCAATCGCCTGGTTGCGCCGACGGCTCGAGTAGTACTCGGTGGCGAACACGGCCAGGGTGTCACGGATGCGCTTGCCGTCCGGCGGCTCGGCGATCAGCGCATCGACCGCGGCGTGGATCTCGCGGATCACGGCCTCGGGATCCGTGCTGCTGGCGTAGAGGTAGCCGAAGTTGGCCCGCGCCGCGGCCACGCCGCAGCTCACCGCGTACGCCAGGCCCTTGCGCGTGCGGACCCGCTCCCACAGGTCCTCGGAGAGGATGCGGAAGGCCAGCCGGGACGCCTCGTACCCCTGCTCGCCCGGACCGGGCAAGGCAAAGAAGGCCAGCAGGTAGTCGGTCTTCAGCTCGCGCGCCTCCACGCGGGCCGCTGCCGCGGCCGGCTTCCACGCCGGCAGGCCGGGTTGCGGATCGCCCGGCGGGAGCCCGGCCAGGGCCTTGGACAGCGTTGCGGCGAGTACGTCCGGATCGAGATCGCCCACGGCCACGATGCGCAGGCGCCGGGCGCGGACCAGATGTTCGTGATGGGCGCGCAGCTCGTCGGCCGTGATGCCCTGCAGGGTCTCGGGCAGACCATCGGGCCGCCGGGCGTACGGGTGACCCTTGAAGGCCAGGTCCCCGGCCAGGCGCTCGAGCCGGCCGTCCGGCGAGTCGAGCGCGCGCCGGGCCTCGTCGATCATGCGCCGCTGCTCGCGCTGCAGGGGGGCCTCGGGCAGCGAAGGGGCGAGCAGGGCCCCGGCCCATAGCGGCACCAGGTCGGGCAGGAAGCTCTTGACGCAGGACAGGCCCAGCCCGGCCGAGTCCACGCCCGCGCTCGCGCTGAGCCGGCCGCCGGTGCGGTCGAGCAGGTCATTGACGGCCTCGTACGAGAACCCGGCCGTGGCCCGGCGGGCGGTGCGCAGCAGCAGCGCGGTCGTGCCGTCCTTGCCCTCGGGCTCGTCGAGCACGCCGCCGTCGAGCGAGGCCAGCAGGTGCACGATCGGCACGCCCGGCGTGCGGACCACCAGCAGGGGCACGCCGCTGCCCTCGAGGGTGCGTTGCTCGATGGTCGGCGCGGCGAGCGCCGATCCGGCGGCGAGCAGGAGGGTGCAGGGGGCCAGCCAGCGAAGGGAGCGAGCGATGGTGTGTCTCATGGCTGCACCTCCGTCGTGTGCGGCCGGTCCGCAGGCCGGCGTCCGGCGCGCCGGGATGCGATGTCCGAGCACGAAGGTCCGGGCAGCACGCTCGCCAATGGCTCGCGTGGGCATCCCGCCGACCGGGCGCCGGCCTGCGGACCTCCTGCTCCGATTGGCCGGATGCCGGTCTGCGGATCTTCTACCCCGATCGACCGGACGCCGGCCTGCGGACCTCCTGCACCGATTGGCCGGATGCCGGTCTGCGGATCTTCCACCCCGATCGACCGGACGCCGGCCTGCGGACCTCCGTCTCCGGGGAAGCGGATCCCGTGCTCGTCGATCGCGGCCTGCGAGACCTGCACGGCCACCAGCCGCGGCTTGCCGATCAGGTAGCGCTCGAGGTACGCCTTGATGTCGGCCCGCGTCACCTGGCGCAGGCGCTCGCCATAGGTCAGGTAGTAGCCGATGCCCGTGGTGCACCACCACGAGCCCAGGGCCAGGGCGTACTCCTCCGTGTCCTCGCGGTCGAACTGCTCGGCGACCCACAGCCGGGTCTTGGCCCGCTGGAGCTCCTCGTCGCTGAAGTAGTCGGGATCGCCGAGCCGGTCGATCTCGGCCAGCAGCGCCGAGACCGCGGCGTCGACCTTGCCCGGCTCGACCAGGGCCGAGAGGTAGATCGGCCCGGTGTGGGCCAGCGTGTAGTACGCCAGCCCGGCGCGCAGGCAGGTGCCCGAGTCGACCAGGGTCTTCTGGAAGCGCGCGTTCTTCTGCGAGAGGATGAAGCTCAACACATCGGCGGCATACGTGGCTCCGGGATCCCGGCCCACGCTCGGCCCCTGCAGCACGATGCGCACCGTGGCGGTCTGCACCTCGGCCAGATCGAGGATACGTTGCTCGGGCTGCGTCAGCGGCGGGTGCGCCGGCACCGCCGAGGCGGCGAGGGGATCCGCGGCCCGCGGCCAGTCATCGAAGACCTTGCGCGCCGCGGCCAGCGCGGCCGCGGGCTCGAGGTCGCCGGAGAGGATCAGCGCCGCGTTGTTGGGCACGTAGAACCGCGCCCGGATCCGGCGCAGCACCTCGGGCGTCACGCGCTGCACCACCGCGCGGTCGCCGAGCACGTTCTTGCGCTCGGGATACTCGTAGAACAGCGCGTCGCTGATCGCGCGGTGGAAGCGGAAGCTCGGCACCGACTCGGCGCGATCGATCTCGGCCAGCACCGCGCCGATCTCGGTCTTGATCTCGTCCTCGTTGAAGCTCGGAAAGCGCACCGCGTCGAGCATGAAGTGCAGGCCCGCCTCGAGGTTTCCGCTCGGCAGCGTGAAGTAGTAGCGCACCGCCTCGTTGGAGGTGATGCCGTTGAAGTCGATGCCCAGCTCGCGGGTGCGGGCGAGGTACGCCGACTGGTCGGGCAGCGAGCGGTTGCCCTTGAAGAACATGTGCTCGTAGAAGTGAGCCAGGCCGTTGGTCTGCGGCGTCTCGGCAAAGGCGCCGTTGCGCACGGCCATCTCGATCGTGACCAGCGGCGCGCGCGCGTCGCGGATCAGGATCACCTCCAGCCCGTTGTCGAGCATGGTGGTGAACAGGTTGGCGCGCTCGGCCGAGGGCTGGATCAGCTCGCCGGGAGCGGGCGCGGGCTCGGAGCCGGCGCAGCCGAGCAGGGCGGCGAGGACGAAAAGAGCAGGCAGGCGTTTCACGGGTCCTCCCTTCGAGGGTGCGGGCATCCTAGCCGTTGCAGGACGCCGCTGCAATCCGTCCTACAACAGTTGCCAGCACCCACGCCGCGGGGGTATCCTCGGGCCGTTCGCATCCACAGCTGACGGAGCGCCATGCGACGGGCATCCCGGATCTGGCTCGCAACCCTGGCGCTGGCCCTGGCCGGCGGCGCGGCGCGGGCCGACAGCGACCGCCTCAAGGTGGCGGTGCTGGGTCTGCACGCCAAGGGCGGCATCACCGCGGAGCAGGCCGACGCGCTGGGCGACCTGCTGGCCAACTCGGTGCGCGATCTCGGCCGCTTCGACGTGGTGGCCAAGAACGACATCCACTCGATGGTGGCCTTCGAGCAGATCAAGGACAAGCTGGGCTGCGACGAGACCACCTGCCTGGCCGAGATCGGCGGCGCCCTCGGCGTGGACCGCGTGGTCAGCGGCAACGTGACCCGCATCGGCCGGGCCCTGCTGCTCAACCTGCGGCTGATCAACCCGCGCGGGATGGCCGTGGCAGGCGGGGTCTCGCGCAAGATCACGGGCGGCGACGACAAGCTGATCGACGCGCTGCCCGAGGCCGTGGCCGAGCTGTTCCGCGATGAGGATGCCGAAGCGGCGCCCGCGGACAGCGGAGCCGTTGCCGCGGCGCCGGCCCGACCCCCCGCGCGCGTGGTCCGGCGGCTGCACACGGCGCCGGCCAAGGTCGGCGAGGCCTCGCCCGCGGCCCGCACCGTGCGGGTCAAGATCCTGCCCGACGTTGCCGAGGCGCGGATCCTGGTCGACGGCGCCCTGATCGGCAGCGGGCCGGTCGAGGTCGAGCTGGAGGTGGGCGAGCACAGCTTCCGCGCCGAGGCCGAGGGCTATCCCCCGGCCGAGGAGATGCGCAGGATCCAGCGTCCGGTCGACGTGAAGCTGGAGCTGGCTGCGCGCCGCACCGAGCTGCGCACCCGCGCCGAGTGGATCGCGATCCGGGGCTTTGCCGGCGGCGGCGCCGACTTCGACCTCGGGGCCGCGTACTACCTGGGTGCCGAGTTCACGGCCTACACCCTGCGCTGGGAGTCGTTCTACTGGGAGCTGCTGCGCGGGGGGTACGGCACCGCACCGATCGGCTTCTACTACGGCACCGCCCTGGGCTACCCGGTGCACCTCGACGAGGCCGGCGAGCACGAGCTGCGCCTGGGCGTGCACGTGACCGCGATCTACGACAGCTACCCGGGCCTGTCCGGCGTGCAGGTGGCCTACCTCTATCGCGGGCTCGGCGCCTTCACCCTCGAGGTGGGCCTGCTCCAGTTCAGCTACCCGCCGTCCGGCTCGCTGACCCTGGGGCTGCGGATGTAGCCCCGCGATCCGACTTCGCCGAAACCGGATCGCTATGATTGTTGTCTCAAGAGCGTACAATGGAGGCGATGGCGCGAGAGGACCGGGCCCTGATCGAGCGGATGGACCGCCGGCTGCGGATCCGGCTGCTGCTGGGGACGGGCGCGGGCGCGCTGGTGCTGGCCGGCTTCGTGCTGCTCACCGCGCACGCCGAGGCCTTTGGCGCGTACCTGCGTGGCGAGACCGACCTGCTCGGGCGCCTGTACTACGAGCCCGAGCGCGAGCCCGATCCGGCCGCGCTGGCCGGCATCGACCTCGAGCGCGTCCACGCAGCCCTGCTGCCGACCTGGATCGTGGCCCTGGGCAGTGCCCACACGCCCTGGGGCCACCGCCGGGCCGACGAGGCGTATGCTGCGTTGCAGGCCGAGGTGGAACCGGACGAGAACCTCACAGCGCTGCTCGACGAGCTGCGAACGCTGGTCCACCGCGGGCAGCTCGTCGACCACGCGGACCGGCTGTTCTACCTGTGCTGGGCCTGGAGCGCGTACCTCGACGAGCAGCAGCAGCCCTACTGGATCCACGGCAGCGTGATCGTGTCGAGCGGCGACGCGACGTTCTACGTCAAGTCGTACAGGGTTCTGCACGACCTGCGCGTGGCCGTGGGCGACGAGACCTACCGCGCGCGGATCATCACCCGCCTCGACAGCCTCAACGTGACCGAGGCCTATCTCGGCGCCACCAGCAAGGACAGCGATGGTGCCTTCCTGCTCGCCGAGCGGGTGCTGGAGTTCGCCGCGGATCACGTGTGGCCCCTGCTCGATCCCGCGCTCGACGAGCAGCAGGACGACCGGGTCCGCGATTTCCTCGAACCGCTGCGGCGCGAGGCTGTGCGTGCGCTCGACCCGGCAGAGCTGACCTTGCTGCGGGACACGGCACCGGTCCGCCGGAACGTGCTCGACGCGGTCGCGGCGATCGAGAGCCGGCGTGAGTGCGGCAGCCAGTTCGTGGTCAACGAGGTGCCGTGGAACGGGTTCGGCTTGCACGACCTCGTCGTCTTCGACGGCCACTCCGAGCTCGACGAGGAGATCGAGTGTCCGGCCGTGACCGCGGCCGAGGCCGAGACCCTGATCGAGGGCTCGCGCAAGCTACGGCACACCGAGGGCCTGGCCGAGGCGGTCGGCGCGCTCACCGCCTGGCTCGCCCGCGGGATCGTGATCCACGAGGCGCGGCACGTGGCCGACGACGCCGAGGTGGACGGACTCGAGACGCCGATGGACTGCCGCGGCTGCCCGCCGCGCTCGTCGGTCACGGTGCGTGCCGAGATCTCGGCGTACCTCGCCTCGCTGGCCTGGAGCGAGTCGCCGGCCGTGGCGCTGTTCCAGGTCTGTCAGGCGCTCGAGGCTGGCCCGGGCCCGCACGTCTCCGCCCTCGACCTGATCCTCGAGCGCCTGGGCCGCGCCTGCGTGGACGGCCCGTCCGGCGACCTGCAGGCGCGCGCGCGGGCGCTGGAGCAGGAGCTGTTCGGCCGCTCGGACCCGATCGGGCTGCCCGACGACTTCCCGGCGCGACTGACCATGCCTTGACCTGATCGCCCGCTCCGGGCGAAGATGCCGGACCGATGCAGAGGTGAATCATGCCCCTTGCCGTGAACCAGGGAACCTTTCTGGACTACGAGGTCTTGCCGGGCGACGGCCCTCCGCTGCTGATGATCCGCGGCCTGTCACGCGACCGTCGCTTTTGGATGGGGCTCGAACAGCTGCTCACGCGCTCCTTCACCGTGATCGTCTTCGACAACCGCGGCGTGGGCCGCTCGAGCAAGCCCGAGGGCTGGTGGACCGTGCCCCAGATGGCCGACGACGCCGCGGCCGTGATCCGCGCCGCCGGCTTCGAGAGGGTTCACGTCTTCGGCATGTCGCTCGGCGGCATGATCAGCCAGGAGCTGGTGCTGCGTCACGCCGATCTGGTCGACCGGCTGGTACTCGGCTGCACCGGTCCGGGCACTCCCGAGGGCAGCCGGCCGCCGCCGTGGGTGGTGCTGAGCATGCTCACCGCGATCGGCCTGCCCAACTGGCTCTCGAACAAGATCGTGGTGCGCATCACGCTGTCGCCCGAGCACCGCGTCGCCCATCCCGAGACCGGGCAAACCTGGCTCGACCTGCTCGAGCAGGATGATGTCTCGCGCTGGTCCGTGTTCAAGCAGATGGTGGGGGCGCTCAGGCACCACAGCGCCTCGCGGCTGTCCGGCATCACCACCCCCACGCTGGTGCTCTGCGGCGACTCGGATCGGCTGATCCCGCCGAGCAACTCCGAGTACCTCGCCCGCCACATCCCGGGCTGCAGCATGGAGTGGATCTCGGGCGCAGGTCACGACTTCCCGGCCGAGCAACCCGAGGAGACCACGCAGGCCATCGAGCGCTTCTGCCTCGGCCGGGCCTGAGCCGGAGCAGGGGAGGGCGATCGTGCGCGGCTGCCGGGCGCTGGTGACGGCTCTGATCGCGGCGCTGGTACCCGGCCTCGCGTCCGGCGCCGGGCCGGCCAAACCCGAGGCCGCAACCGCGGATCCGGAGCCGACCTCGCCCTTTGGCCGGCTGCAGCCCGTGGTGCAGCAGGGCCACATCGGGCCGATCCGCGCCCTGAGCTTCTCTGACGACGGGTTGCTGCTCGCCTCGTCCGGCGGTGACCACCGGATCCTGATCTGGGACGTGGCCGGCGGGCACGTGGTACGGGCCCTGGAGGGGCATCGCGGTCCGGTGCGGGGCCTGGATTTCGGCAGCGGCGGCCGGTTCCTGGTCTCGGCCAGCGAGGACGGCACGATCCGGCTGTGGGACCTGCGCCGGGGACGGGCCCGGGCCCGGATCGACGTGGGCCTGCCCCTGTTCTCGGTGGCCGCCTCGCCGGACGGCCGCCTGCTCGCGGCCGGGGTGGGACGGCGCAGCCCGGGCCAGGCCGCGGACAACGCGATCCGCGTGTTCGAGGCTGGCAGCGGCAACGAGCTGGCCCGGCTGGCCGGTCACCGGGCGCCGGTGCACCAGCTCGACTTCACCAGGGACGGGCGGCTGCTGGTCTCGGCCAGCGCGGACCGCTCGGTGCGGTTGTGGTCGATGCAGTCCTGGGAGGCCCGTGCGATGCGGCTGGTGCGCTCCCTCGAGGGCCGCCGGGCCGCGCTGCTGCCCGCAACCGGCCGGATCGCCACGGTCGGCGCCCATCCCTATCGCTCGATCACGGTCTCCGAGCTGCACAGCGGACGGCGGATCAAGCGGCTCCCGGCTAGCGCGGCCAGGATCGAGCGGCTCGCCGGCTCGCCCACCGGGCTGTACGTGGCTGCCGGGGACGAGCAGGGCGCGGTGCGGGTGATCGAGGTGCGGACCGGGCGGACCGTCAGGACCTTCGAGGGCGGTGGGCCGCTGGCCTTTTCGCCGGACGGTCATTTGCTGGCCGTGGCCCGAGCAGACGGCAGCATCGGGCTGTACCAGCCGCTCAGCGGACGGACACATCGCGAGCTGGCCGGCCGCACCGGCTCGATCAACGCGCTCGATTTCTCGACCGACGGCCGCAATCTGGCCGCGGCCGACCGCGACGGGACCACGCGGATCTGGAACCTGGATACGGGACGGCTGGTGCGCAAGCTGCTCGGCCACGAGGCCGCGGTCCGCTCGGTGGCGTACTCGCCGACCAAGAGCTTCGTGGCCACGGCCGCGGACGACGGCTTCCTCCTGCTGTTCGACACGGCGCTGGGCAAGCTGCACGACGAGGTGGAGATCTCGGGTGTGCGCCGGATCCTGTACTCGCCGGACGGCCGGCACCTGGCCGCGGCCGGAGGTGCCGGGACACGAGTGATGCCTGCGGACAGCAGCTTGATCGGCGAGGCGCTCTGCTTCTCGCCCGACTCGCGGCATCTGCTGCTGCGCCGGCCGGGCCGGCCGCTCCAGGTTCACGATCTGGCCAGCGGCGAGCTCGAGGGCCAGCTCGACGTGCCCGACGCCTCGGTCGCGGCGTACGCGCCTGACGGCTCGGCCCTGGCCGCGGCCGCGCCCGGGAGCGGGATCGTGCTGCTCGATCCGCGAGGCGGCAAGCGCACGCGGGTCCTGCCGTCCGAGGGCGGTGCCGTGGTCGCGCTGGGGTACTCGCCGGACAGCCGGCTGCTGGCCGTTGGCAACCGAGACGGCGGAGTGCGCCTGCTCGATGCGGCCAGCGGCGAGATCGAGCATCGACTGTGGCACGCCGGCGCGGTGCGCGACCTGCGCTTCTCGTCCGACGGGCGGTACCTGGCCTCGGCCAGCGACGACGGCGCATTGCGGTTGTGGAATCCGCGCACGGGCCAGCCGTTGCTGCAGGCCGTGGGCCTGCCCGGGCATGCCTTCGTCGCGATCTGGTCCGACGGACGGATCCTGGTGCCCGCCGACGCGGGCGATCGCCTCAGATTTACCGAGGGATTACAGTCCTTTGAGATGAATGCCGCTCTCGAGCGCCTGCCCCATCCCGAACTGGTGGCTCCGCTCGATTGAAATCTCGAGTCGATCGCGCTATAAGATCAAGCTCCGCCAGTCTGTCGGCTCGAATTTCCGGGTCGAAGCAACGCAGGAAGGGTCGCATCCGGTGCGAGACAGGAGCCACAGCCCTAGCCGCCGCCGCTCCGATTGCCGCCAACGGCGGCACCCCAGCCGCGTGCTGCGGACCCGGGGCGGTGATCTGGCGCTCGAGGCGGCCCGGCTGTGGCAGGAGAATCCCGAGCTTGAGCGCCGGCTGGCCGCGGCCGGGGATTTGGAGCAGGCCCGGGAGTCGCTGTTCGAGTATCTCGATACGGTTGAGCGGCGCCTGCTATGGGAGGAGACCGAGCTCCACCCGCTGGAGAAGAGCCTGGCCCGGCGCGCGGTGCGCCTGCTCAAGGACCTGTTTGCGCCGGTCAGCGAGATGCGCACGCGGTCCTCGGCCGTGGAACCGCTGTGGCGGCTGGCGCGGGGCAGCGCGCTGGGCGCGGACGAGGGCATCGGTGCCGGCTTCGTGATCGAGTTCATCCACCTGTTCCGGGCCGTGCACGGCCGCACCGGGATCTACACCGGCAAGGGCGACAACCCGGAGTTCTTCAGGCTGCGAGGACGCGAGGCCGCGGAGGTCCGGACCGAGGTGCTCGACCGGATGGCGACCGACGTGGTCGAGGGCATGCAGCGCTACATCTCGGGCCTCGAGCCCGAGGTGATCGACCGCCGGGTCGAGAACCGTGCCCGCATCCTGGAGTACTTCGGCGGCAGCGATGCGGACTGGAACGATCACGTGTGGCAGCTGCGGCACGTGATCCGTACGCCCGGTCCGCTGCTCGACCTGATCGATCTGTCCGAGGACGAGGCGGATGCGGTGCGGGAGGCCTGCCGCATCCAGCTGCCCTTTGGCATCACCCCGTACTACCTGAGCCTGATGGACCGCTCGCGCCGCTCCCCTGCTGACGACCATGCGGTGCGGGCCCAGGTGATCCCGCCCCCCGACTACGTGGAGTGGATGAAGCGCCACCGCGAGGACCGGGATCGTGTGCTCGACTTCATGGGCGAGCGCGACACCTCGCCGGCCGACCTGATCACGCGGCGCTATCCGATGATCTGCATCCTCAAGCCGTACAATACCTGCGCCCAGATCTGCGTGTACTGCCAGCGCAACTGGGAGATCGACGAGTGCCTGGTGCCCGAGGCGATGGCCTCCCCCCGGGCGCTGGAGCGGGCCCTGGGCTGGCTCGACGAGCACCCGGGCGTGGGTGAGGTGCTGGTGACCGGCGGGGATCCCTGCGTGATGCGCACGGCCCACCTGCGCCGGGTGATCGAGGCCCTGGCCGAGAAGCCGCAGGTCTTCCGCATCCGCGTCGGCACCCGGACGCCGGTGGTGCTGCCGATGCGCTGGACCGGCGAGCTGATCGACATGCTCGCCGAGTTCCACGAGCCCGGACGCCGCGAGATCGTCCTGGTCACGCACTTCGAGCACAGCTACGAGGTCACGCCCGAGGCCCGCGACGCGGTGCAGCGGATCCGGCGCGCAGGGATCGGAATCTGCAACCAGCAGGTGTTCACCTTCGAGAACTCGCGTCGATTCGAGTCGGTCAAGCTGCGTCGCGATCTGTGCGCGATCGGCGTGGCGCCGTATTACACCTTCAACACCAAGGGCAAGGAGGAGACGCGGCACTACCGCGTACCGATCGCCCGCGTGCTGCAGGAGTGGAAGGAGGAGGGCCGGCTGCTGCCCGGCCTCGATCGTACGGCCCAGCCCGTGTTCAACGTACCCCGCCTGGGCAAGAACCAGCTCCGCGCGGGGCAGGATCATCGGCTGGTGATGATCCGGCCCGACGGCTCCCGGGTCTATGAGTTCCACCCCTGGGAGAAGGGCCTGGCCGCGGTGCCGCCGTACCTGCACGTGGACGTGCCGATCCAGGAGTACCTCGATCGGCTGGCGGACCAGGACGAGGATCCCGAGGACTACGAGACGATCTGGTATTACTACTAGAGCTCTAGTTTTTGGTTTTTGGTTTATGGTCCTTGGTCTTTAGACTATAAACTAATGACTAACGACTGAAGACTCAAAGGTTTTGGTACGAGGACGACGATGGCGGCAAAGTACGACCCCAAGATCCTCGAGCGCCGCTGGCAGGAGCGCTGGGAGGCCGAGAGGCGCTTCGAGGTTGACACCGGCGCCGAGGGCGAGCGGTTCTATGCGCTGGAGATGTTCCCCTATCCCAGCGGCACGCTGCACATGGGCCACATCCGGGTGTACAGCATCGGCGACGTGCTGGCGCGCTACCGGATGGTCCGCGGCGACGCCGTGCTGCACCCGATGGGCTGGGACGCCCTGGGCCTGCCGGCCGAGAACGCGGCGATCAAGGACGGGGTGCACCCGGCCAAGCGCACGCGTGCCAACATCGAGGCCGTGCGCGAGCAGATGAAGGCCATGGGCTGGGGCTATGACTGGTCGCGCGAGTTCGCGACCTGCGACCCCGAGTACTACCGCTGGAACCAGTGGTTCTTCCTCGAGATGCTGCAGCGTGATCTGGTGTACCGCAAGACCGACGCATCGGTGAACTGGTGCCCGTCGTGCGAGACCGTGATCGCCAACGAGCAGGCCGAGGGCGGCCTGTGCGAGCGCTGCGGCACGGAGATCGATCTGCGCACCATGCCCGAGTGGGCCTTCCGCATCACGCGGTACGCCGACGAGCTGCTGGATGATCTGGACAAGCTGCCCGACTGGCCCGAGCGGGTCAAGACCATGCAGCGCAACTGGATCGGCAAGAGCTACGGCGCCGAGGCCGACTTCGCGGTGCAGGGCGCCGATCCGATCCGGGTCTTCACCACGCGGCTGGACACGATCTATGGCTGCACCTTCATGGTGCTGGCGCCCGAGCATGCGCGAGTGCTCGAGCTGACCGCGCCGGACCTGCGCGAGGAGGTCGAGGCCTTTCGCAAGAAGGTGGCCAAGCAGGACCATGCCGTGCGCACCGCCGAGGACGCGCCCAAGGAGGGCGTGTACATCGGCCGCGACGCGATCAACCCGTACACCGGCGAGGCCGTGCCGATCTGGATCGCCAACTTCGTGCTCGCCGACTACGGCACGGGCGCGGTGATGAGCGTGCCGGGCCATGACACCCGCGACTTCGCCTTCGCCAAGAGGCACGGGATCCCGATCCGCACGGTGATCGAGCCCGAGCCGGGGGAATGGGGCGCGGACCACGCGCTCGAGGAGGCCTTCACCGCGGACGGGTACATGACCGGCTCGGGGGAGCACTCCGGGCTGTCCAGCGAGGAGGGCCGCAGGGTGCTGGCCGCGCTGGCCGAGGAGCGGGGCTTCGGCAAGGCCACGGTCAACTACCACCTGCGGGACTGGGGCATCTCGCGGCAGCGTTACTGGGGCACGCCGATCCCGGTTGTCCACTGCGACGATTGCGGCGTGGTGCCGGTGCCCCGCGACGAGCTGCCCGTGGTGCTGCCCGAGGACGTGAGCTTCACCGGCAAGGGCGGCTCGCCGCTGGCGCGGGTCGAGGAGTTCGTGAGCACGCGCTGTCCCGTGTGCGGCAAGGCCGCGCGGCGCGAGACCGACACCATGGACACCTTCGTCGACTCGGCCTGGTACTACGCGCGCTACGTGGACCCGCACAACGACGCCGCGCCCTTCGACCGGGACAGGGTCGACGCCTGGGTGCCGGTGACGCTGTACGTCGGCGGGCCCGAGCACGCCGTGATGCACCTGCTCTACTTCCGCTTCTGGCACAAGGTGATGCGGGACCTCGGCCTGGTCTCCACGGACGAGCCGGTCGAACGGCTGCTGACCCAGGGCATGGTGTGCAACCAGAGCTTCCGCTGCCTCGAGCACGGGTACATCAAGCGAGCCGATCTCGGTGGCACCGAGGACGCGCCCACTTGCCCGCATTGCGGCGAGCCCGTTGAGCGCAAGCTGGACAAGATGTCCAAGAGCAAGGCCAACGGCGTGTCGCCCGACGGGTTCATCGAGCGTTTCGGCGCGGACGCGATGCGGCTGTTCATCCTGTTCGCGGCGCCGCCGGAGAAGGATCTGGAGTGGAGCGACCAGGGGCCGGAGGGAACCTTCCGCTTCCTGCGGAGGGTGCACGACCTGTTCCTTCGTCACGCCGAGCTGATCGCGCCCGTCGAGGGCGCGGCGGATCCTGCGGCGCTGGACGAGGCGGGCCAGGCGCTGTGGCGCAAGATCCACGGCACCATCGCCAAGGTCACCGACGACATCGAGCGCAGCTTCCAGTTCAACACCGCGATCGCGGCGCTGATGGAGCTCCTGAACGAGGCGACGCGGTTCGAACCGCGCGAGGGGGATGAGGTCGACCGGGCGCTGATCGGGCTGCTCGCGGACAGCTTTGCCCGGCTGGTGGGACCCTTTGCGCCGCACCTGGCCGAGGAGCTGTGGGCCGCGTCCGGGCACGAGGAGAGCCTGCTGACCGCGGGCTGGCCGATCCACGATCCGGCGGCGCTCGAGCTCGATCGCGTGGTTGTGCCGGTTCAGGTGAACGGCAAGGTGCGGGCCCAGGCCGACGTGGCGGCCGACGCGGACGACGAGGCCGTGCGCGCGGCCGCGCTGGCCGAGGAGAACGTGCAGCGCCACCTCGAAGGCCAGGAGCCGCGCAAGGTGATCGTGGTGCGGAGGAAGGGCAAGACCGGGACGCCCAAGCTCGTCAGCGTGGTCAAGTGAGAACCTTGCCGTGACCGTGACCGTCTCCGTGACCGATGCCGGCAATCGCCCCTCGGGCTTCGCAGCGATCCAGACACGTTCACGTGCACGTGAGCGTCTCGCACTGATCGCGATGCTCGCAGTGCTCGTGACCTCCTGCGGGTACAAGTTCGGCCGGGGGCCCCGAGGATTGCCCGGAGTGCAGACGATCGCCATTCCGCCCTTCGAGGAGGTCAGCAGCTTCGAGCTCGGCGCGGGCGCGGTGCTCGCCGCGGCGCTGCGGCGGGCGGTGCTCGCGTCCGACGGACTTCAGCTCGCCGACTCCGAGGTGGCCGATGCCCGGGTCGAGGGCCGGGTGCTCAAGCTGCGCGCCTCGTCGATCGCGTACCCCACGGGTGTGGATCCGGGCGAGATCTCGGTCGGCGAGTACCGCCTGGACGTCGCGGTCGACGTCAAGGTGGTGCGCCGCTCGGACGGCAAGGTCCTGTTCCGCGAGAAGCGTTTCTCCGGGCTGGAGGAGTACCTGGCCGGGGCCGAGCCAATCGCCACCACCGAGAACCGGCGCCAGGCGCTGCAGCGCCTGGCGGATCGGCTGATGGCCGATCTGCACGATCTGATGCTGCAGGGATTCTGACTAGCCCAGGGAGGCGACCTTCTTGGCCAGGCGCGACGTCTTGCGCGCCACGCGGCGGCGGGGCAGGATGCCCTTGCCCGCGGTGGAGGAGAGCACGCTCTCTGCCTCGCGGAGCGCTGTGAGGGCCTTGCCCTTGTCGCCGGCCTCGATTGCGGACGCGACGAGCTTCACCGCGCTCCGCGCACGCGACTTGGCATTGCGGTTGCGATCTCTGCGCTTCCGGGTCTGGCGGATGTGCTTCAATGCTGCCTTGTGATGAGCCACCGATCGTCCTCCTGCCCCTGCGGGGGCGCTCCAGAGAAGCCGCTAAATAGCACCGGGAACCCGGTCAAGTCAAGCCTTTCCGTAGTTTTCGGCGATCTGCGCCATGGCCCCGGCAATGCCCTCGTGGATCGCCTTCACGTCGGCCTCGGCCCACTCCGAGGGGTCGCCGCGCAGGAAGCTGGTCTTGTCCACCCGGTTGTCGAAGCGCCCGATCGGCAGGTGGAACACCTTGCCGTGGGCTTCCACACGGATCGTGCCAGGCTTGTCCGAACTCGCGATCAGGTGGTCGATGTCGTCGCAGCCATAGTCGCCGAGCATCACCTCCATGGGCACCCCGTGGTGCAGGATCGAGCCAGGATCGTCTGGGTCGGCCCGGTCCGCATTCTTGCGGCGCGATTCCTCCGGCGTGACCCAGATATACAGGATCGCGGCATTTTTCAGGATATCCTCCGATAGGTGGGCCAGGGCGTACTGGTAGCCGAGGTACCCTGTCAGCGGCATATCCGAGCCGTCGGGACCGCCCCGGGCGAACTCGATGACCACGGTCTTGTCTTCGAGCGAGTCCTGGTAGTTGGCGAGCTTGTCGTCGAGCAGCGTCCGGCACTCGGGCTCCAGCGCTGCGATCGCCTTGTCCAGCACGGCCGGGTCCAGCTTGTCCAGCACGGTGTCGCCGCGGGCGCGGATCCGTGCCGAGTCCAGCCGCTCGAACAGCCAGCGTGCCGCCGAGTGCGGCTCGAAATGGCGCCTGTGCACCAGGTCGTCGTAGTCCTCGTTGAGCAGGGCGACCAGGATCCCCCAGAAGATCGGATCCCGCGCCGGCTTGTCCGGGCCCTGGTAGAACAGGTACTCCCCGCCGGCCTGTTTCAGCTCGTCGTCGATGCGGTGCATCAGGTGCACGTACGGGAAGTCGTCGAGCTGGACCGTGCGTCCCATGTGCAACTCGTCGCGGCTCCGTTCCGGGTCGAGCGAGTCCATGTACTTGCGCACCTCGGACTTGCCCGAGGCGGGCAGGGCCAGCAGCAGCAAGGTATCGATCGTGCGGCTCATCGGTTCGATGCCTTCCTTTCCAGGAGCTCATCCAGGCTCCCCAGGCGGGGCCCGAGCACGGGGGCCAGGGCCGGGCCGGTCTCCCGCTCGAGGCGGTGACCGAGCAGGGTGATGTCGAGCGAGACGGTGGACAGCGCCATCTCCACCAGCGCCGGATGCGAGGTGCTCACCGCCAGGCTGGTGGCCTCGCGTCCCGCACCGCCGAACAGGGCCTCGCGCCTGTCGGCCACCAGCACCAGCCGGTGGCGCCAGAAGTCCTCCAGCTCGGATTCGGGCAGGCCGTAGGTGAAGCTGTGTCCGCCCACGTCGGGCAGGTCGCAGAAGCTGAACAGCACCACATGCACGCCGCGGGCAGTGGCGGCCCGCAGGTCGTGGGCCAGCTCGCTGGTCTCGCGGCACCAGATCGACAGCGCCAGTGTCTCCCGCGCCCGCCCGACCAAGGCTCGCGCCGCGGCGAGCAGCGCCTCGTACCCGCTGACATTGGTCACCTCGCCGTTGCCGGCCGAGGCGCCGAGCGCGGCGAGCACGTCCTCGAACTCACGAAAGGTCGGCGGGGGCCGGCGCTTGAGGTGCTCGATCAGCTCCTCGGGCGGCAGCGGCTCCCAGCGCGGCGGGCCGTGCGCGACCCTGCGCACGATGCCGTCCCGTTCCAGCCGGAGCATGATGCTGCCCGCGGCCGCGACCGGCAACCGTTCGGCCTGTGCCAGCTCGGCCGCGCTGGCCGGGTGCAGGGCGCGCAGCGCCTTGTGGAAGCGAGCCTCGACGCTGGTATAGCCCAGGCCGGCGAGCAGCGCGGTGATGCGATCGTCCATGATGGTGAGGGTGTACCGGGAAGCGACGCAGAGGTCAAGGGGGGGTGGGGCTCCTAGGCCAACCCGAACTTCTGCAGCCTCCTCAGCAGTGCATAGCGCGTGATGCCGAGCAGCTCGGCGGCACGCGTGCGGTTGCCGCCGGCTCGCTCCAGCGCGTCGAGCACCATCTTGCGCTCCACCTGCTCGAGGGTGTCCACTCCGGGCACTAGCTCCAGGCGCTCCAGGCCCGGCTCCCCATCGGCGAGACCCCGGCCGAGTCGGTCGGGGAACTCGTCACGGGTCAGCTCGGCGGTGCGCGTGTGGACCATGGCGCGCTCGATCAGATTCTTCAGCTCTCGCACGTTGCCCGGGAAGTCATAGCTCCGCAACAGCTCGATGATCTCCGCGCCCAGCGGCCGGACGTGCTTGTCCAGGCGCTCGTTGAACAGCGCGATGAACTCGTTGGCCAGCAGCACGATGTCGTCGCCGCGCTCGCGCAGCGGAGGCAGGTACACCGGGAACACGGACAGCCGGTGGTACAGATCGTGGCGGAACTGGCCCGCCTCGACGAGCTGACCCAGGTCGCGGTTGGTCGAGGCCACCAGCCGGGCCTCGACGTCCAGCTCCTGGGTGGCGCCCACGCGACGGAAGGTGCGGTTCTCCAGCACCCGCAGCAGCTTGCCCTGCAGGCTCAAGTCCATGTCGCCGATCTCGTCGAGGAAGACCGTGCCGTCGCCCGCCGTCTCGAAGTAGCCCCGGTGCTGGGTGCTCGCGCCGGTGAAGGCACCCTTCTCGTGGCCGAATAGATGGCTCTCGGCGAGTGCCGCGGGCAGCGCCACGCAGTCGACCGGCACGAAGCTCGATTCGGGCCGGCCGCTTTGCGAGTGGAGGAAGCGGGCCGCCACCTCCTTGCCCACGCCGGACTCGCCGAGCAGCAGCACCGTGGTGCCAGGGGCCTGGGAGACTTCGCGGAGCTGCTCGAGAGCCCGGAGGATCGCCGGTGACTCCCCGGTGAGGCGGTGGCCGAAGCTCTGCAGCGCGGTACGCAGCACGCCGAGCTCGCAGCGCGAGCGGACTTCGAGCGCCTTGTCCACCAGCGGATCGAGCGAGGTGCTCTTGACCAGGTAATCCTCGGCGCCGCGGCGCATGGCCTCGACCGCGCTGGCGATGGCCTCGTACGCGGTCATCAGCACCACGCAGGTGCCGGGCTGCAGCCGCAGCAGCCGCGGCAGCAGGTCCACGCCGTCGGTGTCGGGGAGGCGCTGATCGAGCAGGATCAGGTCGTACGTGGTGCGTTCGGCCAGGTCCATCCCCTGCGCGCCGGTGACCGCGGTGTCGGTCTCCATGCCCTGGCGTCGGAGCTTGCGAGCCAGCGCACGGCCGAAGCTGGCCTCGTCGTCAACGACGAGGGCGCGGAAGCTACCCTCGTCGGCGGTCGTCTCCTGCATCGACCCCCTCTGCGGCGTGCGTTAGCGCAGCACCTTCTCATGGCCGGGCAGCCGGTACGCGTACACCTCGTCGGGTGGCTCGCGAAACAGCACGAGCCCGGCCGGGGCCAGGCTGAAAGGCTGGAAGTACCCGGTCACCGTGTCGATCACCTCGCCGGTGATGTCGAGCCATTCGACCTCGTGACTCCTGCCGCCCGGCACGGTCCACAGCTCGAAGGTCTGCCCGGGCGAAAGGCTGCCGTCGATACCTATCGCGATCGAGGCCCAGCGGCCGGCCAGGCCCGGGGGCGTGTAGATCCGGGCCATGGCGTTGACCGTGTCTACCCGTTCGAGGATGGCGTCGTACGTGTAGTCGCTGATCCAGTACGGGTCGCAGTACGACATCAGGTCCTTGTAAGAGTTGGGGTTCTTGAGCTTTCCGTCAACCACGTCATAGCCCCACACGCCGATGGACGCGTTGGTGTACGGGTAGTTGGGATCGATTCCTTCGAGCGGGCTGCCCGGCGGAGCGCAGGGCGAGTGCTCCCGCCCGTGGGCGTGCCCCACCTCATGAACCATGGTTTGGGCCGACAGCTCGCCGCTGTAGCCGAGGCCGATGCTGGAGCGGGCCCAGGAGTCGGTGGCCCGCTGGGCCAGGTTGCTCATCCCGGCAACGCAGCCGCTGCTGCAGAATGACATGAGGCTGCTCGCCGGCTCCACCAGCCCGTAGATGTACTGGTGGCTGCGCACCCCGCGGCTGCCGCGCAGGTTCATGATCGACTGCAGCAGGTTGGACCAGCCGCTGCCGTAGGCCGAGATCGTGCTGTTCCAGTCATAGACCGAGGACACGGTGATGTCGATCGACGGCGCCGGGTACATCCCGTATAACCAGTCCTCATATATCTGGATCTGGCTGCTGCTGGTGTCCGGCATCCGGCCCGAGCCGTCGGCGTTGTACCGGATCGGGATCAGGATCAGATCGATCGAGTCGCCAACGTCGGTCTCGTCGAGGTCGGCCATGCCCGAGCTCGGCCACTGGGCCTGGTCGGAATCGCCGCTGGCCTGGCTGCCGCCAGACTCGCGCAGTGTCACGCGGTAGCTCAGATCCCCGGCGATCCACTCTCCCGGGATGTCGACATTGAGCGAGCTGGACAGGTCGCTGTCCGTGGAGTCACTGTCGATGCGGATCGCGCTGGCCGAGAGCGTCTCCACGCTGGCGCGCGAGGACTGGAGCTCGACCTCGGCCGACACGTAGCGGTCCTGCCAGCCGGCCTGGCGCGTGACAAAGATCCGCAGCAGCGCGTCCTTGCCCTGCACGATCCCGGCCGTGCGGTTGTGCACCTCCTGGCCGTTCTGCATCAGCGGGATCTTGACCGCCTGGAAGATCGCGATCTCGGAGATGTCAAGGCCGCGCACCAGGCCTGGCTGCCCGGTGTCGGTGTCCGCGTCGGTGTCCGCATCGGTATCCGCGTCGGTATCCGCGTCCGTGTCCGCGTCGGTATCAGCGTCCGTGTCCGCGTCCGTATCAGCGTCCGTGTCGGTATCCGCGTCCGTGTCCGTGTCCGTGTCAACGTCGGTGTCGTTGTCCGCGTCAGTGTCCAGGTCCAGGTCGAGATCCAGGTCCGAATCGGAGTCGAGATCCAGGTCCAGGTCGAGATCCGTGTCCGCGTCTGCGGCGTCGTCCGGGGCCACGCAGCCGGGAGCCGTGAGGTAGATTCCGGAGAGCAGGAGCAGGACCATCGCAAGGGTCGGTCTGTTCATCGGTCGCTCCCTTTCGCCCCCGCTCCCGAAGGTGCTTGATGATACTTGGAGTTCTGATGAAATGCAATCGTCCCCATCCCTTCCCAGCCGTTTCTGAGGATTGCAGCCCCTTCCTTCCCTTCCCTTCCTTCCTTCCCCTTCCCAGGTGCCACCCGAGTAGTCCTCGCAGACCTCACCCAGGTATCGGGCCTTCCCAGGTGCCACCCGAGTAGTCCTCGCAGACCTCACCCTTCCTTCCCAGGTGCCACCCGAGTAGTCCTCGCAGACCTCACCCAGGTATCGGGCAGCAGAGTCCAGGATTCCGGACGGTCGAGTCCAGGATTCCGGACGGTTGCCTGATTTCGCGCCGGGCGCGCGTC
>Ga0272442_10002390_pt1 | contig 27320 bp, 24 predicted proteins | sample SSMForm2O_FD_200262 | JGI IMG/M metagenome (GOLD analysis project Ga0272442, IMG submission 200262) | Marine sediment archaeal communities from Little Sippewissett salt marsh, Falmouth, MA, United States - SSM-Form-2O | ecosystem: Environmental > Aquatic > Marine > Wetlands > Sediment ... | reverse complement strand
GGGGTGACGACATTCACATTTTTCGGGCCGACCTCCACCGCAAAGTATAACTCATGGGAGTGAAAAAACAATCCGTCAGAGCTTCTCCAGGAACACGCCGCTGCAGAGATCGCCCGGCTCTTCGATCCGAACCCGGACAAGGCTGCCCGCCTTCAGGCCGGCCGGCAGCGGTGAGTCGGCCGCAGCGGTCAGCAGCACCTTGAGGTAGTTGCCGCTTACGCCCCGCCACCCTCCGGACTGCTCTTTCTCCAGTACCAGCTCCACCTCTTTACCCCGCCAGCTCTCGGCATAGGCAAGGTAGAGCCGGTCGGACACAGCCCGAAGCTCCCGGGCCCGCTCGTCCCGGATGCGCTCCGGCACACGACCTCCCATGTCCGCGGCCGCCGTCCCGGGGCGGGGTGAAAAGGGAAACACATGCAGGCGGCTGAAGCGCAGGCGCTCCACCAGTGCCCTGGTTTGCAGGTAGTCGGGATTATCCTCGCCGGGGAAGCCGACGATCACGTCCGCGGCCATGAAGGCCTCCGGCTTCGCCCGCCGCAGCAGCACCACGGCGCGCTCCACCTGGGATGCGGGGTAGCGACGGCGCATCCCGGCCAGAACGCGGTCGGAACCGGACTGCACGGGCAGATGAAAATGGGCGCAGATCCTCGGGTCCGCCAGAACCTCCGCCAGCTCTTCGTCGATCATCTCCGGCTCCAGGGACGACACCCGCAGGCGCAGCCCTCTTATCCCCTCGAGCATGCTGCGGAGCAACTCGGTGAGCCCCGTCGTACCATACCGGTAGGCACTGACGTTCACTCCCGTGAGCACCAGCTCCTTGTATCCGGCTCGTTCACAGTCCTCCAGGCGCTGCAGCAGGATCTCCGGTGCGGCGCTTACAGACTTTCCCCGGGCCAGGGGAACCCGGCAGTAGGCGCAGCGGTTGTCGCAGCCGTCCTGGATCTTCAAAAAGGCCCGGGAATGAAAGGAAAAATCGCTCACCTGGAAATTGAAACGGTTGATGCGGTGTGGCTGTTGCAGGAGGCTGCGCACAACGTCCGCGCCCCCCTCCGGACCCGCTTTTTTCAGCAGGGGGGGCAGCTCAAGCAGAAGATCCTTGTCGTCATGGGGTACTATCAGAACGTTCTCGCCCAGGCGGGAGATCTCCTCGCCATTGAGCTGGGCATAACAGCCGGTTACGATGAGCAGGGCGCCGGGGTGCCGCCTGGAGAGACTGCGGATCAGGCGGCGGGCTTTTTGCTCGCTTTTCGAGGTGACGGTACAGGTGTTGATGATGTAAACGTCGGCTTCAGGCCTAACGGCTTTCGGCTCGGCCGTCCGCTCCTCGCCTGCCGCGCCGACAGAAAATCCTTCATCTCTGAAAGAGGCGGCAAGGGCCTCGGTTTCATACTGATTGAGCTTGCACCCGAAGGTGTAGAATGACGCCCTCATCCCCCGCTGAGGCGTCCCTCCACCCGGGATTTGCCTCTGCCGGCGTCGGCCTGGTTGGGATTGAGGGCCAACGCCTTGTTGTAGGCTTCCAGGGCCCACTGGAAATCCTCGGCCTTTTCGCGGGCGTAGCCCAGGCGGGCCCACCAGGAGGCGACATTGGGAGAGTGATACAGAGCCGTGGACAGGGCGATATCGGCGCGATGGTACTGCCCTTCCTGGATGAAAATCTCACCCATGAAAAAGTAGACCACCTCGATGCGGCCCCCCGTGGGGGCAATCGCCGCATATTCCTCGAACAGCGCCAGGGCTTCCCGGCGCCGCCCCAGATAGAACAGGGCCTCGCCGTTGATTTCGATCAGCCGGGGGTCGTAGCGGGAAACGGCCAAAGCCTTCTGGCCGTAATCCAGGGCTTCCTGGTACCTTTCGAGCTTCAGCAAAGACCAGCCCAGCACTGCGTAGGCATCCATGCGGTTGGGCATCTCTTCCAGCTCTTCCAGGCAAACCTGCATGGCCTGCCGGTAGTCTCCGTTCCTGTAGAGCTCCAGGGCGTCCTTCTTGTCCTGCCCGTAGACTGCGGCCAGGGGCAGGAGCAGGACGAGCAGGACCGTACATGCCCTAGCGTTCATTGCCGCCCTCTCTGCGCCGCTCCTTCTGCATGGCACAGCGGCCGTCATAGCGGCAGCCGCTTTCGATGACCAGGTCCGGAGTCGACAGGTCCCCGTTGACCATAGCCGTGGAAAACAGCTCGACCCGGGCGTGGGCAACGATGTCTCCCTGGATCTTGCCTTTCACGGATACCTTGTTGGCTTCGATTTTGGCCTTAACCGAGGATTTTTCCCCCACGTAGAGGTCCGAGGTGGCCTTGATCTCACCCTTGAAGCGGCCCTTGATCATCAGGGGCTTCTTGAAGCTCAAAACACCCGTAAAGTCGATGTCCTCTGCCAGAACCGTATCGATCTCGTTTTCTTCCACACCGCTGATTCTTATATCCCGCATCACATTCTCCATGGTATTCTGAGCCATCCTACTGTTTAGGCCGGACGGTGTCAAGGAGAGGGCTTCTCCGCACCCTCGTCCAGCAGGGAATTTATGTCCGTCAGGGCTTCCCCCAGGGCGGTGCGCATCTGCCGTGTATAGGGATTGTAGCGCTGCAGATCCAGGAAAAGCTGCCGGGAATCGTTGCAGGTCTGGCCGATGATATCCAGAAGCTTTGCGTAGCCCCTGGAGGCGATCTGAGAGTCATGCAGGGAGAGATCAGCCAGCACCCGGCCCAGGTAGTGGGTCAGGCCCTGGGTAAAAGCCGCCTCGCGGTCATGCTCTTCCGGCTTCATCTTCAGGACTTTCAGCCCCAGGGAAGTGAAGAAGCCGCTCCACTCCGCCACTGTCTCCCCGTCGACCCGCACGGGAGACAATATCAGGGGCAGCCCCTTCACGCCGCTGCGCGCAGAATCCGGCCCGAACATCGGGTGAGTGGCCAGAATCCGCACCCTGGCCGGCAGGATTTCAGCCATCCAGGCCGCCGGCAGCGCCTTGACCGAACATGTATCCATAACCAGGGTCCCCGGCCGGAGGCGCCCCGCGATCCGCTTAAGAACCTCCTCCAAAGCGGAGATGGCCACGCAGAGGATCACCACCGGCGCGCTTAAGAGCTCATCCTCGTCGACCCGGTCTACCCCGGGCGGCACCTCCCGGCCCGGATTACGGGAATAGGCCCTGAGATTGAAATGAGCGGCCAGGAGGCGGGCGTAAAATGTTCCGAACCTGCCCAGGCCGTAAATACCGACCGTCTTCTTTTCTGTGGTCACAAAACTCTTCCCCGGATACCCGGTAATCAGAGCTCAAAGGCCTCTTTAAGAGCCTCCACCGCTCTGTCCGCTTCCTTCTGATCAATGACATAAGAAATCTTGGTTTCAGATGTGGTCACGGTTTTCATAATGATGTTTTGCTCCGCCATGATCTCGAAAAGCCGGGCGGCGACGCCGGATTGGACCTCCATACCGGCGCCCTCGATGGTGATCTTGCTGATCTCCTTGACCACGTCCATCCAGGAACCCTGCAGGGGCTCTTCGAATTCACGCACCAGCTGCAGGGTCTTTTCCACATCAGCCCGCGGCAGGGTAAAGGAGATGCTCAACTCCCGCTCCACCGGTGCGGTTTGGCTGATCATGTCCAGGTTGATGTTCTCCTCCCCTACCCGCTTGAACAAATCGGAGATGACCTGGGGAACCGCCGGTACCTTGTTGATAGAGACAAGCGCCTCGTCATCGCTGCGGTAGAGGTTGGTCACCGCACTGTTCTCGGTGATCATATCCTTCATGGTATAGAATCCCACCGGCTTGCCGGTGAGGTAGCGGGCAGCCTGGATCGCCCCGGCGGCGAAGACCTGCTTGGAGAAGGCGGAGTGGGTAATTTCCACCAGTTCGTCCTTGCCGGCGAAAATCACCTGGTGCTCGCCGACTATGGTACCTCCGCGTACGGCGTGAATGCCGATCTCCTGCTCCGCCCGCCTCTGGTTGCGGGCATGGCGGCCGAAAATGTAATTCTTGGAATTGAGGAAAACCTGATTCATTGACTCCGCCAGGGCGTAGGCGGTTCCGGAGGGCGCGTCTTTTTTCAGATTGTGATGCTTTTCGACAATCTCTATGTCGAAGCCCTCGCCCAGGACGGCGGCGGCTTTCTGTATGAGGTCTGAGATAAGGTTGACACCCACCGACATGTTGGCGGCCTGGAGAATGGGGATCAGGTCCGCCTTTTCCCGAATCAAGGCCTTGTCCTCATCACTGTGCCCGGTCGTGGCGATCAAGAGGGCGATTTTCTTACGTACGGCGCCCTCCAGCAGACCGTGAATGGACTCCGGCGTGGAAAAATCGATCATCACGTCCGCATCCAGACCGCAGTCCGCCATTTTTTCGAACACGGGAAAATCTGTCTCGGCCTGCGTCTTGCCGACATCAATACCGGCCACGATCTCCACATCCGGAACGGCGGCCGCGAACTGCGTCACTACCTGTCCCATCTTGCCATAGCATCCATGCAGAATAATACGTACCATCACGCGCCTCCTTGAATCTGGCGCTATCCTATCAGATGCCCGGGCTCGGTGCAAGATTTCTTTTCCGGTGCATTTGCTTGCGCGGGGTGAAAACCCATGTTAAGATATCGCCAATACCAGCTATCGCGACCGTTCACAGGAGTAGAAGAGATGAGCTTTATCGAAGTCATGAAGACACGCGCCCGCAACAATCCCCTGAAACTGGTCCTGCCTGAAGGCCTCGAACCGCGTACCATAAAGGCTGCCCAGATCATCACCGAAACCGGACTGGCCGCCGGGGTCACCTTGCTCGGCAATCCCGACGAGATCGAGAAAATCGCTGAAAAGGAAGGCTGCAGCCTTAGCGGTGTGACAACCTGCGCGCCGGAATCACAGCCTGAATTGGAGGAGTATGCCAACGAGCTCTACTCCTTGCGCAAACACAAGGGTATGACTCCAGAAGACGCCCGTTCCGCCGTGGTCAGTCCTTTGAATTGGGGCTGCATGATGGTGCGAAAGGATGCGGCCCAGGCCATGGTAGCCGGCGCTGAGAATTCCACGGCCAATGTCCTGCGTTCAGCCCTCACGATAATCGGCACCAGCCCGGGCACCAAGGTCGCTTCCTCCTGCTTCGTCATGTATTTGCCGGGCAGCGCCTGGGGTGTGGATGGTCACCTTATCTTTTCCGACTGCGCCACGGTTCCCGACCCGGATCCCGTGCAGCTATCCGAGATCGCCATCTCCGCGGCCCACTCCTGTCTCACCTTACTGAGCGCCGAGCCCATGGTAGCCCTGCTCAGCTTCTCCACCAAAGGAAGCGCCACCCACCCCCAGGTGGACAAGGTGGTGCAGGCGGTGGAGCTGGTGCATGCCAAGCAGCCGGACCTGAAAGCTGACGGAGAGCTGCAGTTGGACGCCGCCCTGCTTACATCCATCGGCGCCAAGAAAGCGCCCGATTCCCAGGTTGCCGGCAAGGCTAATGTACTGGTCTTTCCCGACCTGAATGCCGGGAACATCGGTTACAAGCTTGTGCAGCGGCTGGCCGGCGCCGAAGCCTACGGGCCCTTCCTGCAGGGCTTCGCCAAACCTGTCAGCGATCTCTCCCGCGGCTGTTCTGTGGACGACATTGTCAATACCTCGGCCGTGACCCTCGTTCAAGCCCAGAAACGCTAGCCCGGGCGATGTCCGTCCCTGTCCCCCCGCCGGAGGGAGGGGCAGGGACGCGACAGTCCGGGCGAAATCCCACAAAGTCAAATTTCTTTCGTGAATAAGTATTGATCCTTAGTGGATGAATATTTATTATAGATCAATTAATTTAATGGGGAGGAAAAGATGTTTCAAGGTGTTTTCACGGCGCTGGTCACTCCATTCAAGGCTGACCTGACGCTGGATGAGCAGGCCCTGAGGAACCTGGTCGATTTCCAGATCGAGAACGGAATCGACGGCCTGGTTCCCGTGGGCACCACAGGTGAAAGCCCTACTTTAAGCCCGGAAGAAACCGAGCGGGTCATCGGCATCGTGATAGAGCAGGCCAATGGAAGAGTTCCCGTGATCGCCGGGACGGGCTCCAATCACACCGATAAAGCGATCCATATGACCGAGATGGCTAAAAAACTCGGAGCCACCGCCAGCCTCCAGGTTGCGCCCTACTACAATAAACCGACCCAGGAAGGCTTTTACCGCCACTTTACCGCCATCGCCGAGGCGGTTGACCTCCCCCTGGTGGTTTACAATATCCCGGGCAGGTCCGGTAAAAACATCGAAAATTCAACCATGGTCAGGCTGGCGGCGCACAAAAACATTGTCGCCGTGAAGGAGGCCAGCGGCAGCATCGCCCAGATGATGGATCTGATTGCTAAAAAGCCGGATGATTTTGTGGTGCTTTCGGGCGACGACAACCTGGTTTTTCCCCTGATGGCCCTGGGGGGCAAAGGTGTTGTCTCCGTGGCCAGCAACATCGTACCCGACAGGATGAGCAGCTTCGTCACGTCCGCCCTGAAGGGAGACTGGGACAGCGCCAGGAAAATGCACTACGAACTGCTGCCGCTTTTCAAGGCGATTTTCATCGAGACCAATCCCATTCCGGTCAAATCCGCCCTGGCCATGAAGGGTATGCTCACCGAGACTTACCGGCTGCCCATGTGCCCTTTGGCGGAGCAAAACCGGGAAGCACTGAAAAAGGTGCTCAAAGAGCTCAAAATCGTTTCCTAGCTTTGCCTGTGCAGGTGCTCCTGCCTGTGCAGGTGCTCCTGCCTGTGCAGGAGCAGTATTCGGTTGCTCAGGCGAATGAAAGCCTCGGGGGGGAGATGCTCGCTGCGTATGCCGGGATCGATCCCCTCCAGGCTTGTCGCCTCCAGCAACAGACCTTTTTTATAAGCGGAAAGCATGTTCCCGGTCAGGAGGTTGTTGCGCAGGGTTTTCCGCCGGGAGGCAAACAGGCTCCGTACAAGGAGCAGGAACAAGCGCCGGTCTTCCGGAAGCACGTCATGCGCCGCAGGCTGCAGCTCGATCACCACCGACAGGACCTCCGGGGCCGGGAAAAATGAGCCCGGTCTTAATTCGAAACAGATGCGGGTCTTGAAAGCATACTGACAGAGCACGGAGAAGGAAGAATAGTTCTTGCTTCCCGGAGCGGCGGTCATGCGCAGGGCCAGCTCCTTCTGGACGGTGAAAACCATCCTGGGGGATGTAAATTCATTTTCCGCAAAAGAGGCCAGGAGTCCCGAGGCAGTGCTGTAGGGCAGGTTACCCACTACCTTGTCGGGCGTGCCCGCCTCTGCGGCTGTCCTGAGGTAGCTCTTGAGCACATCGCCCTGGACAATGGTCAGCTTTTTACGCCCGCCGTAATTCTTCTCCAAATAACGGATCAAACCCCGGTCGATCTCGAACACCGTCAGCGCTTTGACCCGGGGTAGCAGCGTCGTGGTCAGACATCCAAGGCCGGGGCCCACTTCCCACAGTTTTTCTGATTTTTCGGGAGCAATGAGATCGATTATTTTCTCCCGGGCGCCCCGGTTGATGAGGAAATTCTGGCCCCAGCGTTTCTTGAGGGCCAGGCCCTCCTCCTTGAGCACCGCCGTGATCTCAGCCGGTGAATCGTAGTTCATACCCGATTGCTCCTTTGTGTCGTCCTCGTATGCCGGCAGCTCCCCTGCCGGCTGCGTGCAGCAGGCATCCTGCAGCCAGTGAGGCAGTGTACAGCCTCCAGTCGATTCTCCAGCCCGGCAGCCGGCTTCCCACCTCTGTGATCTTCTCGAGCAGGGCGGTTGTGTATTTCAGTACGGCGGCCAGCACGGATCCGGCCACGGGTAAAGGAGCGGCCAGCAGATAGGCCAGGCCGAACCAGACGCAGAGCGTGACCAGGGGAATCACCAGCAGGCTGGCCAGAATACCGACAGGATAGACAACGCCGAATGCGGCCAGCAGCACGGGCGCCGATGCGGCCTGAGCGCCGGCCGAGCAGGCCAGGGGTCTGTTGATCAGGGGGGGGAGATACGGATTCAGGATCCTGGAAATCTCTCCTCCCAGGCAGAGAATTCCCGAGAGGGAGAGGAAGCTGAGCTGGAAGGATAGGCTGTACACCGCCGCGGGATTGACCAGTAAAATCAGCCCCGCGGCCAGGGCCAGGCAATTCAAGGGATCGCTGTCGCGGTCCAGCACGCGACCGCAGCCTGCCGCAATGAGCATAAGCACCGCCCGGGTCAGGGAGGGTCGTGGCCCAACCAGGCCCAGATAGAGCAGCGTGAACAGCGCACCGATCCAGAAGGCAGTGAAACGGCCGGGCAGGAAAGAAAAGCAGGCGCTGACGAGGATAAACAGAACACCCACGTGCAGCCCGGACAGGGCCAGCACATGGTAGCTGCCGCTGGCGCGGAACCGGGCCACCGTCTCCGGGTTGAGGGCCTCTTTTTCGCCGAACAGCAGGGCCCGGATCAGCGCCGCTGCCCCCGGGGATAGTGCTTCCGTCCGGCGGTCGAGGGCGCCGCGCAGCCGGCTGCGCACGAGGTAGAGCCTCCCGACGCAGCCGGCTTTGACCAGCGATGAGGGTGTGCTGCGGGACAGGTAGCTCTCCGCGCCACGTCCCCCCAGAGGGAACAGGCCCGCCCGGACGGTGAGCTTTTGCCCCATAAACAGCTTTTCGCCCTCCGGGACAATGACGAGCACCCGTCCCCGGGCCGTCGCCGTCACCTCCGGCCCCGAGACATTGGTCAGGCGCAAGCGGTACAAGGTTCGTTTGTTCGCAGCCTGGCTGCTGTCCTCCACCAACCGCCCCGTGAAGCTGTTTACCTGCCGCAGGGGTATGCCGGAAAAAGCCTGCGCCACCGGGCCGCAGCGGCTTCTCAGGCAGGCGGCGGTCCAGCCGAAAGCTGCCGCCATCAGGCAGAGGACCAGCAGCCGCGAGTTCCGGCCCCCTTCCCGGCTCAGCACCAACGCCAGTGCGACAGGTAAACAGGCAATCAGCAAGCAGACTATACCTGATGAGAAGCAGCAGAGGATGGCCGGAACCAGAGCCAGGCTGAAGCAAAAAACCGGGCTGACCCGTGCCGCAGTCATCCGCGGCGGAAAACCGGGACAGGGCTCACCACTTTATTTTTTCCAGGGCTGTCTTGGCGGCGTTCCGGACATTGCTGGAGTAGTTAAGGTACTGTACATACATCAGATCATCGAAGGCCGTTTTGTCGCCCAGCTTTCCCAGGTTGGTAACCACGGCCATCATGATCTGCTCGTCGTAACCCTGTCCCTTCTCGGTATAGGAATTGAGCAGCACCAGGTACTGGGTCAGCCGCACGGCGGCCTCGCTGGTCTGCATGTTTCCCAGGCCGGCGACGGCCTCCAGCAACAGGCCCTTATCGGCCAGACCGCGATCGGTTTCCTGCAGGGTGATATCGAAATGCTCTATCACCAGCGCGGTGGCGGGGGACCACTGGAATTTACCCAGGGCGCTGACGGCCGATTTCCGGATCTCCCGGGTCAATGCCTTTAAATCCGCTTCCTTGACCCCGGTATGGAGAGCGACATCAAGGGCAAAGGCGGCGATCTCGGCTTTTTCGCTAACCTCGAGCCGATCGCTCTCCAATGCCATGGTCAAAGCCTGCTGCTTTTCAGCAAGCGGGCGGTCCTTGAGAACACCCAGGAGGTGATCCTTGAAATCTCCCCGCAGGGTGAGCAGCGCTTCCCGGCACAGAGATGTAACAACATCCGAGTACTGCAGGTGCATGGCCGCGAACAAAACCTGAAAAGCGGATTCAGCCCCCAGTTTGCCCAGGGCAGCGGCAGCGGCGGCGATGACCTGGATATCCTGGGGCTTTCCGGCTCCGCGGAGAATGTTCTGCTTATCCAGCCAGGCGATCATTTTTCCCGTGGTATCCTCATCCGCTCCGGCAATGGTCCCCAGGGCAGCCATGGCCCTGACACGCACGCCGGTACTGGCATCCGCTTCAAACAACTGCCAGACCGAACGGTTTGCTTGCTCAAAGCCCAACGCTTCGATCTGCTCCAGGGCTATTTGTGAAAGCTGCCCGAAGCGTCCGTCCGTGGCGATCATTGATGTATTGCCAAGGACATAGTCAACGGCCTGCAAATAGAGCGGCCCAAAACCCTCAGTGCCCTGTTCCGCGGCATCCTGGAGTAGCTGAATCTTGACATCCAGGCTCGAGATCACAAAGTTTCTCTGAAATGCGTTCAACAGGTCATCCGTCGGCTGGCCCCACGCACTGCCGAACACCATTATCATCAGCATACCCGCGATCCAGGGTTCTTTTCTCATTGGCCTGCTCCTGCAAGATATTTGCTATTTATTGTATATAGAGTTTATAATTAAATCAACGATTTTCGTATAGTTTTCAATCCGTGCGCCAGGGTGAATGTTCATGTCCGAAAAAACAAAAATCATCGCGACCATAGGGCCCGCCTCCAATTCGCCGGCTCAGCTGCGCTCCCTGGTGAATGCGGGTCTGAATGTTGTCCGTCTGAACTTCTCCCACGGCTCCAAGAGCGATCACGCCCGGGTTATTCGGGAGATAAAAGCTCTCCGAGAAGAGACGGGAAAAAACATCGGTCTGCTTCAGGATCTCAGCGGGCCGAAGATCCGTGTCGGAAACCTCCCCGCCGGTGGCATTCGACTGTCCGACGGGGAGCAAATCCGGCTGATTCCCCGCGGTGTTTACCGGAAGGCGCCGGCTCCTGTACGCATTCCGGTAGACTATCCCCACCTTCTGGAAGATATCCCGAACCCGGCAAGAGTGCTGCTGGACGACGGCCTCTTGGAACTGCAAACCGAGGGGGCGGACAAAGACGGGCTGCTCTGCCAGGTTGTCCACGGCGGATTGCTGACCTCGCATAAGGGAGTCAATTTCCCCGGACTGATCCTCTCCGCGAAAGCACCTACGGAAAAGGACCTGGAGGACCTCCGCTTCGGAATCCGGGAGGGTGTGGATTTCGTCGCCCTCAGCTTCGTTCAGGAAGCCTCAGATATCCTCAAGGTCAAAGATAAAATCCAGGCCGCCGGCGCCGGCATCCAGGTTATCGCCAAGCTGGAGCGGGGCGCGGCCCTCAAGAACCTGGAAGACATTTTGGACGCCTGTGATGGCGTCATGGTAGCCAGGGGGGACCTGGGAATCGAGATCGACCTCTCGTCGATCCCCATTCACCAGAAGGTGATCCTCCGCCGCGCCAACCTCAAGGGTAAGTTCAGCATTACCGCCACCCAGATGCTGGACAGCATGATCCGTAATCCCCTGCCAACCCGGGCGGAGGTGAGCGACGTGGCCAACGCCATCTATGACGGCAGCGACAGCATCATGCTCTCCGGCGAAACTGCGGCCGGGGCCCACCCCCTGGAGTCGGTGGCCATGATGAGGCGCATCGCCTCCCAGGTGGAAAATAATCTCGGTCTCGATCGCAGCTGGGTGCGTACCGAAACCGTGGATGCCGGCTACTCCACGGAAATGACCGTCGCCTCGGCTGTTTGCCAGGCCGCACAGCACCTGCGGGCCCGCTGCATCGTCGCTCACACCCTTTCCGGTCAGACAGCCCGCCTCATCTCCATGTTCAGGCCCACCACTCCCATCATCGCCGTGACACCCCGCGAAGAGACATGCCGCCAGCTGTCAGTGATCTGGGGCGTCGAAGCCGTGCTCATGCCGGAGATGCTTGAAGATTTCATGGAAACGGTGCGCAAGGGGGATCAGATCCTTCTTGACCGCGGTTTGTTGCGCAGGGGAGACCTGGTGGTGATTTCCGCGGGAATTCCCGCCTCACAGAAGGGGGGTACCAATATCATGAAGCTTCACACCGTGGGGGAGACGGATTAGGCTTTGCTCTCCTGCTCGCCGAAAAGGTTGTACACGTAGCAGAGAATGGCGTTGCGCATGACGTTGCCGGGTTGCGTGGCCTGGATGTGTAGAAGCGAGACATTCTTCTTACCCTGATAATTGACGCCCTTGACCACTCCGCAAAGCACCACCATCTTGTCGCTGAGGGAGACCTGGATTTTTACCGGCAGCCCGGCCTTGGTCCGCCCTCCTACCATGACGGCCGCCCCATCCTCGGAAATATCCTTCAGCTTGCAGCGGAGACCCCGGCTTTCCTCGACCATTTCATTGGCCTCGGTAATCGATTTCAAAGGATAAAGCGATGCGGACAGATCGGTGGCGGCCCGCACCGATTTCCTCTGCTGGGTGCGGATCAGGCTGTCCGAGTGAGATACGTGCAGGATGGGGTATTTCTGGTCGAAAAAATCGTCTACGACCTTGGTCTTCATGAAGTAGCCCGCGTCCCCGGTGCGCCAGAAATGAATGCCGATCTGCTGGCCTTTCCAGGTAAAGCCTTCGGGAATTTGAGCGCCCTGGGGATAGGACAGGGCGAAGTAGCGGGGTCGATTCTCGATCACCATGGCGACAAACGGACCCAGCCCGGGTAACGTAATCTTCACCCGCTGGCGGGCGGCGACATCGCGGGAAGATTTCAGGCCCAGCTTGTAACGGGGCTGATCGAACTCGATCCTTTTGCGCAGCTCGAACAACTTGGTGAGCAGGTAATTCGCCTCCGCTTCCTCTTCACGGCCCTGGGATCGGAGCTGCACGATGATCTGCTTGATGGAACGGTCCAGCTTTTTGATGGACCAGAACAGGGTGGAAGGATTCTCCAGTTTCGTTTCAATAGCCACCCTGCGCAGCAGGTTGATCTCTTTAAAGGTAAAACCGGATTCCTTCCCCTTGGTATAGAAGGGAATCCAGGGAAAACTGCCGTGGCCGATGATCCTCAGGTAGACGAATACAGCGAGGAAAAACAGAAGCACAATGATCAAAAAGACTATCCACATAGTTACATTATCGTTATACGCTTGATATAATTAAAGCTAAGAAATATGAATATAACCGACAACACTTCCCTTCCCAAACACGGTGCGGAGCCTGCGGAGCTGAAGAGGCGCTACCGGGAATTGACCCTGCGCTACCATCCGGACCTCAATCCCGATAATCCGGGCCGGTCCACCCGGATAATGCAGGAGATAAACGCCGCCTACGACATTCTACGAGAAAACCTGACAAAATCCAGTCCCGCCCCGGATAAAGTCCCGCGCCGTGATATCCGGCAGATCATCTCCGACGGGGACGGCGCCTTGAGCGAGGCGGTAATGAAACAGTGGCTCACCCGTTTACCCAGGGACCGGACCAGCGCCGCTTTGAGGCAGCGTATAATCCAGGCGGCGGCGGAGCTGAAGCCGGAATCTCTCGCGGCTCCTCCGGCCATGCGGCAGGAGTATTTTCACACCCTCTTCACCCTCTTCATCCGCACCACCGATCCGGATATTTTCCTCCCCTTTGCGGGTGCTTTGAATACCACGAGCTTTTTTCGCCGCCTGGCCCGGGCGAACCGCAGGCTCGCCGGCGGCATGCACCTGTACTATTCTTCCCGCGAGCGAAGTTCCTTTCCCCGGCTGTCCCGGGTAGCTGCGGACTACCTGGAAAACGCCCGCTGGCTCTACCGCACGCTGCTCCTCGAAAGCCGCGACCGCCGTTTTCGCCTGGAAACCCGGCTGGAAAACCGCCTGGAAAGCCGTCTCGAGCTGGCAGAGCTCTTTCGTCTCCGCCTGGAAGATCACCGCCTCAACCTATGATCAAACGGCAGCTCCTGGAGCTTGTTCTGCTCTTCACCGCCTTTTTCCTCCCCGGGTTTCTCTGGCAAACCAGCCTGCCCGACGGCGAGTCGGTGGAGCTCGGCGCCTATATTCTCCAGTTCCTGGTGTTCGCCTTCCCGCAAACCCTGCTGCTGGTCTATATTCTTTACCTCCAGCAGCCCCCTCCCCTGTCCGCCTTCGGTATCGTCAGACCCCGGCTCAGGGACCTCCCCGCCGCCCTGCTCTACTGGGCCGGTCTGCTGGCTCTGGTTTTCATCCTGGGTCTCGTCTTCTCGATTCTTCCCGGCTCGGAGCGTTTTCTCAGCCGCGGATTCCGCTGGGAACTGCCCGCCCCCGCATTGATTCCCGCGGCCCTGCTGTTCAGCCTGGTCACGGGTTATCGGGAGGAGCTGTTCTTCCGCGCCTACCTGCTGACGCGTTTCACCGGGCTCGGCGCGGGTCCCTTTCCCGCCGTATTCTTAAGCAGCCTTCTCTTCGCCGGCGGGCATCTCTACCAGGGCCCGGCGGGATTCAGCGTCGCACTTCTCCAGGGTTGCTATTTTTCTCTGCTTTTCCTGCGCTGCCGCAACCTGCACCGCCTGGCCTGGGCTCATGGTCTTTACAACGCACTCATACTCCTGGTCTCCCTTCAGAACCGCTTGCCGTTTCCCATTTCTTACATTAACTTTTAATTTACTATATAAGGAGATCTTAATATGAAAAAAACGGGTGTATATTTCTGTGTCGCGGTTTTTTTCTTTTCCGGTCTCGCCTTCGCAGAAGGCTCACCGGATGCGTCACAGTCCCCCGACGCGGGCGCCGTTTCGGAGCGTTTGCAGGCACTGGGCTTTCAGGTCTGGCGTCCGGACACGGCGGCGCCAAACTTCACTCTGCGGGACCTTAAGGGACGCGATGTTTCCCTGGAGGATTTTAAAGGCCAGGTTGTGTTCCTGAATTTCTGGGCTACCTGGTGCCCCCCCTGCAGAAACGAGATGCCCTCCATGGAAAAGCTTTATAGCCGGATGGAAGGACAGGACTTCGCCATGCTGGCGGTCGATCTCCAGGAAAATGAAGATCAGGTCCGCCGCTTCGTGGATACAGCCGGCTACAGCTTTCCCGTGCTTCTGGACTCAAGCGGCAGAACGGGCGCCGCTTACCAGGTCTCCGGGATTCCCACGACCTACATCATTGACAAGCAGGGCAACGTGCTGGCCCGCGTAGTCGGCGGGCGGGAGTGGCATACCCCGGAAATCATCGAGCTCTTTCTAGATCTGGCGGAATGACTACCCAGCTCGGCATACTGGTCGCCTTTTTGGCGGGGCTGCTATCCTTTCTCTCCCCCTGCGTCCTGCCGCTGATACCCTCCTACCTTTCACTGGTGGGTGGGGTTTCTTTCCAGGACCTGAAAACCCAGGGAGCCTCCCGTTTGCGGGTCTTTACCCGCACGCTTTTCTTTATCCTCGGCTTCACCCTGATATTCGTCGGCCTGGGAATTCTCTTCTCGGGCACCGCGGGTTTTATCAGCGGCGCATCCCGCATCATCGATATTGCCGCCGGTTCCCTGATCATCGTTCTTGGACTCAACTTTACTTTCGATTTCTGGAAGCTCTTGAACATGGAGAAACGCTTCCACCTGCACCGAGCCCCTGCAGGTGCGGCCGGATCCCTGCTGCTGGGCATGGCTTTCGGTGCGGGATGGACCCCCTGCGTGGGGCCCATTTTGGCTTCCATCTTATTTTTAGCCGGTACCAGCGGACGCATCCTGCAGGGTTCCCTGCTATTGGCTGTATACTCGGCGGGCCTGGGCGTGCCCTTTCTGCTGGCGGGCCTGTTTTTTTCGCTATTCCTGAGGCAGGCGGAAAGGCTCAAACCCCACCTGAATAAAATACGCATCGCCAGCGGGCTTTTCCTGATCGCCATCGGGCTGCTGGTTCTGCTGGGACGTCTCCAGCGACTCAACATCGCGCTGTTCGTCCTGGCGAGCCGTCTGGAAGCGTGGCGGAACAGCGCTCCCTGGCAGGTCAGCCTTGCTTTTGGTCTGACTTTTTCAGTTCTCTTCTTGCTCCTGCAACTGGCCTGGCTGCGCGGATTCTTAAGGGACCGGAGCCGCCGGCGCCTTCTTCTGCTCAGCTTCAGCCTTCTCTCCCTGGTTCTGGCTCTGCTGATCTTCAGCGGCGTAATAGATCCCGCCGCGTTCCTGGTTTCCTGGCTCTCTTTCCAGGGCCTCTGAATCCTCCCTGCTCCTTTTTTTTAACTTCATTTCCCAGGATTGTACACAGACTCTTTACACGGCCAGGGAGTGGGTGTAATAATGATCACTCATGCAAATACGCTGCAGTTAAGGAGTGTTTCGTTTGGACATATTCGCAAAATGTTACAGCTTCAAGGAAGCGGCTGAAGCACGAAAAATCGGTCTCTACCCCTATTTCATCCCCATCGAGGACAACAGAGGCACCAAGGTTGTCATGAATGGCCGTGAGCTCATCATGATCGGTTCGAACAACTATCTTGGGCTCTCCTGGGATCCCCGTGTTCAAGAGGCTTCCAAGCGGGCCATCGAAAAGTACGGTACCAGCTGTTCAGGCTCCCGCTTCATCAACGGCACACTGACCCTGCATGAAGAGTTGGAAACACGGCTGGCCCGCTTCGTGAATAAAGAAGCGGCTCTCTGCTTTACCACCGGGTATCAGACCAACCTGGGCGCCATTTCAGCCCTTGTGGGCCGGGGGGAGGTCATTCTCAGTGACCGCTACAACCACGCTTCCATCATGGACGCCACCTTCCTGGCCTCGGGGATGACCAACAAGGGCATCTGCCTATACCGTTACCGTCACAACAATCCCGCGCACCTGGAAAAGGTCTTAAGCGAAATCGACAAAGAAATTCCCAAGATTATCGTCACCGACGGTGTATTCAGCATGGAGGGAGATATCGTCAAGCTCCCCGAGCTCAAGCGGATCGCCGCCAGCTACAATGCCAGGCTCTATCTCGACGAAGCCCACTCCCTGGGCGTGATCGGCGACAGCGGTCGGGGCAGCGAAGAGTTTTACGGCGGCCGGGACTTCGCCGATCTCATCATGGGCACCTTTTCCAAATCCTTCGGCTCCATCGGGGGCTTCGTGGCCGGGGAGGCCGTGATCATCGACTATATCAAGCATTTCGCCCGCCCCCTGATCTTCAGCGCCAGCATGCCCCCGGCCAACATTGCCGCAGTCATGGCGGCCCTTGAGATCATTGAACACGAGCCCGAGCATACCCGGCGACTGCAGGCGATCGCCGCCCGGATGATCACGGGTTTCAAGTCCCTGGGCTTCAATGTGGGTGTCGCCGAAACCGCCGTCATTCCACTGATCATCGGCGACAATGATAAAACATTCAGGTTCTGGAAGGCTTTGTTCGAGAACGGTGTTTATACCAATCCGGTGGTCAGCCCCGCGGTACCTCCGGACCGCTCTCTGATCCGGACCTCCTACATGTCCATCCACACGGACGCCGAGCTCGAGCAGGTGCTGGAGATTTCATCCAGGGAAGGAAAAAAACTGGGTCTTATATAAACGCCGCTCCGGCGGCAAGAAACAACCACCAGGAAAGGAAATCAATCATGGAAGATATAAAAAAATTATTGCCCCACCGGCGGCCCTTTCTCTTTGTCGACAAGATCATCAGCGCTAATGCCGAGGAAATCATCGGCACCAGGCGTTTCACTCATTCGGACTTCTTTTTCGAAGGCCATTTTCCCGAGTATCCGGTTGTGCCGGGGGTCATTCTCGTGGAGACCATGGCGCAGTGCGGGGGAGCCGGGGTCTTAAGCACCGGCATTCTTCCGGAGGACTCCCTCTTCTTCCTCGCCTCCGTGGACAAGGCCAAGTTTCGCCGCCAGGTCCGACCAGATGAAGAGGTCAAAATCTTCGTTAAAAATCTGCGTATCAGCAAGCGCAGCTTGAAGCAGCAGGGCAGGGCCTATGTAAACAACGAGTTGGCTGCTGAAGCTGAATGGTTCTGCATGGTGGGAAGCGGCGCCTGAATTTCCTCAAACAGCCGCACCACCGGGTTGCTCCTCGGCGGCTTCCAGCTCATCGAGCTCCTCCAGCTCAGCATAGTCCTCCTTCGGCGGAGCCGCTGCCGTCGAGGATTCCCGGAGACCGCCGCGGTCCGACTCGTCCGCTTCGAGAATTCCCGGGACGGCCGCGCCTGTCCCGGAGGCCTTTTGCCGCTCCGCATCCGTTCGCATAAGCAGGAGATCGTCGAACCAGCTGAAGGCGTCGGCCAGGCGTCCCGTCATCTCCCGCAGGTCCCGGGATACCTCTAGGATCGTCCGTATTGTCCGGTCCACACCGGCCACACCATCTTTGATATCCAGGTTCGCCTGGGAAACATCCTCAAAGGCGACAGCGTTTTGCTCGATCATGGTACGCATGTCTTCGCTCTGGCGCATGATATCCTTGAAGCCGCGCTCCAATGTCTGAACGGTATCCACATCCTTACTGATAGCCTGGTTTGATTCCTCCATGAGCCTGTTGATCCGGTCCGAGACGGTGCGGGTAACATCCGCCAGCTTGCGGGTTTGAGCCGCCAGGGCTGAAAATCCCCTCCCCGCTTCGCCGGCCTTGGAGGCCTCGATGGAGGCATTCAAAGCCAGCATATTGGTTTTCTCGGCGATGCCGATGATTTGTTCCACCGCCCGGGTAATGGTTCTGGATTTATCCTGGAGCTCCTCCAGCTCGTCCAATGCCTTCCTGATCTGGAGGTTGAAATCAATAATGCGGGCATCCACCTCCTGGGTACGGCGGAGGATTTCCTTTTCCTTTTCCGCAACCTCCCGGCCGGCGGCGGTGGCTCCCTCAATCGCTTTCATGATTTGCCCCATGGTCAGCGCCTGTTTCTGCGAGCTCTCCATGAGCCGGCTGGAGAGCTGCATACTGTCCAGATTTCTCCTCTGCAAGCGCTCCTGGCCGCTTTTCAGCCGCATGATCAGCTCCCAGTCCTCCTCCACCCTTTCCACCAGCTCCCGGGTCGTCCGGTCGCTCAGTCTGAAGTGCTTGTGGAGGTCCGCCAGGTTCACGTAGATCAGGTAAACAACCAACAGCATGTCGAACAGGGCATCGGTGCGCAGGGGCACGGGCCGCGGTGAGGAACGCAAAAGCTGAGAGGACAGCGCGCCGAGCAGGAACAGCAGGAAAATCGCCAATGGCAAAGCCTGTTCGGTTTTTTTCTTCATGCCGGCCAGCCCGATGACCAGGGACGCCGTTAGGAGGGCCAGGAAAGCAAAACCCTGGATGGTGTGGACAGTCAACAAGGTGTCAAAATCGGCGCAGAACAGTCCCGCCCAGCCCGCCAGAAAGAAGAAGCCCAGAGCGGCCAAAATCGGGCCCGTGCGCCGGACCTGCAGCAAAGCCAGACAGAACAGAACCAGCAGTACTCCGGCGCTAAGCTGCAACAGCGGCATCATCCGCAGTGCCGTCGGCAGGGACGAGCTCAGGGGCAGGATGAGCGCACACAGGCTATTCAGCAGCGCCAGCAGGGCCAGCAGCGCCTGATAGAGCAGGGCGGCAGAGCCTTCCAGGGCGTAGGCATAGAGGCCGCGCAGAAAGAAAAACAGCAACGGGAGGATCAGCACCGTCCGGGAGAGCAGAAAGATCACGTTCAGGATCAGGGACTGAAGCTGAGCCTTTTCCAGCGGCACGAGCCACACACCCGCTTCGATCCAGGAAAAACGCCTGTGATAGAGACGGATCAAAACCTCCCCTCCGGCAGCTCCTGAAGCCGGCAAGGGAAAGGTGCGGCAAAGTCCCAGTCGGGAGGTGAAAGCTTCCCCGGCAGTACCGTCGGCCCCGATCAGCAGGCCATTCACATAGACCCTCAGGGAGTGACCCAGGGGTCCCAGCAGCAAAGCCCGCTCTTCATCCCCCGGGGGCAGTGACGCTCTCAGCCAGGCGTAGCCGACAGCGGCACCCTTGGCGGCTTCCACGGATCCCGGGACCGCGGTGGGAAGCCAATCCAGCCTGCCGGGGTCCGCCTCTGCTTCTGTGGAGAATGCGGACTGCCAGGGCCCCAGAGGCGACAACCTGGAACCCAGCAGCCAGCCAGGCAGGGCCGGCGCCGCGGCAGCCGCCAACAGGAGCAGGAGCAGAGCACTGGTGTATACTCGATACCGCTTCATGGCCTCATTCCTTATTCGCCTTGCTGTGGTTCAGAATAACACGTCCCCGCAGCCCGCGTACAGAATAAACACCGGTAATTTTTCAAATCCGATGCATATTTTTTCCCCAAGGTTATTGACAAATCAACTCAGATACTGTACATCATAGCCATGCCAAGGACACTCGGTATCAGCAGCGCACTCCTCGTGATTCTCGGACTCATCATTATCATCCTTAGCATTGCTGTGGCACGACCCACGGCGGGAGGAGATTAGCTGCAACCGGAAAAAGGTTGAAACCAGCCGTCCCCCCGTCGGGGGGACGGTTTTTTTTTAGGAGCAGAATCAGTGAAACAAAAAAAATTGGACAGTGCGGTAATGAAACAAGGTCCAGAGCGGGCACCCCACCGGAGCCTGCTCTACGCCCTGGGCTGGGACAAGGCCGGCATGGACAAACCCCTCATCGGTGTGGCGAATTCTTATTCCGAGCTCATACCCGGCCACCTGCATCTGCGTCAGATCGCCGAGCGGGTCAAAGAGGGTATCTGGTCCGCCGGCGGAGTGGCGGCGGAGTTCGGGACCATCGGCGTCTGCGACGGGCTGGCCATGGGGCATGCCGGGATGCGTTATTCGCTTCCCAGCCGCGACCTGATCGCCGACTCGGTTGAGACCGTGGCCCGGGCGCACGCCCTGGACGGCCTGGTCCTGGTGACCAACTGCGACAAGATTGTGCCCGGCATGATCATGGCCGCCGGGCGCCTCGATATACCGGCGGTGGTCATCTCCGGAGGACCCATGCTCGCCGGTGACTTTCACGGCCGCAAGGTCGGGCTGGAAGCCGTTTTCGAGGCGGTCGGTCGGGTCTCAGCGGGACACATGACGGCGCAGGAATTAACTGAGTTGGAATGCCGGGCCTGCCCGAGCATCGGCTCCTGCTCCGGCCTGTTTACGGCCAACTCCATGAACTGCCTGTCCGAGGCCCTGGGTATTGCGCTGCCCGGCAATGGAACCATCCCCGCGGTCAGCTCGGCCCGTCTGGCTCTGGCCCGCCGGGCGGGACGCGCGGCCGTTGCCGCGGTGACTGCCGGCTTGACCGCCAGGCAGATTTTGACCCGCCGGGCCTTCCTCAACGCCGTGGCCGTGGATATGGCCCTGGGGGGCTCCACCAATACCGCGCTGCATCTTCCGGCCATGGCGGCCGCCGCCGGAATTGAGCTCACCCTGGATGATTTCGACCGCATCAGCAGCCGGGTCCCCCACCTCTGCAGCCTGGCGCCCTCTGGGCCTCATTATATTGAGGACCTGCATGCCGCCGGGGGTGTGATGAGCGTGTGCAGGGCTTTGCATACAAAGAAACTCATTGAGGGAGACGCCCTAACCGTTGCGGGTGAACCCTTGAGCGCCTGCTTTCGAAACGCCCCCGAACCTGACGGCACCTACATCGCCACCCTTGAGGCCCCCTATCATCCAGACGGGGGCCTGTCGGTTTTGAAAGGCAACCTGGCCTCCGGCGGCAGTATCGTCAAGAAAGCGGCGGTAGACCCCGCCATGCTGCAGCACGAAGGACCGGCCCGGGTCTTCGATTCCGAGGAGACGGCCCAACAGGCCATTCTCGCAGGTGGCATCAAGTCCGGCGACGTGGTGGTAATTCGTTACGAGGGACCCCGGGGCGGACCGGGCATGCGGGAGATGCTTTCGCCCACCTCCGCCATCGCCGGCATCGGCCTGGACCGGGAAGTGGCGCTTATCACCGACGGCCGTTTTTCCGGGGCCACCCGGGGCGCGGCCATCGGGCATATCACTCCTGAGGCGGCTGCCGGCGGGCTCATCGCCCTGGTCCGCGAAGGCGACCGCATCCGCATCGATATTCCGGGCAAGAAACTGGACCTCCTGGTCAGCGATGAGGAAATCGAAAAACGCCGCGCGGGCACCACAGAGAGGAAAACCGCCTGTGACAGCCTGGTTCTGGAAAGCTATGCCGGCAGCGTAGGCCCCGCCGCCGGGGGCGCGCTGCGGACTCTGCAGGGTAAAAACGTCACAAGGAGTAAAGCATGAAGATCACGGGTTCCGAGCTCTTCGTTAAGGCTCTTAAGGAAGAAGGCATAGACCTCCTCTTCGGTTATCCGGGAGGCTCCGTCATCCCCCTGTTCGACGTCCTCTTCTCGGAACAGGAGATCGAGGTGGTGGTCACCCGTCACGAGCAGGGTGCGGTGCACGCCGCGGACGGCTATGCCCGCTCCACCGGGAAAACCGGGGTGATTCTCGTGACCAGCGGCCCGGGCGCTACCAACACCATCACCGGGCTGGCGACCGCCAACTTCGATTCCGTGCCTCTGGTCTGCTTCACCGGCCAGGTACCCCGCTCGATGATCGGCAACGACGCTTTCCAGGAAGCGGACACGGTGGGCATCTCCCGCCCGGTGACCAAGCACAACTACCTGGTCACCAGCAGGGAGGAGCTGGGCCGGGTGATCAAATCGGCCTTTATCCTGGCCGCCAGCGGCCGGCCCGGTCCCGTGCTGGTCGATTTGCCCAAGGACGTGCTCATGGAGTCCGGCCCGGCGGACTACCCGGATACGGTCAACATCAGGGGATTGAAAAACAACGGCGCGGAAAACAAAGATAAACAGATTGCCAGGGCCGCTTCCGCGCTGCAGCAAGCCCGCCGTCCCCTGTTCTACATCGGCGGCGGACTGCACATCTCCGGCGCCTCGCCGGTGTTCCGCGACCTGGTTGAAGCGACCGATGTGCCCGTGGTTACTTCCCTGATGGGAATCGGCGCCTTTCCGACGGACCATCCCCGCTTCCTGGGCATGCTCGGCATGCACGGCACCTACGCCGCCAACATGGCGGTCACATATTCGGACCTGCTCTTCGCGGTGGGCAACCGCTTCGACGACCGCGCTACGGGAGTCCTCAACAGGTTCGCCCCTGAGGCCAGGATCGTCCACATCGATATTGATCCCATTTCCATTTCCAGGAACGTACCCGTGGAGATACCCATTGTCGGGGACGCCCGCCAGGTGCTGGAAAAGCTTCTGCCCCTGGTCAAAGCCCCGGACATCAAGGACTGGCTGTCCCGCATCGACGGCTGGCTGCAGGAGCACCCCCTGGAGATGGTTTCGGAGTTTCCGGACAGCGAGTACCTCTCTCCGGACCAGGTGATCCGGGCACTCAGCGATGCCTTTCCCGACGCGATCGTCGCTACCGAGGTGGGCCAGAACCAGATGTGGACCGCCCTCTTCTACCGCTTCCGCAATGCCCGTTCGCTCCTGACCTCCGGCGGGCTGGGCACCATGGGCTACGGCTTCCCCGCCGCCCTGGGAGCTCAGCTGGGGAATCCCGGACGCCGGGTCATCGATATTGCCGGTGACGGCTCAATCCAGATGAATATCCAGGAGCTGGCCACCGCCGTGTACAAGGAGCTGCCCGTGATCGTCGCTATCCTCAACAACGGCTACCTGGGTATGGTGCGTCAGTGGCAGGAGCTCTTCTGCGGCGAGCGCTACTCCTCCACCTGCCTGGGAAAGGGCGAGGGCTGTCCCAAGGACTGCGGTAGTCCCGGCGAAAACTGTCCGCCCTATGTACCGGATTTCGTCAAGCTCGCCGAGGCCTACGGCGCCGTCGGCCTGAGGGTCTGCCGCCAGGAGGAAATCGGACCGGCCCTCCAGGAAGCGGCCGCCTCTAAAAAGCGTCCGGTACTGATCGACTTCATCATCGAGCCGGAAGCCAATGTCTATCCCATGGTACCCCCGGGTGCGGGTATCGACCAGATGATCTTCGCTCAAGGAGGCCGGTCATGACCCATGTAATCTCACTGCTGGTGGAAAACCACCAGGGCGTGCTTTCACGGATTGCCGGGCTTTTCTCGGGACGGGGCTACAACCTGGAAAGCATCACCGCGGGCATCACCACCGACCCGTCGATCACGCGCATCACCCTGGTATGCGGCGGGGATGACAACATCATTATCCAGATCAAAAAACAGCTGGAGAAGCTGATCGACGTTATCGAGCTGACCGATCTCAGCGGTCTGCCCTCGCTTCACCGCGAGCTGGCCCTGATCAAGGTCGCAGCCACTACCCGCCAGCGGGGAGAAATCTTTCAGGTGGCGGACGTATTCCGCGCCAAGATCATGGACGTGGGCGTCAATACAATGGTCCTGGAGGTTACCGGGGCTCCCGGTAAAATCGACGATTTTTTGAAAATCCTGTCGCCATACGACATCAAGGAAGTCGCGCGCAGCGGGCTGATCTCCGTTCCGCGCGGCAAAAAAGACTAGGGAGGAAAACGATGGAGAGAGTATATATCTTCGACACGACATTGAGAGACGGGGAGCAATCCCCCGGTGCGGCCATGAGCATCGAGCAGAAATACGAGGTGGGTGTGCAGCTTGCTCGTCTGGGGGTCGACGCCATCGAGGCCGGTTTTCCCATTTCCTCCCCCAAGCAGTTCGCGGCCTGCCAGCTGATCTCCCGGAAAATCAAGGGCCCGGTTATCACGGCCCTGGCTCGCTCCCTGCCCAAGGACCTGGAGAGGGCCTACGAATCTGTGAAGGATGCGGAGCGAAACCGCATTCACACCTTCATCGCCACCTCGCCCATCCACATGAAGCACAAGCTGAAAAAAGAACCGGAAGAGGTGATCGAAATGGCCGCATCTGCGGTCAAATTTGCCCGCAACCTGGTAGCTGAAGTGGAGTTCTCTCCCGAGGACGCTACCCGCAGTGATATCGATTTCCTCTGCAGGATCTTCGAGCGGGTCATTGACGCGGGCGCCACGATTGTCAATATTCCCGACACCGTGGGCTACTCCGTACCCGAGGAGATGAGCGCCTTCGTCACGGCCGTACGGGAGAAGGTTCCCAATATCGACAAGGCGGTGATTTCCGTGCACTGCCACAATGATCTCGGCCTGGCGGTGGCCAACACCCTGTCGGCCGTCCAGGCCGGCGCCCGCCAGGTGGAGGTCACGGTCAACGGCATCGGCGAGCGGGCCGGGAACGCCTCCCTGGAGGAGCTGATCATGGCCCTGGAGGTGCGCCGGAACACCCTGCCCTTCGAAACGGGGATCAACACCCGGCAGATTTACAATACCTCCCGGCTGGTGTCCAACATCATCGGCTTCCCCATTCCCCGCAACAAGCCGGTGGTGGGGGAAAACGCCTTTGCCCACGAATCGGGCATCCATCAGGACGGGGTAATCAAGCACAAGGCCACCTACGAGATCATGAAGCCGGAATCCGTGGGCCGGGACTCCAGCACCCTGGTCCTGGGACGGCATTCCGGGCTGCACGGCTTCAAAAGACGCCTGGACGAGCTGGGCTTCGTCCTCAACCAGAAAGATGTGGAAAAAGCCTACGCCCGCTTCCTGGACGTGGCGGACCGCAAGAAAGAGGTTTACGATGACGATCTCTATATTATTGTCAGCGAGGAGCTTAAAACCCTGGCCCAGACCTATATCCTGGACTACTTCAATTTTCAGTCCGGCAATGTATCTGTGCCCACCGCCACGGTACGCGTTAAAACCGGCGATGAAATCTGCGAAGAAGCGGCCACCGGGGACGGCCCGGTGGATGCAGTCTTCAATGCCATAGACCGCGCCATCGGCATCAAAACCTCCCTCAAGGAATACCTGGTCCAGGCCGTAACCCCGGGCCGGAAAGCCATGGGGGAAGTCTCGGTGACCCTGGAGGTGGAAGGGCGCACGGTGATCGGCAGGGCGGCCTCCACCGACATCCTCGAGGCCAGCGCCCGGGCCTACGTCAATGCCATGAACCGCTATCAGGCGCTTCAGTCCAACGGCGGTTGAGGAACATTGCATGGGTATGACACTGACGGAAAAAATACTGGCCGCCAAGGCCGGCCGCGAGTTTTTGCAGCCCGGAGAGTTTATCGAGATCGAGCCCGATCTTGGTTTGGCCAACGACATCACCGCGCCCCTGGCCATCCACGAGTTCCGCACCGCCGGGGGCTCTCAGGTCAGATACCCTGAGCGGGTCTACCTGGTTCCCGACCATTTCACCCCCAACAAGGACATCCAGTCCGCGGAGCAGGTAAAGATCTTGCGGAATTTTGCCGGGGAGCACCCGGGAATCCATTTCTTCGAGCAGGGAGAAGTGGGTGTGGAGCATGCCCTGCTGCCGGAAATCGGCGCCATATTGCCCGATATGGTGATCATCGGCGCGGACTCCCACACCTGTACCTACGGCGCCCTTGGGGCCTTCGCCACCGGTGTGGGTTCCACCGATATTGCCGGCTTTTTGTTGACCGGCAAGGCCTGGCTCAAAGTGCCAACCAGCATCAAGGTCGTGTACCGTGGCCGCCTCAACCCTTACGTGAGCGGCAAGGACCTGATTCTGGCCCTGATCGCCGAGATTTCCGTGTCCGGCGCCGCCTACCGGGCGCTGGAGTTCAGCGGCCCGGTCATTGAAAAGCTAAGCGTAGAGGGCCGCCTGACCATGGCCAACATGGCTATCGAAGCCGGCGCCAAGAACGGGATCTTCGCCGCAGATGAGAGGGCCACGGCCTACTGCCGCGAGCGCAGCGGGGTGGCGAGCGTCGCCGTCAACTGCCCCGACCCGGACGCGGTATACGAGCGTGAGGTTACCATTGATGCCTCCGCTCTCCGGCCCCTGGTCGCTCTGCCCCACCTGCCGGAAAACATCAAGGAAGCCGCGGCCTGCGGCGATATTGCCGTCGACCAGGTGGTGATCGGCAGCTGTACCAACGGCCGCATTGAGGACCTGCGGGCCGCCTCAGCGCTGCTTGCCGGCCATAAAGTCGCCCGGGGCGTCCGCTGCCTTATCATCCCGGCCACGCCCCGGATCTACCGGCAGGCCTTGGATGAGGGGCTTTTCGAGATTTTCCTGGAAGCCGGAGCCGTGATCTCCCCGCCGACCTGCGGTCCCTGCCTGGGCGGGCACATGGGAATTCTCGCCGCCGGGGAACGCTGCGTTTCCACCACCAACCGCAACTTCGTGGGCCGGATGGGCCACCGGGAAAGCGAGGTCTATTTGGCTTCCCCGGCCACGGCCGCAGCCAGTGCGGTGACGGGATTTATCACCAGCCCTGAAAACTTGGCGCCCGCTCCCACGGGCCGCACAGAGGAGGACAAGCAATGATCCTGGAGGGAAAAGCCTACACCTTCGGCAACGATATCAATACGGACGAGATCATCCCGGCCCGCTACCTGAACACCTCCGATCCTCAGGAACTGGCCCGCTACTGCATGGAGGACGTCCGGCCGGGTTTCAGCGCCGCCATCGAGGCCGGCGCCGTCATCGTAGCCGGAAGAAATTTCGGTTGCGGCTCCTCCCGGGAACACGCTCCCCTGGCCATCAAGGCCGCCGGCATCTCCTGCGTGGTGGCCGCCTCCTTTGCCCGCATCTTTTTCCGCAATGCCATCAACATCGGGCTGCCCATCGTGGAAAGCCCCGAGGCGGCGCAGAAAATCCGCGAGGGGGAGAACTTAAAGATAGACCTCGAGCAGGGGATTATCCTTACTTCCACGGGTGCGGAACTGACCATCTCACCCTTCCCTCCCTTCATGCAGGCCATCGTCTCGAGGGGCGGCTGGATGAATTACCTCAAGGAGAA
>Ga0272442_10002388_pt1 | contig 27329 bp, 30 predicted proteins | sample SSMForm2O_FD_200262 | JGI IMG/M metagenome (GOLD analysis project Ga0272442, IMG submission 200262) | Marine sediment archaeal communities from Little Sippewissett salt marsh, Falmouth, MA, United States - SSM-Form-2O | ecosystem: Environmental > Aquatic > Marine > Wetlands > Sediment ... | reverse complement strand
AAAGATTTCCCGATTAGTAATAGATAGTGTTACTTCTTTCACCCTTTTATTTGAAGGAGAACTTGCAAAAAGAGAGGCTGCTTTAGCCTTATTTGATATGACTCGAAGATGGAAAACTACTGTTTTACTTACATCTGAAAGAGAACTTAGTATTAAGGATTTAAAATCTGGGTCCAGTTCAGCATTAGAATTTGAAGCAGATTCTATTATTTTATTTTATTATTTAAGAAAAGGGAGTACAAGAGAAAGATTAATTGAAATCTTAAAGATGAGGGGTACAAAACATTCTAGAGATGTGCATAATTTTGAAATAAGTAAGAACGGGATTGTTTTAAATAAGAGCCCTGTTAAAAATGTTAATTTTTAATTAAACATCTATTATACATTGTACAACCCAAGAGCTTTTTTCTTGAAAAACCTTAAGTTCAGAATAAGTTGCAGCTTTTATTTCTGTTTTTAATTGATGTTTTTTTTGTATTTTTTCACCAATGGCGTATCCTTTTACTTCATTTTCTTTTATTTTAACCTTAAATTTAGAAAATAACATATCTTTTAATGAAGATTGAGTAAGCAATTGATTTAGAAACTCTACAAAAAGTTCTTCTTTATTACTAGCAGAAGCAAGAATTCTAATCTTTTTATCTTGTTTTACTTTTTTTATATTACATTGTATTGAGAACATCGCTTTTGCAGCCTCTTCAAAAGCTTTTTCAAGAGTTTTACCTTTTCCAATAATTCCAATATCTGCCTTATGTTCAAATGTTTTATGCATTTTTATTCCAAAGATAAATTACAAATTCTGTTTCTCCATTAATTTCATCCCAAATTACAAATGTTGAAGCATATATATCTTTATTTGTTTCTGTGGGTTCTTTTTCAAGTTGAATTTCTAAGTTTGTATGACTTATCTTGGATCTTAGATAATTTTCAACATGGTTAATGTTTTCTGTTAAAAGATTAGATCTTATTGTTTCATTTTCTAAACATTCTTTAATAAGATAGTCGAATTCTTCATCAAGATTTAATCTATTTGATTCTGGATTTTTAGAAAGAGTAATAAATAAAAAAGAAAACATAATTACTACTGCAATTGCAACTTCTACAACAAGTAACCAAGCTTTTTTATTAACCATTTTACCACAATATTAAGTTTATTAAAACATCATTTATTTCTCCTGTTTCAGGATTAATAACTTTAGAACGGAATTCCTTGGCGTGTACCTGGACATTTAGTGGTTCTTCTTTTTTTATTTCAAGGGTCTCTTCCGGAAAGGTAACTTTAATTGCAAAATCTTTTTTAATTAAATCTTTTAAATTTTCATAAACAAGATTTCTTAGTTTTTTTTCTGAAATGAATTTTTGTTCAATTGGTATTGAATAAGCGTAATTTGGTTCAGAACAAGTTCCATGGATTCCTGATTGTTGATTGTTAAATGAATCAGAAAAGTATATATAATACTTTTCAGAATTTGGAAGTTCAATATGGGAGCTATCTATATTAAAATTAACCATAGAAATGCCATTTGTTATAAACACTTTTTTTGAATCTTCAGGTATTTTTGAATTTCTTGGGATTTTTATGGGAGGGATACTTGTTTCAGGATTTAAAACAATTTTAGTTACCCTTATTTGCACCTGGTCTTTGAAAAGAGATTCAAAATCATTTATTGGAAGAGTTTCTTTATGTTCTACATTGGAAAAATAGATAACAAAGAAAACCCCAACTATAAAGATACTTATCGCAATGATATATTCAACATGATGTATTGCTTTTTTATTCATTTTAAAGCCTTTTTTTCACTTTAATAGCGGTTGGTGCTTCCCCGCCATGCCATGTAAATCTTGGACGTACACGCATTGGATAAATTCTTTCAGAATTATCATCTAAAATTATTGCCGAACCTTTCAAATGAGGTAAATTATCTAAATATGTTTTGATATCTGCTGCAAGATAACTTTGCATAATAAAATTAAGAGCATCTACATCTGGTTTAGCAGTAACTCTATGCGAAATAACAATATCTGATTGTGTCATCACATCGTGATGTATTTGTCCAGGTTGTTGTGTTGCTAAAGCAACAGAAATTCCAGGTTGTCTTCCCTCTCTTAATAATTGTATTAAAGCATCTGTTGCAGCAGTTTTTCCTTTTTTAGGAAGAAATTCATGTGCCTCATCAATAAACATCCAAACAAGCGGTGTTTCTCTTTTTTCTTTATAATTTAAATAATCTAATCCATGTCTTACTGCTTGTATTTCTTCATGTCTACGAGATTCCATTCTTTGTTGGAATATTTTTTTAGTAACTAAACCAATAACAAGAGCTCTTATGTTAAAAGAGCCAATACTATTATAACAACTTAAATCTAGAACAGATGTTTTTGCAGATTGTATTAAATCTTCTACTTTTGTTCCGGTTTGTTTTTTTGATGCAAAAACACCCCATGTTTTAGCACCCTCAAAAAAGTTTACTGCAGCATCTCTTTCTGTTTTGTCAGAATGAGTATCTTTTTTTATTGTTCTAATAACATCATCTAAATCAAAATCTTTTATTCTATTTTTTTCTAATTCTTCTAAAAATAGATTAATTGTTCTTTCAATTACAACTGCAACAGGGTCTGTAAATTTTAAACCAAATGTAGAAATCCAATCATCTGCAGTTATTTCAGAAACTTTTAATGCAAATTCTTTGGTTATTTTAACACCTTTTTCTTTAAATTTTTTAAAATAACCAAATGGAATAAAAACTTGGGGATTTAATTTGTCTGCTTTTAGGCCCCATTGTTTTAATAATTCATGTTCTTTTTCATTTTTATGTGCCATTGTCCAAAAAATTCCCATTGTATCAAATATTAAAACAGCTATGTTTTGTGCAATTTCTGGAGCAAGATTAGTTAGTTCTTCTGCAATTACCCCTATCGAATAAGATTTTCCAGAACCTCTTTTACCACTTATTAGAACTACGTGTGAGCGAGCAACATCCATCATAATTCTATTACTTAAAGAAGTAACATGCCCCATTTTAACATAGTGTTTTCCCAAATAAATTAAAGCTTCTTTTCCAAATCTTTTTTTATCAGACTCAGTTCTGCCTATAATAATATCTTCTGGCATTCTTAACTACCTCTTTTATATTTAAAGATAGCATAATTAACTTATAAATTTTGCTAATGGTATATTATACGAAAAAACTTTTTCAGTTTTTGGTATGCAGAAAATCTCCGATTTTCTAGCATAATAATGCTTATAAATCTGTTCGTTTTTTTTGCAATATGGAAAAGGGGAAAAAATTAGTTGTGATGATTCCAGCATATAATGAAGAAAGAACCATTTATCAGGTGGTTAGAGAAATTCCGAGAAAAATTCCTGGAATTTCCAAAGTAGATGTTTTGGTATGTAATGATGGTTCTAGAGATAGAACAGTTGAATTTGCAAGAGCAGCCGGTGCAAAAATATTTTCTCTTCCAGTCAATAAGGGTTTGGGGGTTATTTTTAGAAAAGGTCTTGAAATTGCATTAAATATGGGTGCAGATATAATCACCAATATTGATGCAGATAGGCAATTTAATCCAAATGATATCCCTAGGGTTATTCGGCCCATTGTAGATGATATGGCTGATGTTGTTTTAGGTTCTAGATTTTTGGGCAGACATGCTCCAAGAGGGATGCCCCTGCTTAAAAAAATAGGGAATAAGATGTTTGTTAATATGATTAATAATCTTGCGAAAAAGAATTTTTCAGATACTCAATGCGGTTTTAGGGCTTATAGTCGTGATGCTATTTTAAAAATGAATCTTTTAGGAGATTTTACACACACCCATGAAACCTTGTTAGAAGCTATAAATAAAAATCTTAGAATTAGAGAGATCCCTGTTCAAGTTGTTTACAGAAGAAAAAGAAGATCTAGAATGGCTGCCTCGCTTCCAAGATACGGTATTAGGGCCATGGGTTTAATGATGCGTACTTTTCGCGATCATAAACCATTGAAATTTTTTGGTTTGCCTGGATTGTTTGTTTTTGGTTTAGGATTTTTAGGCGCACTTTATTCTTTTATATACTGGTTAGTTACAAGCACTACTTCAGCTATACAAACCTTATTTACAGTTTCAATGTTATTTTTAATTATTGGATTTTTAGTTATTGTCCTAGCTATGTTAGCAGACATGTTTAGAAGAGTTAAAATTAACCAAGAAGAAGTTTTATATAGATTAAAAAAAAGCAATTATAAAAAATAGCAAGTTTTTAATATAAATCTTTATAAAATTTAGAAACATATATTTTTAGGCTAAGATGGATGAAATTAAAAAAAAGGTGTATGTTGGAATAAGTGCAGATTTGCTTCATCCGGGACACCTTAACATTATTGAAGAAGCAAGAAAACTTGGAGAGGTAACTATTGGTTTACTAACTGATGAAGCTATTGCTTCTTATAAAAGATTACCTTTTTTATCATATGAAGAAAGAAAAAAAATTATGGATAATATTAAGGGAGTTAAAGAAGTAATCCCTCAAAAAACATTAGATTATGTTGAAAATTTAAGGAAAGTAAGACCTGATTTTGTTGTTCATGGAGATGATTGGAGAACAGGTGTTCAGAGAGAAACAAGAAAAAGGGTTTTAGAAGCTCTAAATGAATGGGGTGGGCAACTAATAGAACCAAAATATACTGAAGGAATTTCTTCAACTAAAATTAATGAGGCTATGAAAGAAATTGGGACAACAACCCAAATAAGAATGAGGAAATTTAGAAGGCTTTTAGAAGCAAAGCCATTAATAAGAGTTTTAGAAGCACATAATGGATTAACTGCAAATATTGTTGAAAATACATTTGTTATTAAAGATGGAATAAAAAAAGAATTTGATGCTGTGTGGGTTAGTAGTTTAACAGATTCTCTTTCAAAAGGTAAGCCAGATATTGGTTTTGTCGATCTTACTTCTAGAATGCATACTATCAATCAAATTCTTGAAAGTACCACCAAACCAATTATTTTAGATGGGGATAATGGGGGGGAACCAGAGCATTTTAAATTAGCTGTAAAAACTCTTGAAAGATTAGGAGTATCTGCAGTAATTATTGAAGATAAAACTGGTTTAAAGAAAAATTCATTATTTGGGACAGATGTGTTACAAACACAAGAAGACCCGGATAAATTTGCATTTAAAATTAATGAGGGTAAGAAAGCACAAGTTACAAATGATTTTATGATTATTGCTAGGATTGAGAGCCTTATTCTTAAAAAAGGATTACAAGATGCATTACTTCGTGCCAAAAAATACATAGAAGCTGGTGCAGATGCAATTATGATTCATAGTAAGGAAAAAGAACCTTGTGAAATTATAGATTTTTGTCAAGAATATAGTAAACTTCCAAATAAAATTACCTTAGTTGCGGTTCCATCTACTTATTGTACTTGTACTGAACAAGAATTACAAAATGCTGGTGTAAACATTGTAATTTATGCAAACCATATGTTAAGAAGCTCTTATTCTGCCATGAAAAAAACAGCAGAACTTATTCTTTCATGTGGGCGGGCTCATGAAGTAGAATCTTTATGTTTTCCAATTAAAGATATAATCCGGTTGATAGAATAATATTAAAATGATATCTTGTGAAGATCTGTATGAAATTTTTAAGAAAAAAAATTTATTGTTTTTTACAGGTGTTCCTGATTCTACTTTTAAATCTTGGATGAGTTTTCTTGATGATAACCATGGTATTAGATTGCAGAATATTGTTGCTTGTAATGAATGTGAAGCCATTGCAATTGCTTCTGGTTATCATATGGCGACAAAAGGGATGGGGGTTGTTTATATGCAAAATTCAGGATTAGGAAAAACTGTAAATCCCTTAACAAGTTTGGCTGATCCAAAGGTCTATTCTATACCTCTCTTATTAATGATTGGGTGGAGAGGAGAACCGGGAATAAAAGATGAGCCACAGCATGTAAAGATGGGTGAAATAACCCTTTCTTTATTAGATACTTTAAATATTCCTTATGAAATTCTTCCAGACAACAGAACTTCTGCAGAAGCAATGATTAATGCTATAAGCAATTTAGCATTAGAAAAAAATAGACCTGTTGCTTTAATTATTAAAAAAAGAATTTTAGAAGATTATATTCCTAGAGAAAAAAAAGAAAGTCGCTTTGAAATGAATCGTGAAGATGCCATTAAAATTATTGTAGATAATCTTCCTAAAAATAGTATTGTTGTTTCAACCACAGGTAAAACTTCGAGAGAATTATTTGAATATAGAATTGCAAAAAAAGAACAACCAAGAGATTTTTACACCGTTGGTTCGATGGGTTGTTCTGCTTCTATTGCTCATGGAATAGCATTACAAAAAAAAGATAGAAAGGTTTTTGTTTTTGATGGGGATGGTGCTGTGTTAATGCAAATGGGTGCTCTAGGAACAATTGGACATTATAAAACCGGAAATTTATATCATCTTGTTTTTGATAATCGGAGTTATGATTCTACCGGGGGCCAACCAACTGTTGCAAATACAATCAACTTTGCAAAGATTGCTTTAGCTTCCGGATACACTTCAGCAGAAATAGTTCAAACTTCTAGTGAGTTAAAAAATCAAATACAAAATACCCAACTTCTTCCTGGTCCTAAAATGATTGTTGTTCGTGTTAATCCTGGTGCAAGAAAAGATTTGGGAAGGCCCACAACAACACCAATAGAGAATAAAAAAGCTTTTATAGATTTATTAAATAAAATTTAAAATGGAATGTAAAGGAAAAGCGTATCATGGTCTAGGGGCATTGAGCTCATTAAAAGAAATTTTAAGAGATGAAAAATCAGAACATGTTTTTTTAGTTACTGGAAGAAATTCATATGTTGTTTCTGGAGCAGAGAAAACCATTGAAGGCATTTTTAAAGATTTAGATATAATCCCTAAAAGATTTACTGGATTTTCTCCAAATCCAAGATATGATCAGGTTAAAGATGGACTTGCCCAATTTAGAACTATCCCTTATGACACAATCATTGCTGTCGGGGGGGGTAGTGCGATTGATGTTGCTAAAGCAGTTAAATTACATTATCTTGAAAGAAATCCCGATACAAAAATTCCTTTGGTTGCAGTTCCAACAACGATTGGAAGTGGAAGTGAAGCAACCCATTTTATTGTTTATTATAAAGATGGAAAAAAACAATCTTTAGGCAAACCAAATGAAACCTTACCAGATTATGTAATTTTAGATCCTAAACTTACTTATTCATTACCTAAAGAAGTTGCTGCTGCTTCTGGAATGGATGCTCTTTCTCAAGCTTTAGAATCTCTTTGGTCTATTCACTCAACAGAAAAGTCAGATTTTTGGGCCCAGGTTGCTATTACAAAAACTCTTAAAAATTTAAAAAGAGCGGTAAATGCTACTGGAAGAGAGATGGAAGAGGCTAGGGCAGAAATGCAAATTGCTGCAAATTATGCTGGAATGGCAATTAATATTACGAGAACTACTGCATGTCATTCAATCGCATATCCCCTAACTAGTATGTTTGGTATAGCTCATGGACATGCATGTGCTCTTACTTTAGGATCTATGTTTGTATATAATTCCGAGCCAGAGAAACATGAAATTAATGATGCCAGAGGTACAGATTTTGTTATTAAAAGAATGCAAAAATTAAAGCCTTTATTTGGAGTGGGTATTTATGATTCTTCTCAGAAAGTAAGGGAAAAAATAGAAGAGCTTATGGTTTCAATTGGTTTGGAAGTTAAATTATCTCGATTAGGTATAGATAAATCACACATCCAAAAAATTGTAGAAGGATCTTTTTCTCCTGAAAGAATGGCAAATAATCCCAGAAAACTTAATAGGGCAAGTGTAAGGCAAATCTTACAAAATATACTATAATTCTAGCTTAATAATCCTTATATAACTTTAAATTTTAGTTATTGGATGGTAAGGGGGATTTTAGTTTTAACAACAACATTTCCAAGATGGAAAAATGATAGTACACCTGCTTTTGTTTATGAATTAGCTAAACAATTAGCCAGAGACTTTAATATTAATTTGGTTGCACCACATTTTAGGAGTTCTAGAGAAAGAGAAATTGTTGATAAAATAAATGTTTATAGATTTAGATATTCAAAAAAAGAAAGATTATGTTATGAGGGGGGGATGTTATCTAACATAAAAAAGAACAAAAAATTAATGTTTCAAGTTCCTTCTTTAGTTTGGAATATGTTTAAAACAAGTTCTAAAATTATTAAAAGAAAGAAAATAAGTTTAATTCATGCACACTGGATTCTTCCTTCTGGATTGGTTGCATTATGGTTGAAAAGGTTGTATAACATTCCCTATATAATAACAGTACATGGAAGTGATATTCATAGTACTGGTTATAAAAGTTTAAAAAAATCTATTTTAAAAGAAGCAAGTGTTGTAAATGTTGTGAGTAATGGATTAAAAAAAGAAGTTTTAAAATTAGTTCCAAATGCTAATGTTATTGTTTGTTCTATGGGTATTCATGTTAATCAATTTCAAGTTAAAAAAAATAAAAACAAAAATCCTGTCTTACTTTTTGTTGGAAGGCTCACTCCTGAAAAAGGAACTATTATTCTAATTAAAGCAATGGCAAATGTTATTAGAGAATATAAAAAAACCAAATTATTGATTATAGGAGATGGAATATCAAAAAATAGATTAATTAATTTAACTAAAATGTTTGGTTTATGGAGAAATATTAGTTTTTTGGGTGCAAAACCACACAAAAAACTTTCAGAATACTATTCGGATGCAGATATTTTTATTTTACCTTCTTTGAGAGAGGGTTTTGGTCTTACACTTTTAGAAGCAATGGCTGCCAAAGTTCCTGTAATCGGTTCTAAGATTTCAGGTATTTCAGAAATTATTCAAGATAATAAACAGGGTCTATTATTTGAGAAAGCTAATTCAGCAATTTTATCAAATAAAATCATTTCTTTATTAAAAGACAAAAAATTAAAAAATAAACTTATTAAAAATGGAAGCAGGTTTGTTAAAAATTATGATTGGAAAGTTATTGCAGATAAATTTAAAAAAATATACCTTGGTTTAAAATGAAAAAATTAGGTTATAGAATTTTAAGTTCAAGAATTTTCAAACCTTTTTTATCCTTTTTATGTGGTTTTGGTTTGAAAATTCTCCTATTCAAAAAAATAAAAAAAGAACAACAAAAAAAAGATTTTTTGATCGCTATTACTGTTGATACTGAATCAGGATATATTAATAAAGATGAAACAAGAACTTGGTTAAAGGATAATGCAAATGCTTTTCAAGGTTATTATTATGGTATTCGGAATCTTTTGAAACTTGGAAAAAAGTATGGAATTAAATTTACTTTTCTTTTATGCACACAGTGTTTTTCTGCAAAAGGAGAAGATTATTTAAAAATTATTGCTATTTTAAAAGAAGCATATAGACAAGGTCATGAAATTGGATTTCATTTGCATCCTAAATATGATTTTACATTACAAAATTATATGAAAAAAAAGTTAGAGTATACCGGTTCTAAATATTATAGTAGTTCTGTTATTATTGAGATGTTAAAATCTGGAAGAAAAATTATTGAAAAACATCTTGGAAAGAAAATAGCTAATTCAATTAATAGTTTTAGATGGGGTAATTGGGCTATAAGTTTAGATAAAATCAAATTATTAGAAAAAGCTAGATTTAAAATGGATAGTTCTATTTGTCCAGGCATCCAGGCACATAAAGGAAAACATATGCAGTATAACTGGACTCTCTGTTATGAGATGTATCCTTTTAAAATTTCAAAAATTCTTGAAATACCCAATACCACTTTTTCATTTTTTGGAAAGCAATGTAGAGCAGATCCTGCTCTTGGTCAAATTTTAATAGAAGCATTTAAAAAATACTATAAAAAAGCAGACCGATCTAAAAGAAAATTTGTTTTTACTGTTTTAACACATAGTTCTGAATTGACTATGAAAGATGGATTTCCCTCTAAAGTTTTAAGATCATTAAGAGATTTTATTAAATATGCTAAAAATTATAAAGGGTTGAGATTTGTTAAGTTAAAAGATTTAAGATGAAAAAAAAGAGAAAACAGAAGGTTGATAAAGAAACTAAGAAAAAAGAGAAAAAAAGAGAATTAAGAAGAAAATTTAAGATTATTGATCGAGATTATGGTTTTTCAGATCCTGGACTTGGCAAAATTTATCGGGAATGGGCCCGTCCAGCTTCAAAATTACTTGTAAGAACAAAATTAACTGCTAACCAGGTCACTCTTTATGCTGCTTTACTTGGAATTGTGGCTTCTGCTTTATTTATCTTTAATCTTTATTGGTTAGGCATTATTGCTATGTTATTGCTTAGATTTTGCAGATGGTATGGTTGCCAGAGCAAATAAACAGTGCAGTAAAATTGGAGATTGGATGGACAGAATTTTAGATAGGATTTGTGACTTATTCCTTTACCTTTTTATTTGTATTGGACTTTATACTGCTACTGGAAATGTTTGGGTTTGGATATGGGGGTTTATAGCATTAAGTGGAACTTTATTCAATAGTATGTTCATCCCCATAACTAAGATAACTTATCCAGATGTTGATAAAAGTATTAAGGGAAAAATTTCAAAAGGAAGCATTTTGAAATTTTTTGTTTATAACCGAGTTAATCTTTACTGGGTCTTGACTATTTTTGTATTAATTAATCAACTTTATATTTTCTTGATTTTAACTGCAATCTATAGTTATTTGTTCTACTTTGTTTCTGTGCTGTACTTTGAAAGAAAATTCAAAAGGTTAGAAAATGCAAAAAATAAGAAAGCTTAGAAAAATAGCTGTAATAATGGGTACCGGTATAGGGGATTTAGTTATTATGCAACCATTTTTACAAAAGTTAAAAAAAGAGTTTCCAACTTGTAAAATTACCCTAATTTCAAAGATTTTTAGAAATAAAGATTTGTTAAATATTTTTAATAATCATGATTTTATTGTAGAACTATCAAAAAATAGATCTAAAATTATTAGAAAGCTTAGAAAAGCTAATTTTGATCTTGTTTTTGTTGGTTTTAATGCTAAAAAAGGGTCTACTATTCTTTCAAGATTAATTGGAAAAAATATTATACTTGGTTTTAAAGAAAATAAATTATCTGTACTTTATAATAAAAAAGTAAAAAAAGAAGGAAAAACAATATTGGAAGCTAATCTTAATGCTCTTAAAAAACTTGGAATTAAAATTGGAGATAAAGATTGTAAAATTAATTTGAAAGTTAAAAAATCTAGAAAAAAATTCAACAAATTTGTTGCTTTGCATTGTGGTGTTAAAAAAGGATATTTTACTAGGTTCTGGCCCCCCGAAAGGTGGGCTGATGTTTTAGAATATGCATATAAAAAATATAAGTTAAAACCTGTTTTTATTGGTGGTAAAGAGGATATTAAAGAAACAAATAAAATTATTAATTTTCTAAAAATTCCTTATATTAATTTGGTTGATCAATTAGCTTTTTTAGAAACCATTTCTGTAATAAATGATTCTAAATTATTTATTAGCACTAATTCAGGTCCAATGCATATTGCAGCTGCATTGGAAAAGAAACAAATTGCATTATGTGGCCCATCTAAATTAGAATGGGAACCATTTAATAAAAAAGCTATTATTATTAGGGAAACTATTAATAGAAAAAGATGTAATCCTCCCTGCGATGAAAAATTATGTTATTATAAAGATTGTTTGTGTATGAAAAAAATTGAGACAGATAGAGTTAAATTTTCTATAGAAAAGTTTATGAAAAATGCAAAAAATTAAATGTCCTTTATGTAATTCAAATAAAGAAGAGTTTCTCTTTAATGTTGGTAAATGGGGCAAGAATTATCGGGCTGTAAAGTGTAATTCTTGCGGATTTGTGTTTATTAATCCCCAACCTTCTAAAGAAGAAATTGAAGAGCATTATAATAAAAATTATGATTATTCCTATATGTTTAAAAGAAAACTATCCAAAAATGATCTAAAAGATGTAAAATCAATTAAAAAAATAAAAAAAGGAAGATTGTTGGATGTGGGATGCGGGACCGGACTTTTCATACTAGCTGCCAAAAAAAATGGTTTGAATGTTTTTGGGATAGATTTATCTGAAAAAGTTGTGGAATATGGAAAGAATAAATTTAATTTGGATTTAAAAAACAAAGATTTTTTAAAACAAAAAGGAAAATTTGATGTAATAACTATGAGACATCTTTTGGAACATACAACAGACCCACGAAAATATATTAAAAAAACAAGTAAGTTATTGGATGGTGGAGGATTATTATTCTTGAAATTACCCAATATAAATAGTTTTTCTTCAAAATTATGTAAAGAATATTGGGAGTGGATGAGCCCCCCCGCCCATTTAATGTTTTTCTCTCCTAAAAAAATAAGTAAACTATTATTCGAAGAAGGATTTAAGATTTTAAAAATAGAAACACGTAGAGGTGATGCTGGAAGTTTATTCTTAAATTTTCTTGTGACTTTTTCTAAGAAAATGAATTTTGCTAGAAAATTAAGAAAAAGATCTAATAACATTAAAAAAAATAAAAATCTTTCAAGCTTAGTAAAAATAGCTAATTTTTTAAACTTCTTTTTGTTTCCATTAGAATACATATTAAACAAAAGAGGAAAAGGACCAGAAATGGTTGTTTATGCAATTAAAAAATAAAATGGGGCTATTTAATGTAAAGAAGAATTTTCTTGAAGAACTTTTTACAAAAACTATATTTCTTTTTTTAATTATTCTTGCAATCGGATTATGTTTTGTTTCATTTGATAAGTTTTCAATATTTTTAAAAGTATTACCTTTTTTCGGGGGCATTTTTGTTTTATTTATAATAATTTTTATTTTTAATAATCTAAAAAAAATAGATTTAAAAAAGAATAAAGCAGATTATATTATTCTTGTAATAGTGCTTGTAGTATGTATTTTCAGTGCTTTTCATTTTTCTGAATCTAAGATAGAAGCAGGACATGATCAGGGGGGCTATTTTAATTCAGCCTTATTACTTTCTAATACAGGAAGTTTATATGAAAATTACACTGAAAGGCCAATATCTGTAACCAATCCTGGAAATCTGTTATATGGCCAGGAATTAACTAGATGGCATTTTATTCCAGGAGGTGCGACATATTATTCTATGTTCCATAATCTATTTGGTATTAGTGGATTTCCAATTGCCCTAGCATTTGTTTTCTTTTTCGCTTCTATGATTATCTACTTTTTATGTAAGAAAATTAGAAATTGGAAAACCGGTTTGTTTTTTATTATTTTCTTTTTACTTAATTTTTATGTAATTTATTTTTCTAGAGCAACGTATGTTGAAAATATACAGTTATTATTAGTCTGGTTTGGAGTATTTTTATTTTTTAAAGGTTTCCAAGAAAAAAAATTAAATTATATGTTGTTATCTTTTTTTCCAATTGTGATTATGTTCTTTTTTAGAACAGAAGCAATTTTGTATTTTGGAATTTTCTTATTAGTTTTATTATATTTTGCAATTTTCAAAAGAAAATTTAAATTTGAAAAGAAAAGTATTTGGTATGTTGTTTTAATTCTTGCATTTTGTTTATTTTTGTTTTTTTCTTATTATACTTTTGATCCAACACACGTTCAGAATACTACTCTTGGAATTTTTAATACTGCAAAAAATCCCGGAACAGCAATGTTTGGGGCTGAACAAGTTAAACCATATTCGGAACAATTATTTATTTGGATTACTTTATTTTATATGTTTGGATTGCCTTTAATCCTCTTATTAATTTTTGGAATTTTTAATTTATTTAAGGAAAACAAACAAACTAATCATAGTATTCTTTTAGTCTTTTTGTTAATTTTACCCCAATTTGCTCTTTTAATTAAACCAATGGTTGCACTTTATTTACCCTGGGCTATGAGAAGATTTTATCCTGTTCTTTTACCCTTTATTTTTATTTTATTTAGTTTGTTTTTAACTAATAAAAATGGAATTTTTAGCAGAATCTCTAAAAAATTATTTGTTATTCTTGTTATTGCTTTATTTGTTTTTGCCTCTCTGCCAGGACTATCTATTTTTACATTAAAACAAGGTGCTGGGATACTGGATTATGAGGAAGAAGTTTCTTCTAGATTTGGAGAAGATGACTTGGTTATTTTTTGGAATAGATATGGTTATGAAAATTGGGGCCCTCCCCTATATTTTTTACATGGAACAAATGTTGTTTTTGATAGGGGTCCAGAATTTGATAGGAAAATTTATGCTTGGTTTATGAGAGATTATGAAGATGTTTATATTGCAACATCTTTTGAACCGGGAAATAGATTATATGGCTATTTTGAAGGACATGTAGAACATATTGAACGAATAGATTCTCCTATTTTCAAAGTTTTACAAGATAATTCTTGTGATGTTAGGAAATATAATGCTTGGCCAGACCAATTTAAGGGTTATTATCAACTGAGAGAAACTTGTAAAGATAACAACCCCCCTAGAAAAATAAAAGAATACCAAATAAAATTAAATATTTATAAGGTTCATTCTGAATTTAAAGAAGAATTTATTGAAAAATATTATGATCCTGATTATGTGTTAACTCATGAGGCACCAAATATTTGGCATTAGTTTTTTGTTTTTAAATAAAGTTTGTATCCTTCTCTTCTTCCTTTCAATTCATATTTTTTGATATCTGATTTTAAAGAACATAACCAAATAAAAATAAGTTTCCATATGTGATTAAATGAAACCAACATAAATTTTAAAGGATTTTTTGTGTTTTTAAATTCAAAATATGTACAGTGTTTTTGTATTAAATAATTTCTTTTTTTAATATCATGTCCAACCGTTGAAAAATTATGCAAACATTTTATTTTAGAATTGTAATAAACAAGGTAACCTAATTTTTTAACGCGATAGTGTATGTCTGGTTCTGTAGAATATCCTGTAGCATCAAAATTTTCATCAAATCCCCCTACCTTATCCCATATCTCTTTTTTCATAACAAAGCTTCCTCCTGAAAGCCAATCAACGTAAGCAAAACCTTCTTTATTTAGAAAGGCTTTAGTAGATCCAGTTGGTAAAATTAAACCACCAATTTTTTTTCTAAATAATAAAAAAATCATGGATGGAAGTTCAGTTATGATATTATTTATAAGATATGATGATTTTGTTTTTGGTTTTGGGCCCAATCCAACTATTAAACCTCCCACCGAAGCTATTCTTTTGTTTTTTTTAAAACTTGTATCAACAAATTCTAAAAATTTTTTATCATAAATACAATCATCATCTGTTGAGACAATAAAATCTCCGATTGCAGTTTTTGCACCCAAGTTTACTGTTTTTGCAGTTCCTTGTTTTCCTCTTGTTTTAACATATTTTACATGATATTTTTTTGTAATTTCTTTTATTTTTTTTGAAATTTTTTTTTCAATAGAATCATCAGACACAATTATCTCAAAATTTTTTAAGGTTTGTTTTTTAAAAGAATCTATACAGTTTTTTAAATCTTGAATTCTCCCCATAGTTGGTATAATAATACTATACTTTGGTTTTTTCATTGTTTTCTTTTCGTTTAATTTTTTTAAATATTTTTCTTAAAAAAAGTATTTGTATTAATGATCCAGAAAAACTAGTAATTATTGTAGCAATTCCAGCTCCCACAGCACCTAATGGGGGAATTAATAGAATATTGAAAGTTATATTTACAATTACAGATATTAAATTTACGAATAATGCAAATCTTTCTTTGTTTAGAGAAATTAATAATAAACCAAAAAAAGTATTTGGAAATAAAAATAACGAAACTAAACATAAAATCTGTAATAAATTGATTGAATTTGCATAGGCTTGTCCATAAATTAAATTTATTATTGGTCCACCTAAAAAGAAACAAACTAATACAAAAATAATTGCACAACAAAATAAAAATAAAGAGTATTTTACAATAAACTTTCTGAATTTTGTAATTTCCCTATACTTTCTTGAGAAAAAAGGAAGTAATGATGTATTAACTAATCCAATTACACCTAACACAACTAAAACAATGTTGTATGCTGCATTATAAGCTCCCACAATAAAATCTGTTTTTAAAACAGATAACATTACCGTATCTATTTTAAAATATAGAATCATTAAAATCATAGAAAGGGCAAATGGCCAGGCTCTTTTTAGAATCTTTTTCCAGAATGAGAGATTAATTTTAAAAGAAAATTTAGTAAATTTTTTTCTTATTAAGATTATTGTTATAATAAATGCAATTAGACTTGCATATATATAGCCCTGTATTAAAAGATTGATTCCTAAATCTTTAACCATAACAAAAGCAGCAATTCCAATTAATATGATAGAATAGACTATTTTACTTAAAGCTTCATATTGCATTTTTTCAAAAGCCCTAAAAATTGATTGAAAAAATTTAATAAAACTTTGAATAACAACCCAAATAGCTGCTAAATAAACTAAAGTTATTACATCAGAAGATTTTCCCATAAATTGGATAACTATTGCAATAATTGCAAAAGTAAAAATTCCCAAAAATAATTTTATTATAGTAATGTTATCTATGTATTTTTTTGAATTTTCTTTTTTTCTTGCTAATTCTCTCACTGTTAATAAGGAAAGACCTATATCTGCAAAAATAGTAAATAATGCCACAAATGCAAAAACAAAACTAAAAACACCATATCCTGATGTGCCCAAGTATCTTGCAATAAAAATTAAAAGAACAAACATAGTTAATTGAAAAATTCCTTCTCCGGCAAGAAGCCAAAAACTATTTTTTGCTATTGTTTGTTTATTCGAAATATTAGAAAATAAAAAATTTTTCAATTTTTTGAACATTTTTTAATTTAAGAAGAACTTTGATTTAGAAGCCCATTAAACTGATTAAACTTAAACCAAGAGATTGTTTCTCTTAATCCTTCTTCTATACTAAATATGTGTTTGTAATCTAAAATTCTTTTCATTTTAGTTATATCTGGAAATCTATGTTTGATTTCATATTCTCTAGTTGGTAAGAATTCGAATTCTATTTTTTCTTTTTTTAACACTCGTGCAACAGTTTCTGCTAGATCTATTATTGAGGTAGGTTTTCCTGTTCCAATATTAATAACTTCCCCATTGCATTTTTCTGTTTCTAAACATTTTAAGGTAGCGTTTATATTATCTTGAATAAAAACAAAGTCTCGTGTTTGGCTCCCATCCCCAAAAATAGGAATTTTCATATTATTTAATATGCTTTTTATAAATATCCCAACAACAAATCCATATGGGGTGGATTCTTGTTTAGGTCCATATACATTAAATAATCTTAGAGAAACTGTTGGAAGATTATATAATTTATGATACGCTTGCATATATTTTTCAGACATTAATTTGGTTACTGCATAAGGAAGTTTTGCATTTGTATGACTTTCTTCTGATTCAGGAAATTCTACTGGATCCCCATATACTTCTGAACTTGATGAAAAAACAACTTTTTTTGCATCTTTTATTCTAGAAAGTTCTAGGATATTTCGCATACCATCTATATCATCTAAAACTAGTAATGGGTTTTCTAAAGTTCTTTTTACACCAACTGTTGCAGCATAATGAAAAACATAATCTATATTTTCAGAAAAAGCTTTTTCTATTTCTGATTTTTTGATAACATCTCCTTTTATAAATTTAAAATTTAGATTATTATTTAAATTTTGAATATTTTTTAAAGAACCAGTTGATAAATTATCAAAACAGATAACTTTATGCCCTTTTCTAATTAGTGCTTCACATAAATGACTTCCAATAAAACCAGCACCACCGGTAACAATACTTGTTGGCATTTTTCTTCTTTTTGTTTTTATACTAAAATAATCTTTAAATATATAAAGGCTTGGATAATTAAACATATATTATCTTTTATACATTTTTAATGAAAAGAGAATGAAAAATAAAATACAAAGGATATTAAAAAGTACTTTTTTTCAAGTTTTGGTAGTTTATGCAATCATTGTTGTGATGATTAGTGTAAATTTGTTCTGGAAATTTACACTTCATATGGAGATTTTTGCTCTTGTTCTTGGAGGTATTGGAATTGCTTTTGTTTTAGGAATTAAAGATGAAAAAAAAGAAAAGAAAAAAGAGAAAAAAACTTTTTTAAATTTTCTAAAGAAAAATTGGATTTTGATTCTTGCTCTTTTATTAGTGATTGGTTTTAGGTTTGTTCCTTATTTTAATAATACAACACCTATTGGTTATGATCCTGGAATCTATAAATATGCTATAGAAAAATCATTTGACGGTCAGCAAGATGACTGGATGAAATCTAGTATTACCCCTGGATTTTCATACATTACTAGTTTTCTTAGGATGCTTGGTTTTTCATCTAATGCTATTTTAATTCCTATTTTTATTATTTTTAACGCGTTGATATGCTTTGCAATTTATTTGTTTACGAAAGAACATTTTGGGAAAAAGGCGGGTTTGCTTGCAAGTTTGATTTTTGCAGTTTCAACAGTGCAGTTCAAAGTTTTCACTTTCTTGTATTACAAGAATATTATTGCACTTTCTATGCTACTTTTTTCTTTATATTTTTTAAAGAAGAAAAAAATGATTTGGTTTGCAGTTTTTGCAATTGTATGTGGAATTGTTCATAGGGCAACTTTCTTTATTTTTGCAGTCTCATTTTTGCTTTATGCTGTTATTTCTCCAATAAAAAGAGATGTATTTACAAGAAAAATAAAATATGATTCTAAGAAACTTTTAAAATATCTTATTTATGGGGTCATTATTATAGGCATAACTTTGTTATTTTATCTTCCAACTTTTAATGAATCTATTCTTCCCTTAATTAAGCCAGTTGCATCTTCTGTTGTTGAGTCAGATCCCACTACTGCAGGAACTTTTTTAGATTCATTTACATACCATTATGCGACTCTAGCGTACTTACCACTAGCTTTACTTGGTTTTTTCTTTTTAATTAAAAAGAAAAAATTTAACATGTTGTTCTTTTTAGCAATTGTTACAGCGATTATTGTTTATTTTAAATTGTATTTTTTTAATAGATTTATAATTCATCTAGATATTGCTTTAATTGCTTTAGCAGCGGGGGGATTTGCGCTTGCTCTTAAAGAAAGAAAATGGTTGACAACTATTTTAATTATTTTATTAGTTTTTTCTTCAGGTTTTGTAATGTTCAATGAGGCAAAAGATACTAAGCCTTTGATAAATGAAAATGACTTAACTGCAATCAAGTCTTTACAAGAAACAGAACAAAATGCTTATGCAATGTCTACTCATTCTTATTATTCTCCATGGGTTTTAGGTTATAGTGGAAGAAGAACTCTTGCACCAGGATTATTTGATGATGATAAGTGGAATTTTGAGATGTGGCAGGCGTTCTGGTTATCTCCGCAGTGGGAAGATGTACAGAAATTATTAGAAATGTATGATGGGCCTGTTTATATTTTTATAGGGGAGAATCACCCCGATTATATTTCAAGATTTGATAATGATTGTTTTGAAATTTATTATGAAAAAGAAGGCCAAGCCAGACCAAGAGTTTATAAATATCTTTGTTAACTTTAGAATATGAAAAGAGGCAAAAAAGAGAGAAGCATATTAAAATCTGTTGGATCTTTTTTTATTAGACTTTTTATAGCTCTTATTTTATTAAGATTATTTTTGTTTTTTTATAGAATAAAAGACCCCTTCGCATTTCCGGGGATAGATCCAAGAATTAATTTTATTTTGATTGTTTCCTTATTTTTGGGATTAATTTTTTATTTACCATTTCTTTTTAAGAAATCTAAATCATTAAGTCATATTCAAAGAGAAGAGTATGTTAAGATTCTCCTTAATTATCTTTTTCAATTTGTAACTTTGGGATTTTGTATTTTGTTTATATTAAGTTTTTTTAATATTATTATATTTAATTTAAATTATGTTTTTGTTCTAGTTGTTTTTTTAGGAATACTCTCATTAATCTTTTTTCCGCATAAAAAAAAGGGTTTATTTAAAGAAGAGAGAATTAAACTAGCAAACATATTTTTTATGATTATTTTATCTTTTTTAGCAGCATTACCTATATTTCTTATAACAAAACCGCTTGGGTTTACAGGAATTTTTGTTAGTCTTGGAATATTTATTTTAGTATTTATTTTAGTTTTTGTTTTATTAAAGGAAAAAGAGAATGATTAAACTAGCAATACAAGATATGGACTAATTTAGAAAGCTTTTTAAATATAGATATATTTAGTTTAGTAGAAAATTGGTGAAGAATGGGAAAGATAAAAAGAGGAAGGTTGGAAAAATATATTAGTTTTACAATTACTGCCTTAATTCTTGCTGGAATCCTTATTTTTGGTTCTGTACATGCAGTCAATCTTTATGTTCACTCTGCTTCTAATTCAACTCCTTTCACAGGAGATCTTGTTTATTTTGTTGCAGAAGTAGATATTTTAAATGCTGAATCTGTTCCAATTCAAAATCTTACATTAACTTTGAATGGAACTAATTATTGCCATATTAACCCATATGGTATAGAACTTAATTCATCAGAAAGTGCTTGTCCTGATTTATCCTTTACAAATATTGGAGAAAGACCATACGGATGGGCAAATGATACTGATTTATGGGGATATGGTTATGGTTATAATGGATCTAGTTGGGTTGATGTAAATACTAGTTTTGGGATAGGTTATGGTTATGGATACACTCAGGGAGGTTATGTTTATTCTGGAGATGGAACAACTTATGGAGAGCTTGCTTATAATGTAACATGGAATACTACTGATTATGCTGTAGGAACTTATCTAATTAATTTAACAGCAGATGTTAACCAAGGTAGTAATTATTTCAAATATTCTTCTGAAACAGATCTAAATATTACTGTTGGTGCTGATGAAACCATTGTATATGGAGGTGGAGATGGTGGAGCATCAGGAGGTGGTAGCGATGAAACAGAAACTGAGACAGAAACTGAAGAAGAGGAACAAGAAACTGGTTTTAGTGGAGAAACATCAGATTTTGGAGATATGAGATTAGGAGATGAGAGAAGGGCTTCAATGGAGGAAGAGGAATCTGTTTACTTTAATCTTGAGGGGACTGAACATAGTTTTACTGTAGTAGATCTGGAGGAAGATTCTGTTACTGTTGAAATAAGAAGCAGAGTAATAAAAACAACCTTTAGAATTGGAGAAACAAAGAACTTTGATTTAGATAATAATAATATTAATGATATTTCATTTACTTTAAACGATATAAGAAATGGAAAAGCATACTTTACATTTGTAGCAATTGATGAAACAGTTTTTGAAGGTGCTGGTGTTAAAAAAACACTTGGATCCAATGTTATGATTATTTTAATTGTAGCTGTCCTAATTATAATAGTTGTTTTAGCACTTACTTTAAAAAAGAAAAGAAAGTAATGATATAATGACAAAAGATTTATAAGTACTTACTTCTTGGATAAAAAATGTCAGAGGATATCAAAAAAGAAGGAGAGGGGAAAATTGATGAGAAAAAAGAAGTAAAACCCGAAGAAAAAAAACCAGAACCTAAATCTGTTAAATCAACTAAAACTAAAAAAAGAATTAATTGGACAAGAGTGGGAATTGTTCTTGTAATTATTGCATTTATTCTTATTTTTATTTGGCCAGGAAAGATTTTGTTAAATACTGGCAGTCAAAAAACTACTTATTATAATCTATCTTATACTTTAATGTTTGGAGAAGAAGAAATTGATTCTTTTACTGGGGAAATAAAAGAAGGAGCCTTATCCAGTAAAATTGGTTTTGATAATGCTATTTTAGATAGTGTTTTAGAAGAAATGGTGGTAGGAGATGAAAAACAAATTAATGTAGAAAATGCATTTGGGGATTGTGATCCAGATAAAATTTATACAGAATCTAGAATTATTCAAGAAGATGATAGAGAAACAGAATTAGATAGAAAACTTTACATCACTCTTGAAGATTTTTCATTAAGATTTGGAGAAGATCCAGTATTAGATAAATTATATGAATCTGGATTAGATGTTTTAAATTATAAGGTTATCTCTGTTGATGGAGATAATATTACCATTAGTGTTGAAACTGAAGTTGGAGCATTATTTCCTGGACCATATTTTGATTCAAAAGTTATTGCTATGACTGAAGAGACAATAACTATGAGACACGAGGGTAATGATTCTGTTATTCCAGATACCCCATTTGGCGATGTTAGTATCACTTTTACAGCGGATAAAGTTACATGGAAAATTGAACCAGTTGTAGGAGAAGAAATTGAATTAGAAAACATTCCAAAAGCAAGAGTTGTTTCTTTTACAGAAGAAGAAATAACTTTAACTGACAATCACGAATATTGCGGTCAAGATATTAATGTTAATTTATCTTTATTTAATAAAGAAATAAGGAAAAGTTCTATTACTGGGGGAAATATTGGTTATGTAGATGGGGCACCAGTATTCCAATTTTATATTATGAGTTATTGTCCATATGGATTACAAATGTTAAAAGCTGTTCTACCTGTTTGGAGAGAATTTGCAGGAACAGCAAATATTGAATTAAGATTTGTAGGTTATACCATGCATGGTCAAGATGAAGAAGATGAGAATTATAGGATGATTTGTTTAAGAGAAGAACAATCTGATGTTTTATTAGATTACTTAGAGTGTTTTGTTGAAGATGGAGATTATGAGGGCTGTTTAGTTCAAACAGGTGTAGATCAAGCAAAATTAGATGATTGTATAGCTAATCGCGTTGAAGATTATTTTGCTGAAGATCAAGCATTAAATGAAGAGTATGGTGTAAGTGGTTCTCCAACTATTGTTATTAATGGAGAAACAGCTTCTGTAGGTAGAAGTCCTGCAGATGTTGCACAAGCAATTTGTGATGCTTTCCAAACTAAACCAAGTGTATGTGATTTAGAATTTTCAACTACCCAAGCAACTACAATGTTTGGTACTTCTGGAAGTAGTGGTAGTGGAACTTGTTAAAAATTATCTTTTTTTAGAGACCGGTCTAACATTTAAAATTACTTCAAGTGGAATTCTTTCTATTCTTTTTTCAAGAAGTTTACAATAGGTGCTACTTCTAAATCCTGGAGAAATATCCCATGATGGGGATAACCTAGCAGCATTTCCAACCATACTGTAAAAAGCACCAGTATTAGGTGCAGACATTTCGGGAATTAATCTTGGTTCCCTATCTTCTCTTAATAAGTATTTTGCTATGTTTTGAGCAACATAACTTCTTTGGCTCTGACAAAATTCTTGTGCTGCTGCGTAATGTGCAATTGTTCCAGCAACATCTGATTTGTGGGTTCTAAAATACTGCCAGTTTTTAGGTTCTGGTTTTTCTTTTTTAGGCATTTCTTTATTTATTTATTTTACTTTTTAAACATTTATATGTTTAATACCAAGCTTTATAAAGCGTATTTTTCTTGTGAAACTATGACAACTAAAAAAACAAAAGAAACAAAAGGAAAAGCACCTTCTAAAGCAGAAGAAATAGCTTTTCATAGAGGAGCCTTACAAAGCTTAGCTATGGAATATAATGAGCTTGCAAAAATAGCTCAAAATGTTCAAGGAGTTATGGGGGCTCATTTGAAAAGATTAGAAGAATTAGGTGTAAAAATCCAACAAGGAAAACCTAAGAAAGAATAAATATATAACAATAAAACTTATATATTTCTTTTTATTATTTTCTTTATGATAAATTTAGAAAGATCGCTTTTTAGATTAATTACAGGTACATTTATTTTATTTTCATGTGGTTGTGCTACTCTTCCGATTGCAAAAAAATCTGAGAGTATAAATAAACTACCCTATCAAGAAGCAATTACTCCTGATCAAAAAATGGGTAAAGAACCTATTTATAATCCCAATCATTTTCATGGTCCTTTTTATAGCCCAATTACTGGTTATCAGGTAAATAGAAGGTAATTACATTTTTTCTAATGCTTCAATTCGCTTAGCTATCGGCGGATGTGTGCTTAAAGCACTAGCTGCATTCATTTTTTTATGTGCAGAAAACAACATCGGTGTTAAAGATTTATTGAGTTTAAGTGGTTTTTGTTTTGGTTTTTCATAATCTTCTTTTATTTTTTTTAATGCCCCAATTAATCCTGGAGGATATCTTGTTAATCTAACTGCAGTTGCATCTGCCATATATTCTCTTTTTCTTGAAATAGAGAGCTGTATTAATGTTACTATGATTGGTGCTAAGATTGCAAGGGCAATAGCTATTATAAAAAAGATAATCTGTCCGTTTCCTGAGTCTCGACCTCCACCCCCCCTTGTACCTCCGGAGAACCACAAACTTCTTAGAAATATTTGGGAGAAAATTGCGATTGCACCAACAACAACACCCACTATTGTCATATATCTTATATCATAATTAGCTATATGAGACATTTCATGAGCAATTACACCTTCTAGTTCTTGTTTATTTAATTTTTTAATACATCCTTCAGTAACACAGATCATTGATTTCTTTGGAGATCTTCCTGTTGCAAAAGCATTTATTTGTTCTCCGGGCATGATATATGCCTTGGGAATTGGTAATCCTGATGCAATTGACATATTTTCAATAGCAATAAACAAATTTCTATGTTCTACTGGATCTGCTGGTTTTGCATTAGCACTTTTAATTGCAATTACCTCTGCATTACTATATGTGCCTAACACATATAATATAGAAACAATAATTGCAATAATCATGATTAATGAAAAATATTCTGGACCAAATGCTAAAGAAATAACATATCCAAGAATAATAAAAGCAATAAAAATTATTATTAATAATATTATTGATCTTGTTTTATTCTTTCTTATTTGATCTCTAAAATCTAGTTTCATAAAATTGTATGTTTTTTAGATATTAAAACTTAACTAAATAAAAGATAAAATTAAATAAAGAGAAATTACCCAAATAAATATAGAGATTATTGAAAACCATTCCCATATATTGATGTTTTTCATAAATTTTCTTTTTATTCCAGGATAATATGGTTTATTATATTTTATTGTGTGGCTGCAACCTATTAAAGAAAGAATAACTAATATTGGAAAAATTAAAAGCCAATTTGAAATATTTGTTGTTAAGATAATAATAGAAAAGAATAGGGCAGCTATGAAAAAACCGGCAAATGCTGTTCCAGCAGTCATATAATGGGTAACTAACTTATCTTTTTTTCTAAAACTTTCTGGAAAAAAACTTACAAAGATTGTGCCCACACAAGCCATAACCATTGCAAATGTCATAATTATATTCTCAATTGTATTTGGAAGTTTTAAATTTAAAAAATAAGCTAAAATGATTGTTCCTAATCCAACTAAAATCATTGAGATATCAAAATATATCTGACTTTTTTTATGCTCTCCACCAAGCCCAGACATGGTTCTTCTTAATAGAGAGAAATGGCCATATTTTTTCATAGCAAACAACAAAAAAATTATTGAACTTAAAAGAATTACTGGATATGCAATTATAAACCAAAATGGAATCATTTTATTAATAGCCTCTTTTAATTTACCAAAACCATGAATTAATAACTTCATAGATAAATTCGTAGTTATTTGTTTTTCTGTCTGGGGTTATGCCTCCAGACGTAACATCTCCCACTTTCATTCTTATAGTATACTCTTCTGGTGGTATTTGTTGAGTAGATGTAATATATACTTGAAAAGTAAAACAATCTTGGGGTTCTAACCAGAACTCTCTTACAGATGATCTTGGCGGAAGAATTTCTATTGTTGGTAGAACAAACATTTTTGGACCAAATTTAGATGGCGGACAGTTGGTTGTATCCAAATTACAAACAGTTGCATCATAAGTTGCTTGTTGTCCAGCTCTTACTTTTTGATGTCTTGGTTCTACAAATAATACTGGCTTATATCTTCCACACTCTGTTGCATCTAATGAATCTTCAATAAATACATTAAAATTATTTTCTTCTTTAAATTCTTCAAAATCAGATATAGATTTCCCAATTATTTGTTGGTCATTAAATGCAATTAATGTAAACACTAATAAAATAAATATTCCTATAGATAAGGCAACTATAGGTGTTTTATTTACCTTTTTTTTCATTTTAGAATTTGACTTTTGGTGTTTTTCTTTCTGTTTCTGGAATTTTAATGTACTTTCCAGCTTGATCCTTGAATTTCTTAGTTGCAAAGATCATTCCTGGGAATGTTTTTACTGCATTGTCAAATCCAAGAATGGAGTCATTGTAGAACTGTCTTGCATATGCAATTTTATCTTCAATTGCAGATAACTCTTGTTGAAATTGTAAAAAATTAGTATTTGCTTTTAAATTAGGATAATTTTCAGCTACTGCAAATAATCTACCTAAAACACTTTGCAAAGCATCTCCTGCTTTTACTCTCTTAGCCATATCAGTACTTTTATTAGCCCCCACAAGAGCTTTTCTAGCTTCTGAAACCTCTTTCATGATGGCTCTTTCATGTTTCATGTATCCTTTAACAGATTCCATTAAATTTGGAACAAGATCCGCTCTTTTCTTTAATTGGACATCTATTTGAGAGAATGAATTTTTAATTCTATTTGAAAGAATAACAAATCTGTTATAATAGCTAACCCACATTAATAAGATTATCACAGCTAAAACAGCAATAATTATTATTAAGATTAACCACCATACCATGAAATAATTAATTTTTACAAGTATTTAAACTTTCCTTATAATAAATTTTATATACCTTTTTTAACTAATAATTTAATGAAAGTTATTATTGTTTCAGGTTATTTTAACCCAATTCATATAGGACATATTAATAATTTTAGAGCTGCTAAGAAACTTGGAGATAAGTTGTGGGTTATTGTTAATAACGATAGGCAGCAAAAATTAAAAAAAGGCAAGATTATTATGAAACAAAAGGAAAGAGTAGAAATAGTAAAAGCTATAAAATATGTTGACAATGTAATTTTAGCTATAGATCCCGATAAAGGAGTATCTAAAACCCTTAGCATTATTGCAAGAAAAAATAAAAAAAATAAAGTTTTTTTTGCAAAGGGGGGAGATAGAACAATAAAAAACATTCCACAATCAGAAATAGATGTTTGTAAAAAATATAATATAAAAATTATTTCTGGTGTTGGCGGTAAAAAAGTAAATTCAAGTTCAAAGATAAATAAATTAAGAGGAAAAGAATGAAAGATAAAAAAATATATTTAGATTATGCAGCAACAACACCAGTAGATCCTGTTGTTTTAGAAGAAATGAAACCTTATTTTTCTGAAAAATTTGGGAATGCTTCTAGTTTACATTCTTTTGGAATAGAAGCCAGAGATTCTTTAGAAAGAGCAAGAAGAAGTTTTGCTAAATTTTTAAATTGTAAGGCAACTGAAATATTTTTTACATCTGGTG
>Ga0272442_10002387_pt1 | contig 27335 bp, 17 predicted proteins | sample SSMForm2O_FD_200262 | JGI IMG/M metagenome (GOLD analysis project Ga0272442, IMG submission 200262) | Marine sediment archaeal communities from Little Sippewissett salt marsh, Falmouth, MA, United States - SSM-Form-2O | ecosystem: Environmental > Aquatic > Marine > Wetlands > Sediment ... | reverse complement strand
AAAAACTTCAAGCTCTGTTCAAAAAAGGAAATGTTTCTGAGTTAAAAAACTTAATAACCAAAAAAAACACCCCGCAAAGCATAAAAGCCATACAAGCTATTAAATCAAAGGTCTCTTTATTGTATTTCTTCTGAAAATGCCGGATAGCTAACAGGCCTCAGGTCGGCGGTAGCGGCTGGCAACGCCTTTTATCCAGCTTAAAATCTCTTCCAGCGGTCGGAAACAGGGTTGGAATATCGCATTTGCCAGACAAAAAAAGGGCCCATTGGAGGCAGCAGGCCCTTTTTATTTAATGGCGGGCCCCACCGGACTATTTTAAAAGTTCTGTAGAATATTTGGTGCAGGAAATGTTTAAGCAGACAGATGGGATTTTATCATTGAATATTAGTCCTTGACCGTGCGAGAAAAGAGAGGTATCATCGTAAAGTAAAAACGTTTCAAACTGTTTGATGAAAGCTCTCTGCTCTCCGGGAGAGGACTTTTCACGGCGAAAAGATAACCAAAAAAGGAGCACGCAATGGGAGACAAAGGCGGCAAGAAAGATAAGGACAAGAACAAGAAACAGGCAATAAAGCAACAGGAACAAAAGTTGAAAAAGACTCAGGATAGACAACCGAAAAGAACCGCGTAAAAGGAAGTGGGATTCAAAGGCGTGACGACCACGGTTCGTGAGTTGAATACGTTCATGGGTTTTTGCCGCAATCTATCGTTTCAAGCTGGAAGGACAAACGATTTTTCTCAGTATCAAATAAAAGAAGGTTATCTTTACCAGTATCAGATTTGATATGCGGAATGTTGGCTGAAGACAGTACAACTTTTAACGAGAGGTATCAAGTGGCCTTGAAGGGATCGGGCAAAAAAAGCTCAGGAGGTGGCAAGAAAGTGCTCGACGCCAGGATAGCACAGTACAGCGATGCCCAGCGCAAAAAGAGCAAGGCAATTGTTGAAACTGCAAAACCGCGGCGGAAGAAATAATGCTGGATCCACGGGGCTGTCAGAAATGTGGCTTCAATCCCTCAATCCAAACCACTAGCTATTGTAAACAACGTTTGCAATAATGGCGGGGCCGACAGGACTTGAACCCGCCACCTCCGGTTTGACAGGCCGCCCAGCTGAATTCCTGTAACTGCTTATCAATCAACTTAAAATCTCATGGATGCTGCATCTGCACCTTCCGGGCAAATTGTCACAGATTAACACCCTTGCCGGCACACTCTTTCCTTCCATTTTGTCATCTATGTCAATTCGCAATAATAGACATCTCAAACCAAGCAGGGACACATATTGGGGAGACCGGTCAGAAAGTTGTCTCAGCAATTGACGGCCTTTTACCTGCATTTATTCACTTTAATCGCCGTCTATCCAAAACGACCGCGTACCCGGCGACCAGTTGATACTTCTCTTGACGCCGTCTTTTGCCCAGCGGATCTTAGTGGCATCCCCTTCCCTGCTGACAGCCTCCACCCGCAACGGCTGCTCTGAATTCGGTCTGAGGTGGATCAGGGTGATCATGGTCAGCTTGTCACCGCTGAATTCCGGCTCCACCACCAGTCTCCTGGTGGATTTGTAATTGAATGGCTCCAGACCCGCGCCTATCGTTTCGTAATCCTCGATTTCCACTTCCGCTTCATCCGGCGCCAGCAGATAGTGGTCGAGTGTAACTCCGCTCGATACGACCGAAAGCCTGCCGTCCTCTTGTTTGACCTCGGTGTCCGGTTCGAAATGCATCAGCCATTGCACCTGCTGTGGAACTACGGCGTCATCGCTGAACGCTGCCATTTTGGTCAGCCTCCAGAAGTCGGTCATGCCTGAGCCGCGGAAGGCTATTCTGCTGCCTTTGCGTAGTTGGACCGGAGGAGAGACTTCAATCAGATTATCGTCGATTTCCTGGTTGTGGCTCTTCCAACTGTAAATTTTCCTACCGTCCACAAGGATTGAATAGTCAGCCAGTTCGGGCGAGTTGTCCAGATAGCAGGCGTAGATCCTGTAAGTTCCAACAACACCGCCGAATATCGTGAAGGCCTCTCCCGCGTTGCCGGTCACCTGCCCGTACCGGTTATGGGTCATGCCGGGGCCTGTTTCCAAATCCTTTGAGGGGAAATCATAAACCATCCCTTGCGAGCTAAGCTCGAGATCGTCGGCAACCAGCAGAATATCCGGCTTGAGATAGAGCCAGTGCCTCAGGTACTTCTTCACTCCCAGCGCCGGGTGATAGGCCCTGCTCACATCGCCGACCACATAATCCGCTTCCGGATTGAAACTCGTGTGGATTATTTCCGGGTAATGGCCGAATTTCAGCGTCTCGATCGAGGCGAATCCAGGCATGTTTTCCCCCAGCTGCCCTTTTCCCTTGATCAACAGCGTGTTGTGATTGCCGCCGAGTTTGAATCCCGTATAAAGTGCCCCGATAGCCAGGAACTTGCCGTGTGAGAAAATCTGGAAAGAACCCGCATCCGGCTCGGCGTGCCCGGTACCCCAGTCGAAAGCCGCATCGGCCGAATAAGTTTTCCCCATGTACGGGCCGCATTTAATACCGACCATGGTTCCCGAGGTATCGTCCCAGGCTGAACGCAGCATCACCTGGCCGATTTCAGGAAAGTAAGCTTCGGTGGGGAATTCCGACGGGTAAGATTCCGCCACAGCCGGGTCGTAGTACATCATCATCATCCAGCCCTGGCTACCCAGCCCCTTCTCACGCAGTTCCACCATCTCCCGGCCCATCCACTGGGCCCTCCCGTCGCGGTAAACAGCGGCAAGGTAGAACAGGTGCTGGGCGGTGGATGACCATCCCCGCTGCGGCCCGTCGCCGAAAGTCATTGCCCAGGTTCTGGAAGTGCGGCAGGGAAGCAGGCCCTGCAACAGATAGTCGGTGTAATGAACCATCCAGGGCGATCCGGTATAGTCCTTGCCCAGCAAGTCGGAAGATATAGCCGAGTAGTTAATGCCATACTCGGCACCGTAGCCCGCGTAAGCGTAACCCTCGACCGATGAGCCGTCCGAGGGTAAGACCTGGAACAGCTTGTCGAAAAATTTTTCGCACACCGCCATCCAATCTTTTGCCCTGTCGTCCTCCCCCCACAGCGCTGCCGCGGCGAATGCCAGCCCGCAATAATTGGAGTGCGAATGGTTCTGGTAGTACTGATTGCGCCACCAGATCCGCCCCGTGACAATGGATTCATATTGTGCCTGGGCTTCACGGCCCAGGCATTCGGCCACCTGTGCGCGTTCGGCCGGGGTGAGATTGGCATAGAGCCAGTCGTAGGACAGGCTGATCCCCATCAAGAAATGGCTGCCGATCAGGTAGATCAGCGAGCCGGGAGCTTCCCAGGTATCAGGGTCTGTCAGCCTCAGCAGGTGGTCACGGGCCAAAGCATACAGGCTGTCCTCTCCGGTCATCTTCCAGGCGAATGCCAGCTCTGTTGCCAAGTCGCCAAGGTAGCGGACGTCCCCCGGAGGCTCAGGATTGCGGGCAGTGGCCACCATCGATGGGAGGTCCTGAATATAGCGCTCCCACAGCCAGCCATGAGTCGAATGGATAGCCGGTCTGAGTTCAGCTAATTTGGCGTCAGTCAGCAGAAGCCTGGGATGGTGTCCCCGCTGCTGATCGATCGGCAGGACCATTGAACCGGCTGTCTCCGTGCCACCAGGTTTCTTGTCCGCACCGCAGGATACGGCGATTGCGCAAACGGTCGCTACCAGCATTTTCCAGGCTCTGGTTTTCATGCAGACTCCTCTGTTAAAGGCTTGTCGGAAAAATCTTTCAGGGCTGACCGCCCGAATCCCCCGGCGCCAGCCTTGCGAAAAGTCGACGCGATATACACCACCGCTTGCGGGTCACCACCGCCGGGCCCCAGCCGCTGCCAGGACTCATCCACCGGCACGGTATTCAACTGCCGTGTTTCAGGCGGTCAAATTCTTCCGGATTTCGCTGGGCGTCCTCCCGGTAATCCTGCGAAAAGTTCGCGAGAAGTAATTCCCATCCGAAAAACCGGACTTAAGGGCCACTGAAGTAATCGATTCTTCCTGGTTTTGCAGCATCTCACTAGCTTTCTGCACTCTCAGCCGGATCAGATAATCTACCGGTGTGGTGCGGTAAGTATCCTTAAAAACCCGGACAAAATTGGGAACGGACATGCATGCGATCCCGGCAAGGTCGCGCAGAGCTATTTTCTGGTTGAAATTTTCTTCCATAAAGGCTACGCTTTCGGCCAGGGGCAGGATTCTGGCCGCCTTACCAGATTTCTGCCGTGAATACTGCCGGGAAAGATAAATGATCAGTTGCACCAGCAGAGCCCTGATTGCCGGTTTGTGTCCCGACTTTTTCTCCTCGAACTCTTGCTTCATTTCTCCCACCAGCCTGGAAACACAGGCAAGCTGCCCGCTGTCGAGATTGAGCCGGCTCTGAAACCTGTGATGCTTGCGATAAAAAGGTTCCAATGAGAACAGGGCATGATACCCGGGTATCTGCTCCAGTTCCTTGTAGCTGGAAAGGAACTCAAGGCCGTACATGATATTGCACAGGTAAAGATTCTTTGCATCCTTGTAAGCGTGTTCAATTTTTTCGGTGATTACAAATACTGCACCTGTGCCTACCGGATATCCCTCCGTGCGAGTGCAATGAACTACCGAACCACCCATTATAATCGCCAGCTCGGTAAAGGCATGGGCATGAAGCTGGCAAGAGGGGGTTTTCATCAGGGCCCTTTCGATATAAAAATCGAACTCAGGATCGTAGTGGACATATTCCGGGATCGCAGGGAAATCTTTGAAGGTGATGGTTTGAGCCATAATAATATTATGCTAATTAATTGCGTAAATAGTGCTTGTACATTTAAATAATCTCTTGTAATATTGTCAATTAAAGAAACATAATATAATAAACATTTTAGCCGAGCAATAAAAAAGTGGCCTTGACGGGGAGCGTGTTTTTTTATATGATCAACGTTTCGTGCCAGATGGTTCGGCGAAGCTTTTATTGTATTGTATGTTAATCTATACCCTGCAAATGTTCGAGAATTTCAACCTTACTTTTAACCAAACAGGAAATCTTCAAAATGACTGACATCGGTGTTACCCGCAGGTTGATTTCCATTTCAACGCTCCTTCTTGCCTTAATCTCGAACCAGGTTTTCGCTTTGAACCAGAATATTGTAATATCCACTTACCAGGGCCCCTGCAAGGGTGGCGACTTTGCAGCCAACCTGGCCGTAGTTCGGGATGCAGTCAGTGAAGCGAAGAAACGCAACAGCGATTTCGTGGTCTTTCCCGAAACTTTTCTCTCCGGGTACGACACTCGTGAAGTCGTGCTGAAAGGAGCCCGCAGGATCGAGGATCCCGAGCTGTCCGCTTTTATCGCAGAGAGCGCCGAGCATGGAATGGTAGTGCTTGTGGGGCTCGCCAGGATAACGGATGAAGGCCTTTACAACACCGTGTTGGTTATTTCCGGCGGAAAGCTTATGGGCACCTACGACAAAGTTATGCTCACCGAGGGAGACAGCGATGATCTGGGATTTCTGCCCGGCAAGGATGTTCCCGTATTCGAAGCCCACGGGATCCGCTTTGCGGTCAATATCTGCCACGACTCCTCTTTCCCCCACCCGGCGCTTCTTGCAAAGCTGCGTGGTGCGGAATTGTTGTTTACTCCGCACTATAACTCGATCGACGCGCAAAGAGTGGACGGCCATCGCAAATGGGTGCGCAACTGCCATGTGGGGCTGGCCTGCCAGATGAAAATGGCGGTAGTGAGATCAAACGTAGTGGTGACCGATAAGCCCGGCGAACCGGGATTTGGAGACAGCTTTATCATGAACCCCCAGGGAGAGATACTGGCGGGTGCGGAACTTTTCCGCACGGAGCTTGTAACCGCCGTGCTCAAACCTGAGATGTACAAGGTTCCTTACGTCTGGGCGGCTTTCTCTGAACTGCCTGACTGGCTGAAACAGAAACTTGCCGATGAACTAAAAAAATAGGTGCCGGCAAAAAACAAGGGAATTTCTATGAAACTGGCCTCAAACATCGACCTCGTGGTAATAGGTGTTTACCTGCTCCTGATGATCGTTGTCGGGATAGTGATGTCGTTTTTCAACAAAAGCGACTCCGATTTTTTCAAAAGCAGCAACAAGATGCCCTGGTGGCTGGCCGGTATATCGTTTTTCATGACCAGTTTCAGTGTCTATACATTCACCGGGGCTGCCGGTCTGGCCTACCGCGCTCCTTCAATCGCCTTCCTGATGTATCTATGCAACGCTGTAGCCGTAGTTTTCGCCGTCTGGTTCCTGGCCGCGCGCTGGAGGCGCTCGCGAGCCAGCACAGCGATGTCCTACCTCACTGAGCGCTACGGCCTGTCCACCAACCAGTTTTACAGTTGGACGCACCTGGGGATGGCTATCGTCCAGGGCGGAGTGATGCTGCTGGCCCTTGGGAAATTCGTGTCCGTGGCTATCGGCACCGATTTGAACACGACCATCATCATCTGCGGCGCTGTTATCTCCGTCTATTGCATTATCGGTGGGCTGTGGGGTGTGGTGGTCACAGATACGCTGCAGTTCGTGGTGCTTTTCCCCTGCGCGCTGATGGCGTTGTTCATCGGTTTCAACCAGTTGGGCGACGTGTCGCGGCTTGTCACGGATGCGCCGGCCGGTTTCTGGAGTGTCGAAACCCAGGAGTTCGGCTGGCTGTTCCTGTTGGCTAACGCTGTGATGATGTTTTTCGCCATGTCCAGCGGCTCTGCGGCGCAAAGATACTTTTCCGTGAAAAACGAAAAAGAAGCGCGCAAGGTAGCCCTGGTCACCATGATCCTCCTGTTTATCGCTCCGGCTATCTGGCTCTTTCCGCCCATTTTCACCCGGATTCTCGACCTCGATCTGGGTTCGATAACCGCCGGGTTGAATGCGCCCCAGGAAGCGGCCTACGTGGCGTTCTGCATGAAATTCTTTCCCACGGGAGCTATGGGTATACTGCTGGCCGCCATGCTCTCGGCCACGATGAGCACGCTGAGCTCCAATTTCAACGTCTATGCGGCGATAATTACCGACGACATAATCAAGCAGGTTTTCTGGAAAGACGCCAGCCCCCGAGCCCTACTGCTGATCGGCCGTATCGTGACCCTGGTGCTGGGGGCCCTGGTAATCGCCGCAGCAGTCGCCCAGGCCCAGGTGAAGGGCGGGGTGTTCAGGCTGATGTTGACTATCGGCGGGGTGGTGATTGTCCCGGCAGGGATTCCGATCATATTCGGCCTTATCTACCGCAAAACTCCGGCCTGGGCAGGCCTGGCCTCTTACGGCACAGGCTTGACAATCGGCATCCTCTACCTGCTCATAGGCAAGGACATCTCTTTCACCCAGCAGATTTTCGGTGTCGGCTCTGTCAGCGCCGCCATATATTTTCTGCCGGGAATATTTATCAAGGCCAGGGGAGTTTACAAGGAGAAGCTGGAGGCATTTTTCACCAAGCTGGCCACTCCTGTTTCCGCCGACGAAGTGGGAGACAGTGAGTCCACCGATACCGGCAGTTTCCTGATTACCGGCTGGAGCTCCGTTTTCATGGGTGGTGCGGCCAGCCTGCTGATTTTTCTCGATCTCCCTCTCGCAGCCCGGTTGATAAATCTCAGCCTGGCGTTGATGATGATTGCTATCGGTGTCTCGCTGCTGGTGACGTGCAGGATCGTGAACAAAAGAAAAAAACGCGGCAGCGAACACGTTATTAATACATAGGTTCGTTCGCAGTCACTACTAAAGACCAATCGAAATTCACCGTTCTTTTTATTCGAGATCAGCATTGGAGGGTGATCATGGCAATTCTGGCTCTTGCCGGAGGCAAGCCGCTGTCGAAAACAGGATATCGAATCAAATGGCCGGTTGTCACCGAAGCCGACGTGAAGGCAGCGGCGCGGGTGGCCCGCAGCGGCGCCTGGTGGCGTTATGACGGCAGGGAAGTCGAAAAGTTCGAGAAGGAGTTCGGCAAATATCACGACGCAGGCTACGTGCTGGGGGTCTCCAACGGTACGGTGGCTATCGAAATCGCCCTGCGCGCCTGCGGTATCGAGCCGGGCGACGAGGTGATCGTCCCCGCCGTGACGTTTATCGCCTCGGCCTCGGCGGTGCTGACAGCCCGGGCGATACCAGTGTTTGCCGATATTGTGGAGGACACCTGCCAGATCGACCCGGAAGACGTCAGGAAAAAGATAACCCCGCGGACAAAAGCAATTGTGGTGGTCCATTACGCCGGTTATCCGGTGGACATGGACGCGATTATCACAATCGCGCGCAAGCATAAACTGAAAGTGGTCGAGGACTGCTCGCACGCCCAGGGTTCCGAGTGGCGTGGGCGCAAGGTGGGAGCGATCGGCGATATCGGCACGTTCAGCTTCCAGCAGTCCAAATCTCTGACATGCGGCGAGGGCGGCGCGGTTACCACCGATTCCGAGGAGCTGTACAACAACGCATACGCCTATCATCATATCGGCCGGACCCTGAACAGCGAGAAATACCAGCACACAATCGTCGGCCCCAATTACCGGATCACCGAGTTCCAGGGAGCGATACTCAGAACCCAGCTCCGCAAGCTTCAGGCCCAGAACATCAAGAGACTGGCAAACACCGCCAGGCTGACCGAAACCCTGGCCGACATCCCCGGCCTGGAACCGTTGAAGCAGGACGCGCGGATCACACAGAGGGGGTATTATTTCCACGTGCTTCGTTTCGACGGGCAGAAATTCGGGCTGAGCCGCGATACTTTTCTGGAGGCGATGGCGGCAGAGGGAGCGCCGCTGGGCAAGGGCTACGGAGCGCCGGTTTACATGCTGCCGGTTTTTCGCGATATGAGTTTCGGGCGCGCCGGCTGCCCGCTCACCTGCGGCCATTACAAGGGAAAGATGAACTACGCCGAGGTCACGTGTCCCGTGGCGGAAGAGGTCAGCCGGGACAAGCACGTCACGGTCCAGAACGACCTGCTGCTTCAGAAAAGCAATATCAAGCTGATTGCCCGCGCGGCGCGCAAGGTTTACGCGAACCGCGCTGAAATTGCCTGACCATTCATCGGAGGCTCATCATGCCCACCGTCAAGGACATACACGAGCACTTTCTGGCGGGCGCGGCCTGGGAGGACCCGGCCAAATCCGTGGACACGATCAAGGCCGGCGACCCGTCACGCCAGGTAACCAGCGTAGCGGTCGGCTGGATGGCGACGATATACGACCTGCGGAAAGCAGTTGATCTCGGCTGCGAGCTGTTTATCACCCACGAGCCGACGTTCTGGGAACACCACGCACCTGAGCTGAAAAACAGAAATGCTCCGGGTGGCAGGGAGAAAACGCTGCTGCTCGAGCAGTCGGGCATGGCGGTGCTCAGGGTCCACGACAGCTGGGACAAATGGCCCCAGATCGGAGTCCGCGAAGCCTGGGCTGCCGGGCTCGGGCTCAGTGAACTGGTCTGCATCTCCGACGACGGCTGGTGCGCCATGTACCGGATTCCCGAGACTACCCTCCGGGATTTCGCCCGGCAAGTCCTGGCCAGAGTGAAACCCATCGGCCAGGACAGTGTCCAGGTGATGGGCGATCCACAGATGAAAATCTCCAGGCCCTGTATCGGCGTGGGCTGCTACACGCCGGGGATGGACATGATCTCAAAAGGCGCCGACTGCATGATCGGCAATTTCGACGGCAACTGGTACTACTGGGAGAGCCGGGAGCGTTTCGTGGAATGCAAAGCGGCGGTGATCACGGTGGAGCACGGCTGCACGGAACACTGGGGCATGAAAAACTGCGCGGACTATGTGGCGCGAACCTGGCCGGAGTTGAAAGTGCATTACCTGGACCTGTACCCCCGCCCCTGGACCGTAATCTGTTAGAGGGAGCAGGTCATAAGCCGCCACAGTCTGAATCTGCCTCATCAACTCCTCCAACATCTCACTCAAAAAAGTTTTAAAAACGTCACGTAAAACCCGCTATCTAATGACAAGGGCTTGCTGGAAACGGCAGGTCCTTTTCATTGAAAGATTGCCACTTACTTGTAAATCAGTGCAAATAGTATAACTTAACTAAAACCCTAAGTCTAAAAATTCCAAAAAGGATATTTAGTGGAGGCAATATGCGAAATAAAACCTTAGAAATATTCGCATTGATATTGATAGTGGTCAGTTCATGCTCTAAAGCTGAAAAATCGTTTAATATTCCTTCCAACACCTGGACCCTGATATCTCAAGATGAGAAGGGCGCAAGACGGCATAGCTCTCTCCGCTATGTGGAAAACGAGGGTTACTTTTTACTCTGGGGTTTTATGGGATTCATAACCGAGTACTATGGAAATCCCGAGATTCCTTATGAGGATAACTCTGAATATGACATCGTTACATTTGATCCAGCAATAGGGCGCTGGCAGAACCAATTTCCTTTTGATAAAGAGGAGAAATGGAACAAGGAACTTCCTCCAATGCACTTATGCTCATATTACCAGGGCATTACAATAGGCAGCCATCGGCCGCAGATGAAAATGCGTGAGGGAGTCCTGAGACCGGATTTGAATATCGTGTTTGACCAGGTGACCTACGATAGCAAACGCTCTCGTATGGTTTATTTCACTGGTGGCAGAACATTCGCCTATGATGTAACAAAGCGTAAATGGTCAGACATAGCACTTGGGGAAAACCCACCTCCGGTTTTAGGAGGCTCACTTTGTTATGATCCATTTAATGATGAGATTGTGCTGACCGGGGGTGGACATGTTGCCGAACCGGGTCCTGATGGAAAATTGGTGGGTTATACCGGAGCCTGGATTTATGAATGCAGTTCCGGTGATTGGCGACGTTTAAATTGTGAGATAGAACTCCCGCCAAGGATTGCCAGCCGTGCTGTCTGTGACGCAGAAAACAAAGTTTTAGTTCTCTTTGGCGGGGATGCTCTCACTCACTACCTGGCTGATACTTGGATTTACGATACCCGGACACGTAAATTGCGGGCATTGAAATCTTCAGAAGGCCCGCCACCACGGGCTGGTCATTTTACGGTCTATGATCCTGGCACAGGCTGGGTCATAATCGGAGGTGGATATAATCGGGAGGACTTGACCGACATGTGGGCGTTTGATGCTGACGTAGAGAGGTGGTTCAAGCTTAAGGGTGAAGTGCCTGTCGGTTGGTACGTCACAGCGGACATCAAGCCTGATCAGGGTCTGATTATTCTCACCACATCCACCAAGCCTGAAGAAGATCGTATGAGTTGTAATGAAATATACCCGGTACGAACCACATATGCTTTTAGGATAGAAAAGCAGGGGCTCGTGGATGAGACTGTAAATCCGGTTCCCCAAGAGAAAATGCTTAAGCGTTCATTAGAGGAAGCTACTACTGGCACAGAGCCTGATTCTGAGCACAGAAAAACACAACTGGAGCGACTGAAGAATATGCCTGAGAATGAATGGGTTCTTCTTTCTGATCCCGGCAGGGTTGCTCCCATTAGAACCTGGGGTTCTTGCTCTTTCGATACAGAAAATGTCAGGATTGTTTACTGGGGTGGAGGACACTGCGGCTATGGAGGAAATGACTATGACTTTTACGATGTGGAAGAGAACACCTGGATTTCCAGCCCTTTAATTGTGGAATATCCGGAACGAAACTGGGATAAAAGTGGTGGCGTTTACCCGGCCGGACTGACTTTCAACGGCGCGCCATGGATGCGTCACGGCAGGAAGGCATACGCATACGATCCAGTTAGCCAGAAGATTATCAATATGAAATATATATATTTAACCGCTGGTTACGAACCTGATTTCCTGAAAATTTATTACCCGAGAAATCCAGAGTTTGGTAGCAGAGAAAATTTCAATTTTTCGGGCTATGCAAAATGGGTCACATGGATTTACGATCCAAATACAGAAAAATGGGAGATATTATGTCCATGTAATCCTGGTTTGGATTTGATGGTAACAACCCCAGGGGGAGTGATGGCTGTGGACTACTACTGGAGGGCAGTCAACACTTTGGACCGTCCGGATACGGTCAGATTTAAGGGGAAAAAAGTTGTAGAAAACGCTGTTTTCTTGCTCGATGTAGAAGGACGTTCCTGGAAAAAACTTTCCACTTCCGGGCCCTGGCCCCAGAACCTTTACGAAATGACCTCTCTGGTATACGATTCAAAAAGGGATCAACTTATTTTGCATGGAGGAGGTGTGGAGGGAAACGAGCTTTGGACATTTAACCTTTCAAGTGGTCGCTGGGAAAAAATTGACCCTGTGGTTAAAATCCCAAAAGGAGGGGAACCTCCAGTCTGCCGAAGGGAGGGCGTATATATTCCCTATGAGGATGCATTTTTCACCTGCGGTTACCCTCCAGGAAAGCTGGAAGAAGCCGGTGTTTATATTTTTCGGGTTAGTGAAAACGCTTGGTACCGTACCAGTATGGCACCACCACCACGCAAAAAGATGAGAGATATTGTGGGACAAAATCGTGCGATCACTTATGATCCAAAGCACAATTTGGTGCTTATGGTTTTAGGAGAACGTAGTAGTGGAGATATGGATAATGCTGGAGTCTATGCCTTGCGGTATAATCATAAAAAAGCTTTATTCGCAAATTGAGTTTGTACGGCCTTCCCTCACATACTGGTACTCTTCTTGAGGGCAGGTCAACGATGAATCGTGTGCACTATATACCCGGAGGATAAATAATGATTCGAATTGTAATTATTTTATTCGTGCTCTTGCCGTTCATAACGTTTATGGCCTGCGAAACATCATCCAGGCCGCAAGAAACAACAGAGTTGCGTGGTATCTACCTGGAACTGCACGGTAATGTGAAGTTCGGCGCATATCCCCTGGTGACCGACGGCGACTGGCGGAAGTTATTCCGCAGCCTGAGGCAACTCGGACTTAATGCCGTGTTTCCTAATGTAGTCAGTCCCTCAGGGGCAATCTATCCCTCGCAAGTCGTGCCGCCTAAACCGGCGTCAGCCCTGATGGGTTTTAAAGACCTGTTGGCGGAACTGGTGGCTGCCGCCCACGATGAGGGTCTGGAAATCCATCCGTGGACTATCGAGTGGTACCATGCACCGGAAGATATCGATCAAGACAGGCTGGTGCAGGACTCCGCTGGCAATACCCATAACACGCTATGCGCTTCTCTTGAAACTAACCGCGAACTGATGCGCCAAATGTTGCTGGAACTGGTTAGAAACTATGATCTCGATGGTATCCAGTACGACTACATGCGACTGCCTGGTTCCAAGTATTGCTACTGCCCGAATTGCCGGGCAGGATTTGAAAAGACTATCGGCCACACAGTGGACGCCTGGCCCGCTGATGTGCTCGCTGGCGGCAACCTGGAAAGAAGTTTTGCTGAATATCTCGAAGGAAATCTGACTTCTTTTGTCCAGGAGATGTACTTCCGAATAAAACAAATCAAGCCCGATCTTGTCGTCTCGGCTGCTGTCTGGTGCCACGACAGCCTGCCTCGCAATCCCGGAATTCGCCAGAACTGGGGCATGTGGGTGGAAAACGGCTGGCTGGATTTTATCGCTCCTATGAACTATGGCAATAAATGGGTCGTTGATCATTTCGAGGTCTACGCCCGCAATGAAGCCAAACACGTAATTGGGAAAATGCCGCTCGTGTTCGGTCTGGGCGCGTACCTCGATACCCCGGAAAGCCAGGTAGAAGACGTAAAACTAAGTCGTGAACTCGGCGGCGACGGATATATTATATACACCCTGACCGAAGAAATATTTAACAGCCATCTTCCCGCGTTGAGCCGGGAGGTCTGGTCTACCCCAGCCAGGGTACCAGCTTTCGGAAGGAAATAAGTCATACCTCTCGAAAACGAGTCCACCTTGTTCCACGAAACTGCAGCATCTTTATCTGTACCACCTTATAACTTGATATTTACGTGAAATTTTCTTAATATCGTTTCAGAGAACCGCATTTCGACATACCGGTAAGGCTCACTACAATAGATTGATTCTTGGAAACAAGCCCTTTCTTGAAAGTCCGTGATCTTCTCATAATTAGTGGTATCGTTCTTGGGAGGAGGTCCCCGCTCGCTGAAAATTTAACCGGATAGGGCTGTCGTGAAGTCAAGATGAATCTTTGCTGGAGGTGAAGTTGAAATACAGGAGATTAGCAGTCTGCTGCCTGGTGCTTTCTCTCGGCCTGACATCCCTCGCCAAACCGGGTTACTGCCAGACCGTGGGAGAAAAGATCAGGGTAATTATCGACACCGACATCGCCGAGGATATTGATGATCTTTTGGTAACTGCTTTTGCCTTGAACTCGCAGGAGTTCGAGGTTCTTGCCATTACTACGGTAGATGGAAATGTAGAGGCTCGGTCGCGAGTCACACGGCAATTGACCAAGACCTTCGGCAGGCCCGAGGTGCCTGTGGCCAGCGGTTATGTCTGGAGCATGCCACTTGCGGATACACCCATTCCCGAAGGAATGTACGGTGTTACTCAAGGGGAGCTAGCCACCACCGAGGAAGGTCTTCCTCCCGCAAGTTTGCTAAAGGCGGATGAATTAATTGCACGGCTGGCTGAAAAGTATCCAGGTGAAATCTACCTGCTGGTCTTAGGCTCCTACGCCAATATTGGACAACTGCTGGTACGATATCCGGAATCTGCGGCAAAGCTTAAAGCCATAGTGACAAGTGGGGTTTTCATGAATCCCGGCCCGTTAACATCCGGGGAAAAAACACCCGACTGGAATTTCCGCTACGATCCCCTGGCTGCAGCGGTTATAATGCGATCACAAATTCCCTGGGTGATTACGCCCTCCACTACAACTCGTTATGTAGGCGGGAAATCCAAAGAAGAGGTGGATCGCCTTATCCGGACTGACAGCAACCCACACCATGTCTCCGGGGTTCCCTTGGAGGACGTGGATCGAATTCGCGCTACAGGTCTAGCCACTACTGAACTCCTGACTAAGGCCATCGATCTCTGGAAAAAGAACAAACCGGATGCCTCCGATCATCCCCACCTAGCAGACCTCAGCGCTTTTGCCTACGTTCTCGGCGGTTGGATGACCACTTTCAGAGGTAATGTATATTTTACTGTGCCACCCTCCGGAGTATTGCCGGGGGTTCGTTTGGAAGTCGACCCCGAGGGTAGAGCCTTGATTGCCAATGAAATCTCCCCGGAACTCGGTTCCAAGTTATACAAGCTCTTCCTTGATCGCCTGTTGTCACCACCCATTGCAGAAAACAAGCAATGATTTGACCTGCCCCCCGAAAACGAGTTCAATTGGTTTCGAGACAAAATCAGTTGCATTTACTGAGAACTATATTTTAATTTCTAACTCATACTATCCAACTTGTTCTGACGACGTACACTTCCCGGATTATCCACTGGGTGGATCGACCCAAGCACATGGCATTTTTATCTTCCTTCAGGGAACATTTGAAAGTCTGGTCCGGTGCGCTCTGGCCTGGAAAGTAACTTTACAACAGTGAAAGGGGTCATTTATGTCCTTCATGAGAATCAGTTTTCTGGTCCTGGCAGCGGTCTTTTTTGGCCGGGGATCGGCAATGTCGCAGCAAGCGTGTCCGCCCATGCACTGCCAATTGATCAGCGCCGGCGAAATCGAGGCGATTATCGGCGATGGGGCCGGCCACCGTACCCGGCCCGGTATCTGGGCCATGAGTTCGATCAAGCATCATTTCAGCATCTTTAAAAATATGTCCTCAGGTATGCTTACCGGTGAGTTTCGCGGCAAGGCCGATACAATGCTCGAATATGTGGACGATTCGACAAGCGTGCTGAAAAGGGAACCTACCGATGATTATCCGGTCAAGGCCAGGATGGTTTTCCGGGCTCGAAGCCCCTACTATCTGGACACAGAACTTACGATACGCGACGCGGTGGACCTTGTGGCTGCCAATCCTTCGGAAGGTAATGAACGGCAAGTGGCAATCAACTGTTACGTCAACAGCCCGGAAGACATCCGGATCAATTTTCTTTCAGGTGGCCAGTGGGAGCGTTTCATCCCCTCGGTGCACGCAGGGCCGGGTTCCTCGATTGCCCCGGCCTACTTGAAGAATTCGGAACTGGAGGTATGGCCGAAAACTGATGATCCGAGGTTCCACTGGTATCAACGATACGAAAAAAGGTTCGATGAGCCCTTCTATTACGGCCGTTTCGGAAAAATGGTGCTGATCCTGGTATTCGACAAGCCGAGGTGGATCCGTTTCTACCTCTCACCCTCCGGCGGGGGTGAGAGCCTAATCCCGGGCCAGCAAAGCCCGGCCTGGGATTTCGAATGGCTCATACCCAGGAAAGACTACCGGCCGAATCAAGACTACTTATTTCGTACTTGTCTTGTCTACAAGCAGTTCGAGAGCGATGAGGATGTCATCCGTGAAGTGAAAAAGGTCCAGCGCGAACTGGGGTACGAGACAGTGGAAAATTTGAAGCAATAGTAATCCGTCAGCAGGCTGGTTAGCCCGTTTTGAGTGGTTGAGGAGTGCCCGGCAGGTGGCAAGATATTGTCCAGGCATGGAATGAAACACTAAACCTTCCGGGAAGTACTGCACAGGTGGTTCAACAGTGGATACTAGCAACGGCATGTGAACCGCAAAGCCGTTAGCACTATGAATAGAAGAGTTGAAAACGGATGGATCAAATAGAACAAGTGGCAAGAGAACATACCGACATCACACGCCGTTATTTCCTCCAGTTCTGCGCAATGGGAGTTGCCGCACCAGATGTCCTTGAGCTGTGCGCTCAGAATCACAAGGCTGAGGTGGTATTGCCACAAAAAAATGGACACCTGTTTAAGCCACTTTTTTCAGCCGTTCATTCCGGATCGAATTGGAGAACAAGCAAAACACTTGGGAACATTTGAGCGTCCTGCCGATATTCGGTTTTGAGTGGGAGTTCTGAGGGCATGATTATCTGAGTTTCAGCACAGCTTTACGCACAGAGAAAAAGTCGTCACCAGAAAAGACGAGATACAGTGTTTGTCCGTTCTGGCTCATCCATTTAGCGGGAAAATCTCCATGTTCCCCAGGGCCAAGGTCAGATGATTGAGTTCAATAAGGCGGCGGATTGTATTAAGTTTTGCGTATTATTTTGCCGGGCCTCGCTCCTGTGTGCTTTCCGTTCTCAATAACCGGCTCTCCTCTCACCAGCACGTGCTCAACGCCTGTTGCGAAACGGTGTGGCTCATCGAAAGTGGCGATATCCCGGACCTTTTCACTGTCAAAGACCACAAGGTCGGCTTTTTTCCCGGGGGCAACAATCCCGCGGTCATTCATGTGCATCTGGGCAGCGGGCATTGAAGTCATCTTTTTTATTGCATCCGGCAGGCTGAATATTTTTCTTTCACGGCAGTAATGGCCAAGCACCCTGGCGAATGCGCCATAAGAACGCGGATGAGGTTGCATTTCTACAGCCATGCCCCAAGGCGCGTAGCTGTAACCGTCAGAGCCGATCATAACATAAGGATGCGCAAGTATCATTTCGACGTTAGCGGGATCCATCCCATGCCCCACAAATCCAGCGTTGTGCTCCTGTTCCACCAGCCTGAGCAAAGCATCCACTGGCTCCACACTCCATTTTTCTGCTATTTCCTCCACGCTTAGGCCGATACAGTTCCTGTTTGCATCCGTTTTTACACTGATGATCACTATCTGGTTAAAACTGCCGGGATTATTATCTACAAGTATCTCTACCTCATGACGGATACGTTTGTACATGGAGGGATCGTGCAATCTTTCTCCCAGGGCATCCTTGCCTCCTTCCTCGGCCCACTGTGGAACAAAATACATAAGCCCAGTTGAATAAGCGGTGTAGGGATAGGCGTCGGCTTTTACATCGATCCCTTGGGAACGTGCTTTATCGATTATTTCGAGTGCTGCTTCCTGCTTTCCCCAGTTTGGTTTTCCCGCAGCCTTGAAATGAGATATTTCCACTCTCACTCCAGTCTTGCGTCCCATTTCCACAGCCTCTTCTATTGATTCAAGTAATGTCGCTGACTCATTTCTAATATGTGTTGCGTACAGAACGTCCCTGCGGGCCGCGATTGTGGTCAAAGCCTCGATCTCTTCAACCTTCGAATAGTTACCGGGCACATATTCCAGCCCGGTGGACAGCCCGGCGCATCCTTGATCCAGGCACAGTTCGAAAGACCGGACTACTCCTTTCAGCTCATCCGCGCTCAGCGCCCTGTTTTTCGAACCGACAGCAATACTCCTTAAAGTACCGTTACCCACCAAAAGAGCGTGATTAACAGAGATACCAGTACTTTCGAGATAACCGAAATAAGATGCGGGGTCGGAAAATTCGCAGTCGGGATCAATTCCGTTTTCTTCTTTCCAATCCTTCCACGACTCTCGAGCATCCTCGCCTTCAATCGGGACGATGGAACCGCCACAGTTTCCGGTAACTTCGGTTGTAACTCCCTGCATAACCCGGCTGTCAGCCGTGGGGTAGGAAAGTATGCTACTGTCCGAGTGTGAATGGATGTCTATGAACCCGGGGCACACCTTGAGCCCCTGGGCATCGATCACTTTACGGGCACGCCCTCTGCTGATTTCGCTTGCCACCGCCTTGACATTGTCTGCGCTGATTGCTACATCCGCCTTGAAACCGGGTTTGCCGGTGCCATCGATTACGGTTCCTCCCTTGATCACCACGTCAAAAATACGACTCAAACAGGAAACATGCATGGCCGATAGAGTTGATCCTGCAGCAGCCAGTGAACCCGATTTCAGAAAAGCTCTTCTGGAAATTCGTCTAGACATAATAATTCACTCCTACCTTAATGTATGCCGTCAGAAAATATTGGACAGTTGACCTTTTAAATTAAAGTGCACTTCTCAGTAATTGCAACTGATATTTTAAGTTCTCCTTTCCCGAGGTTAAAAGCTCGACTAATCATATCGTCTTCTCCTCGAAATTCATTTTGGATTTAAGAATCATTGCAGTACCACACACTACCCTATGATCGAGCTATAGCCATAGATCGATATGGCTAACTCAGAGATCGCTTGGTACAGCGCGGATATGAGGTTGATAGCGGATGTTTAAGCGGAGAGGGTTAGGCTAATGCATCAGATTTAGCTAAATCCACTAGCTATTGAAAGCAACGTTGTTTTAAATTGGCGGGGCATACGAGATCATTTTAAAACTTATTGCGAAAATTTCGTGCAGGAAATGTTCGAGCAGATGGATGGGGTTTTGGCGTTATGTACGAATACATAACCTTCATTCAGAATATCTGGATTCGTTTTTGCGGGGGCAGGTCAAGTTTATAAATAGCCGGCAACTGAAATTTAATTTTATGGAGGATCCCGGGAACAAGACTGTTATTCTGAGCAGGAGCATGGCAAAGCTAAATGAAATGGGATATATCAAGGTTTCTCGATATCTTCTCACTCTCACCGGGCAGGGAATCGAGAAAGCAAAGGAACTGCTAAAATATAATCCATCCACCAGCTAATCTCACCAAAGAAATTCCTTGAGGAACATCCAGAACTCGTTAAAACAAAAAAACCATTAAACTCACACTCACCATATAAAGATTGAAAGTGGTTTTCGAAACCGACCTAAGGTGTTAAAATTATATTTTGTTCGGTATCTGAATATCCTTTCCAGGCCTGACCTGGTATGCCAGTATTATTTAAGGAGTATTGATGGATTCACTGAAAGAGATTAAAAGTCAGATCATCCATGTCTGCCGTCGAATTTACCAGCGGGAGATGGTAGCCTCCAATGACGGCAATGTGACTGTAAGAGCAGGGGAAGACCGGGTCGTGGCTACGCCCTCGGGTATGAGTAAGGGTTTTCTACTGGAGGAGGACCTGGTGCTGACAGACATGGATGGCAAAATTATCGAGGGGAAAGGCCGGGCAGTGACCAGCGAGATAAAGATTTACTGCAATATCTACAGGAACAGGCCGGATGTCAGAGCAGCCGTGCACGCGCATCCCCTTCACGCAACCGCCTATGCCGCCGCCGGAAAGACAGTCGATACAAAGGTGCTTCCCGAGTCCGTGCTTTCCCTGGGCGAGGTTCCGCTTGTACCCTACGGCACTCCGGGGACCGATGAACTGGCCGGTCAGGTCGAAAAGTATCTTGACCGTCACGAGGTTTTCCTGCTGGCAAATCACGGGGCGCTTGCCTTGGGAAGGAATGTGATCGAGGCTTATCACCGGATGGAGTGCCTGGAACATACGGCCAGAATCGTTTTCCTGGCCGAAACCCTGGGCGGAGCGATACAACTGACTCCTGAGCAGATTGCCGGTATATTCGAAGTGCATGGCAGCAAGACTACACAGAGAATTCAGCAGGCCGGCAGGGAAATGAGCGGGCTGGAGTGATAATCCCTGCTTGTTTAGCTGAAGATCAGTTGAGAGACTCCTCTTTTGATTATAAATGACCTGCGGCAATTAATACTCTGTGTTAAAAGCATAGTTTATTATCGCTGGCATACCGTACCACCGGCTTGACACTGATTTACGGAATCCTGGCCCGGAAAAAAAACTTCTCCAGGGGGCTTGATTAATTGAGATCGGGAAAAAGAGAGAGCTTGACTGAAAGGCTGGACTCCCTTTACGAGTTCGACCGCGAACCGGTGAAAGAAAAGAGCCTGCAGGGGATCGGGAATTTTATCGGGATGTACGCCGGTGAGCACGTGGCCGGGACCGAATTCGTGATCGGCCCGCTGTTTGTGGTGCACGGGGTCACTGCCGGAGACCTGTTCCTGGGCCTCGCCGCCGGTAACATTCTCGCTGTGTTGAGCTGGGCTTTCCTCTGCGCTCCTGTCGCCTTAAAGACCCGCCTGACTCTTTACTGGCAGCTCAGAAAAATCTGCGGCCCTTACCTGACTGCATTCTACAGTATTGTCAACGCCCTGATGTTCTGTTTTCTGGCAGGCGCAATGATCGCGGTTTCCGCCACCGCTGTCGGGCTGCCGTTCAATATGCCCATGCCCGGCCTGACAGATATTTATCCGAACAGTGTCAGTTGGGTGCTGATCGTTTTTCTGGTCGGTTTCGTTGTCACCGGACTGGCGATTCTGGGCTTTGAGAAATTTTCGCATTTTTCCAAGATCTGTGCTCCGTGGATGTTTCTTGTCTTTGTCGCCGCCGGGATTGCCGTGCTCCCGCAGCTTGGCTGCCATTCTCCGGGCGACTTCTGGAAAGTGGCCAATGAAAAAATCTGGACCGGTATCCCGCTTCAGGGACAGACAAAGTTCACCTTCTGGCATGTGATGTTTTTTGCCTGGTTCTGCAACATGGCGATGCATATCGGAATGGCGGACATGTCGATTCTGCGCTATGCCCGAAAATGGTACTATGGGTTCGCAAGCGTTTTCGGGATGTTTTTCGGTCATTTCGTGGCCTGGATCTGTTCGGGCATTTTGTGCGCGGCGGCAAAGGGATCTGTCGCGCCTGGCCCAATCGCCTATCTGGGTGCTGGTGTGACAGGCGCGGTCTGTGTCGTGATCGCAGGCTGGACGACCGCCAATCCCACGCTTTACCGGGCCGGCCTGGCCCTTCAGGTTGCCACTCCGGACTGGAAGCGCTGGAAAGTGACCCTGGCTGCAGGAACGGTCACGACTGTTGCCGCCTGTTTTCCCGCCCTGGTGATGAGACTGCTGGATTTTGTCGCGCTCTACGGGCTTATTCTCATGCCCATGGGAGCGGTCATTTTCGCTGATTTCTGGCTTTTGCCCAGGCTCGGGCTGAAAAGCGATTTTGCCGAGCAAACAGGCGTCTCTCTGAACTGGGCCGCTGCAGTGAGCTGGATCGTGACACTGGCTCTGGTGATGCTTCTTCCCCTGGAGATATTCTTCAAGGGACTTCCCGGATGGTTTATCGTGGTGATCCTGTATATTCTGCTGAGTTTTATCCAGCAAAAAAGAACGAACTCCGCCCACGTTCCCCTGGAGGTCTGATATGCGGGCTGCAGCGCGTTTAATATCATTTGCTGGCCTTGGATTGACCCTGCTGCCCAGCCTGTTCTTGTTCCGGGGGATAATCAGTTGGGAGACCCACACTCAGCTGATGTTTGCCGGGATGCTATGCTGGTTTGTATTTGCACCTTTATGGATGAAAAGTGGTCGATCCTGATTAAAAACAGCCATCATACAGCCTTTGTTTCCGTACTTGAAGCTTTTTCCGGCGAAATTTTCTTATTCATCCCTTTGCAGGGAGGCTTCCTTGAAAAATCTTTTATTATTCCTGTCCCTGGTAGTGATTATTCTATCAGTGTCCTGTACCGGGAGGAAAAAATCCGAAATGCGAATCGCTGATCTCAGATGCGAGTATCTTATCAATCCTGTTGGAATCGGTGAGCCGCAGCCCCGTCTGAGCTGGATCCTGGATTCTGCGCGGCGGGGCCAGAAACAGACCGCCTGGCGCGTACTGGTTTCCTCGAGCAGGGAGAAACTCGAAAGAGATCAAGGAGACCTGTGGGATACCGGCAGGGTGGATGGAGACCAGACCGCTCAGGTTGTTTACAGCGGTGCCGGACTCAAATCTGCTCAGGAGTGTTTCTGGAAAGTCCGCGCCTGGGATGTGGATGGCGTACAGACAGAATTCAGCCCGGTGGCTTCCTGGACGATGGGCCTGCTTGCCGGTTCGGACTGGAAAGGCGAATGGATCGCCATGCCGGCCGTGGAAAAGGCTGAAGATGCCGCGGGCCAGGAGATCGAGACAGGTCCGCCGCCTGCCTGGATCAGGAAAGCTTTCAGCGTGGACAAGCCGGTTCGCAGAGCAGTCATCTATGCCACCGCCCGGGGGATTTTCGAGCTTTATCTCAACGGGAATTGCGTGAGCCAGGATGTTTTCGCTCCTGAGTGGACCGATTATGATAAGCGGATCCAGTACAGGGCTTATGACCTGACCGGCATGCTCGCTCAGGGCGGAAACGCTCTCGGTATCGTGCTTGGTGATGGCTGGTACAGCGGATATGTGGGCTGGCGGGGCAGGGGAGCCTATGGCAGGCAAAACAGCGTGTTGGCCCAGTTGGAGCTGGAATTCGAGGATGGCTCCAGCCAGACAATTGTCACGGACGAATCCTGGCGCTGCAACAGCGGGCCTCTGCTCAGCGCGGACTTAATGATGGGAGAAAGCTACGATGCCCGCCTGGAGCTGACAGGCTGGGATAGCTCCGGTTATGATGACAGCTCCTGGCAGCCGGTTGCCGTGGTGGAAAAGCCGGAGGTTCCGCTGGTAGCTCAACATTCCCAGCCGGTAAGAGTAACAGAGGAGATCGGTGCGAAGGCTGTTTTCCAGCCCCGGCCGGGTGTCTTCGTTTTTGACCTGGGGCAGAATATCGCCGGCTGGGCCAGGCTCCGGGTAAAAGGCGAAGCGGGTACGAAAGTCGTGCTTCGTCACGCTGAAAGACTCAACCCGGACAGTACCGTCTACACCACCAACCTGCGCAGAGCCAGGGCCACGGATACATATATCCTTAAAGGCGGCGAAGAGGAAACCTACGAGCCGCGCTTCACTTTTCACGGCTTCCAGTATGTCGAGGTTACCGGGTTCCCGGGCGTCCCTGATAAAGATGCGATAACCGGATGCATGCTGAACTCGGATACCCCTCAGGTCGGTACTTTCAAGTGTTCCAACCCGATGGTCAACCAGCTCTGGCGAAACATCCTCTGGGGCCAGCGGGGTAATTTCCTCAGCATACCGACAGACTGCCCGCAGCGCGATGAACGTCTCGGATGGATGGGGGATGCCCAGATATTCATCCGCACGGCGACCTGCAACATGGATGTCGCCGCATTTTTCACTAAGTGGATGTACGATGTGGACGACGCTCAATCCCAAGAGGGTGCTTTCTCTGAAATCAGCCCGCGCTTCGGATCACTCGAAGCGCATTGCGGCGCCGCAGGCTGGGCCGATGCCGGGGTGATCGTTCCCTGGACCGTGTATCAGGTTTACGGTGATACCCGAATCATCGAGAGGCACTACGGGTCGATGTCCCGCTGGATGGACTATGTCCTGCGTGACAATCCCGATCTGATTCGAAAAAACGGCCGGGGCAGCGACTACGGCGACTGGCTCTCGATCGGTGCGGACACGCCGAAAGAGATCCTGGCTACGGCATATTGGGCTCATGACGCCAGGCTGATGTCCACAATGGCGGCAGCGACCGGCAGGACGGATGACCAGCGCAGATACGGGGAGCTTTTCGAGGGTATCCGGGCTGCCTTCCAGAAAGCATATATTTCTCCGGATGGTCATATCCTGGGAGAAACCCAGACCGGCTATCTGCTGGCACTTTATATGGACCTGCTGCCGGAGAACCTGCGACAGGCCGCAGGCGAACATCTGGTTGAGAATATCCGTCAGAAAGACTGGCACCTGTCCACAGGCTTCCTGGGTGTCCGTCACCTGAACCCCGTGCTGACCGGCCTGGGCTACACGGATGTAGCCTACCGCCTGCTCAACACCGACACGTTTCCCTCATGGCTCTATCCAATCCGCAACGGTGCAACCACGATCTGGGAGCGCTGGGACGGCTGGACACAGGAGAAAGGGTTCCAGGACCCGGGCATGAATTCATTCAACCACTATTCGCTGGGCTCTGTCGGCGAATGGCTCTACGGCAGCGTGGCCGGTATCGACCTGGATCCGGAAGTTCCGGGATTCAAGAGTATCGTGATCCGCCCTTGTCCGGGAGGCGGGCTTGAATACGCAAGCGCTGAGTACGAATCTATCAGGGGCACGATTAAAAGCGCGTGGCGGCTGGAGGGCGATTCGCTGGCCCTGGATGTCACGGTTCCGGCCAATACACATGCCACTGTCTATTTCCCCTGCCCGGAAAATGTCCCGGTCACGGAGAGCGGAGTCGAGGCGGGAAACAGCGAAGGTGTCACTGAGCTGGGACGTCAAGGCGACCGCGCTGTGTTCAGGGTGGAATCCGGAGAGTACCATTTTAAGGGCGTGCCGGCCATTTAACCGGTCCTGGTGGAGACTGTCACTGGAGGCCAGTGCATGGAGACTATAATCGTACCGGTGGACGGCGCTACGAATATCAAGCTGGAAGTGCTGGACTACCACTCTTTGCAGCCGCTGTTTTCCAGAGTTGCCGCTACACCGGTCACCGTGTTCGAGGGACTGCAATATAACGCCACTGGCGAACAGTTCGCCTGGTACGAAAATATTATTGCCCGGCTGCCCGGTGAGTACAGGGAGGTGAAAGTTATCGCCTCTGCCGCCAGGGGAGCTTCCGGCGGGCTGATCGGCAGGGACAACACCCTGACCGAAGTACCGGGGGGCGGCCTGACACTGGCTTACACCCAGAGCTATTCGGATGCCGTGGAGGATATTTTCCGCAACCTGGCCGGCAGTGCGGAAGATTTTTTCCTGGAAACCGGCTCGATACGGGATTATCCTGGAAGCCTGACTCTGCTGAAACGATTCGTCTTCGAGGAACTGGAACGCCCGGAGGTGCTGAAGCGGGCTGATTCTTTCGCTACTTACGGGATTCTGCTTGCCGGACATTTCCTGGGGCCGGACTACCTGGAAGCCGCCCGCCGCTCAGCTAACGAACACAGTTACTGGATGTGCCATACCGGGGCCAGAGATATCAACAAAGCTCCGGGCACTGTCAGCTCGCAGGGCCGCAGGATAGAATCTTTCACCAGGCTGGTGCGGGGCAGCCCATCCACTGTTTACCGGCCGCTGGGTCCTGTATCGGGGAAACAGGCCGGGGCGCTGGGTATCAGTCCGCAGGCGCTGGTGGTACCCGGAGGCCACGACACCTGCCTGTCCCATATCCCGGTTATCGCCGCTTTCAACAGTGCTTTTCCGGAAATGGCCGGACAGCCGGCAATTCATCTGGAGGCGGGCAGCTGGACCATGGTCTCGCTGATCGGCGGAGATGGGGAGCTGCCCCGGGACGGCTACCGGAGGGGGGTGATAGTGCAGGGCACCGTGGATGGTTCTCCGGTGGTGACTTCGATGTATGGCGGGGGAAGGGATTTCAAGTATCTTTCAAGCCTTCTGGAAAAACACAGGATCCGTGCCGGTGGAGAGTTCAATGAACACCTGCTGGAAAAGGTGCTCGATGCCGCCGACTGCTTCGTTCTTCCCAATATCGATCCCCGGAACCATTCTACCGGCCCTTTCCCGGAACTGAAAGGAAGAATTATAAATCAAAATGCTTTTTTCCGGGATCGGGCCACAGCAATGGTGCTGGCCAATCTCTGCGTGGCGATAACCGCTGCTTATCAGATCGATACGGTTTGTCAGGACCGGCGGCCGCCGGTGATAGTGACAGGCGGCGGCTCGAAAGACCCCTGTTTCGGCAGGCTGCTGGCCACACTTGCCCGGAGAAAGGTCTATGCGCTTTACGACCGCAAGGGAAACCAGCTCAGTGAAACCACCTCGCTGGGCGCGGCTATTGCCGGTAAAGCCGCCTGCCTCGATGTCCATCCATATGAAGTGGATATCGGCGGGGTGGGCTTGACCTGCAGGGAACTGGATCCTTTTAGCGCGGGGATTGACGGGAAACTCGACGCTTACCGCGAGCGTTACATGAAAAAATTGGCTAGGGCTGAACAGGCCCGGGCGGAATAATCTGGCGATGGAGATCAAGATGAGTGCTGAATTGGACAAGCTCAGGACCAGGGGTCTTGATTACCTGAAATCCTCCTTTGGCGAAGAGGCAGTTGAGCGCACCGTTGAGTTGACAGGCAAATTCAAGCTCGAAATCCCGGCATGGCAATTCTGGGCCGGGTTCGGCGGGGGAGGACGGTTCGACAGCAGGGGAACCGGCGGAGCCGCTCGTAACACCGAAGAGATCGCCGAGGATGCCGGGCTTGTCAACCGGCTGACTCGCTCGACTCCCACTGTGGGGATGCATGTCCTCTGGTTTTTTTCCGGGGATGGCCTGACCGGGGATATGGAGCTTTCCCGAAAAACCGCCGAAAAACTGAAAGCCCGGGGCCTTGCAATGGGTTCGATCAGCCCGACATATTTTCTGGCAGGCTCGGAGGACGGGAGTTTTTCCGCCCAGGACCCAGCTGTCAGGCAGAGGTATATCGAGCAGACTGTACTTGCCGCCGGGATTGCCGCGGAGCTGGCTGGCGGTATTCTCAGCCTTTGGTTTCCCGATGGTACAAACTATCCCGGACAGAGAAACCTCCAGGATAAAATCCGGAAGATGGCTGAATGTTTCAGCGCATTCTGGGAAAAGACCCCGCTGTCGACCAGGGAAAAGCTGGACCGCGTGCTTGTCGAATACAAGCTGTTCGAGCCGGGCACTTACAGCACGACCATACCGGACTGGGGCACGGCGGCCGGACTGACACGGATTTTCGGCGAGAAGGGGGCGGTGCTTGTCGACCTCGGGCACCACCATCACGGGACAAATGTCGAGCAGATTGTCG
>Ga0272442_10002386_pt1 | contig 27337 bp, 27 predicted proteins | sample SSMForm2O_FD_200262 | JGI IMG/M metagenome (GOLD analysis project Ga0272442, IMG submission 200262) | Marine sediment archaeal communities from Little Sippewissett salt marsh, Falmouth, MA, United States - SSM-Form-2O | ecosystem: Environmental > Aquatic > Marine > Wetlands > Sediment ... | reverse complement strand
AGCTGGAGAGAGGCCGTAGCATGCAGATACAAGAAGCGATTAATGGAACCATAACCCCCGAGATGCAGCGCGTTGCCGGGGCCGAACAGATAGAGGCCGGGGTGCTGCGCGAGCGCATCGCTGCCGGGCACTGCATCATAACGCGCAATATCAGGCACACGAACGCGGCGCCGCTCGGCATCGGCACGGGCCTGCGCACCAAGGTCAATTCCAATATCGGCACGTCCAAGGACTGCGCCGACCTGGACGAGGAGCTGAAAAAACTCGAGGTCTCCATCGCGGCCGGCGCCGACACGGTCATGGACCTGAGCACGGGCGGCGACATCTCCGCCATACGGCAGGAGATCATCCGGCACTCCACGGTTCCGATCGGAACCGTGCCCATCTACCAGTCCGCCATAGAAACAACGCGCACGGGCAAGCCGATTGTCGAGATGAGCGTCGAGGCCCTGTTCAAGGTCATCGAGCAGCAGGCCGAGGACGGTGTTGACTTCATCACCGTGCACTGCGGGCTCACCCGCGAGGCTGCAACCCGCATACGCAACCAGGGACGCATGATGGATGTTGTCAGCCGCGGCGGCTCCTTCACGGTCGCCTGGATGGCCTACAACAAGAAGGAAAACCCGCTCTACGAACACTATGACCGCCTGCTCGAGATCGCGGGGGCCTATGACATGACCCTGAGCCTGGGCGACGGGCTGCGGCCCGGCTGCCTGGCAGATGCCACCGACCGCGGCCAGATACAGGAACTGATCACGCTGGGCGAGCTCGCCCGCCGCGCGCTCGAGGCCGGCGTGCAGGTCATGATCGAAGGGCCCGGACACGTGCCCATCGACCAGATAAAAACCAATATCCAGATCCAGAAAAAGCTGTGCAGCGGCGCCCCGTTTTACGTGCTGGGCCCGCTGGTGACCGACTGCGCGCCCGGCTACGATCATATAACCTCGGCAATCGGCGGGGCGCTCGCAGGCTCATACGGAGCCGACTTCCTGTGCTACGTCACCCCGGCCGAACATCTGCGCCTGCCCACGGTCGAGGACGTGCGCGAAGGCGTGATCGCCTCCAAGATCGCCGCGCACGCGGCCGATATCGCCAAGGGCGTGCCCGGCGCCATGGAGCGCGATCTCAAAATGGCGCGCTGCCGCAAGAAGCTCGACTGGGAGGGCCAGATCGAGGCCTCGCTCGACCCCGAGCGCGCCCGTGCGATGCGCGACAGCCGCCGGCCCGAGGATGAAGAGGTGTGCACCATGTGCGGCGAGTTCTGCGCCATCAAGGTGCTCAATCAGGAAAAATCCTGGAACTTTTACGAATAGACGTCTCCGCCCGCCACCCTCAGCTGCAACCCGGCATCAGGAACTAACCGCAGCCCTTCTTAGGGTATCCGAAGAAGGGCTGCGCCAAATCCCCTCGCCTGCCTGCAACCTGTCCCCTGATATGATAATTTTCTCCTGATATATAGAAATCCAGCGCAGATTCTTTTTTATTGTAGTCGTTTCAAAGGAAAACCGTTCGTGGTGAGCTTGTCGAACCATGAACGGGCTCACACAGGCTATGCGGTCCGTTCGTCCCTTCGACAGGCTCAGGGCGAACGGACAGGGGCGGCGGGTTAGAGTATTTAAAAAAAGCTCTATATATTCATGGGTATTATCCGGCAAATGTAGAATTTACACTTATCTATTTGACAAAATTACTCACTTTTGAAATAAATTTTTTCGGGCAATTCCAGTAAATGCAGACGTCTATATATTATATGTTAGGCCACAAACATTATGAAACAAAATTTTGTTCTTATAATTTTGGCATGTTGTTTTATTGCATCAGCCATATCGGCTGCTGAAACCCACGAACCAAAAATCGGATTAAAAGAAGCACTTGTCAGAGCTGAAAAATATGTTGAGGACAAGAAGCTTGATGTTTCGGCATTACCCCTGGCAGGTATTTATCGAAGCGAACCCCCTAATGCACCCAACCAGAATTGCTGGACTATCATCTGGGCACCCAAAGACCCTCGTATTCTAGATGGTGAGTTGCGTATTTATATCTATGATGATGGCCGTATTGAACACGGAGGATCGGCCTAGCAAATCGCATGAGAATCGACGCGCTTAAGAAGGAAAAAGGTTTCATGCAAAATATGCACTCTGTAAGAGAGATAGAGTAAAGTCAAGGTACCTGCGTACATGTTTGAGATCACCGCCAGTGATCCCAAACGCAAAGGAGAGCCATGGCAAAGGGCACCGCAAAAGAAGGGGAAAAATAGGGACAGGCAAAATATGCACTTTTTCAATAAACCAACAAAGGAGAAACTAAGACCATGAAAAAAATTATCATCCTGTCACTTATCGCACTTCCTTTTTTCACTCAATTGGCTGGAGCCCACTCTCTTGAGAAGGCCAAAGAGCTAATAAACATAATGGAACTCACAAAGCAACTAGATGCAACACAGCAAGCACTCAGTAAATTCATAGATCAAATGGTAGACTCCCAGGGATTGAGTGCTGAAGAAGCTAAACAAGCAAAAGCCCTGTCAAAAAAAAGGATGGAGTCTACTTTCGAGGGAATGAAGTCAATTGATTGGGAAACTATGTTTGCCGACATCTATGCTTCTGTTTTTTCCGAAGAAGAAATACAGGCACTCATTGATTTCTATACGTCCCCGGCCGGGAAAAAGTTATTGGATAAACAGCCGGAACTAATTGCGGCCTCCCTGCAGAAAATGCAGGGTGAGATGGCAAAACTTATACCGAAGATTCAGGCAGACGTAGCTAAGGCTATTGAAGAAGCAAAAAAATAGAATAACAGCATGGGAGAAAAACACGGGGCCAGGTCTACACACTTGACAATACAAAACCCGGTTTTTATCCGGACATGTCAAGAGTGTAGACCTGACCCCGATATAATGCGATATAATGCGTAATCGAATAAATATAAAAAAACAGTTAACAATTCGCTTGAGAATCGACGCGCTTAAAGCGCGCCCGTGAGCAGCAACGTTGGGAAATGCACTATGAAATGGAATCTTGAATACAGAGACGACATACAGATCATTGTGCTCACATACTTCGGTGAAGTCACTGCTGCTGACATAAAGGAGGCGGCGGTTGCGCGAATTGATCTGGGAAAACAAAAGGGGGTCGCGAGATTTCTTATCGATACACGAAAAGTCGAAGCCGACGAATTTGCAACAACCGGAATCTATGACATACCAGCCAGCGTCTATCCAGAGAAGCAAGTTGAACGAACAGGCCGTATAGCAATTCTTTCTCCTGAGTCATCAGTATCAAAAAAGATGGTCAAGTTCTTTGAGAATTGCTGTACAAACCGCGGATTTCTAGTGCAAACCTTTCAGGATTACAAAAGCGCTATCGAGTGGCTCGGACCAAAACCCTCCCAACAAAAAACTGAACGTGACAAGTGAAAGCCGGTCAAATCTGGGGACATACTAATTTCGGTTAGAGTTGGACAAGGCATAAAATCCCGTCGCTCATCCGTAAGGTTATGTAAAAAAATATTATTTGACAATGCGTACGTTATAGCGTACTTGTATATGTAAGATTAATTTGCCTGGAGTCCGTTATGGCTACATTAACCGCCACTGAGGCACGTGCAAAACTCTATAAATTAATAGATGACGCCACAGAATCCCACACACCGATCACCATTACCGGCAAAAGAGCAAATGCCGTACTTCTTTCAGAAGAAGACTGGAATTCAATTCAGGAAACACTCTATTTGCTCTCAATACCAGGGATGAGAGGGTCTATTCGTGATGGATTAAAAGCGCCCTTATCAAAATGCAAAAAGAGCCTTGAATGGTGAGTTGGCAACTTTATTTTACAAAACAAGCCCAGAAAGATGCAAAAAAAATCGCGGCTGCCGGGCTTCGTGAAAAAGTCGAGCAGCTTCTGCAGATTTTGCAGAAAAATCCTCTCCAATCACCCCCTCCTTGCGAAAAACTTATCGGCGACCTGGCCGGCGCGTATTCACGGCGTATTACTATTCAACACCGTCTGGTCTATCAAATAATCAAGAAAGAAAAGGCGGTTAAAATAATTCGCATGTGGACTCACTACGAATAAGCACATAACCTGCCGCTTCGCTCGACGCAATGAAGCGCCGCACCCCTCATCCGTAACGTTGATTGGGAATAATATAATTGAAATCTAACATCGATCATGCTATCGTAATACATAAAATAGATCGATGGAGGTTTTGACATGCAATCAGTGACCGTTTCACCAAAATTTCAAGTTGTTATACCAAAAACAGTACGAGAGTCCATGCAGCTTCGCCCTGGGCAAAAAATGCAGGTTGTAGAATATGCCGGACGTATTGAGCTTATACCGGAACGCGACATAAAAGAACTCCGCGGATTTCTCAAGGGTATCAATACCGAATTCAAACGGGAGAAAGACAGAATATGAATATCGTAGATTCTTCCGGCTGGCTCGCATATTTCGCGGATGAACCTAATGCACGGCATTTCCGTGCCCCGTTACAGGATTCAGCAGCGCTTATTGTACCGACAATAACAATATATGAAGTTTTCAAGGTGATCCACAGGGAGGCTACCGAGAATGAAGCCCTGGAGGCAGTTGTTGCCATGCAAAAAGGAACCGTTGTGGACTTGAAAGCAGCACTGGCGATCACTGCCTCAAAGCTGAGCCTGGAGTATAATCTTCCAATGGCAGACAGTATTATTCTCGCAACGGCGCAGGGATGTAATGCCGTAATCTGGACCCAGGATTCGGATTTTAAAAATATAGCCAACGTGAAGTACTTCCCCAAAAAGTAAACTGGGGCCAGCAGACCACCGCAGCCGACCGCATAAACACCGCGGCGGCTGACTTTTGCTTTGAACTATTGATTCAAAAAAGGGAATAAAGAGATGTTATGTGAGAAATGCGGCAAACAGGTTAACGCCGATGAAGAGATGATTTTCAAGGGGAAAACCCTGTGTGAGGACTGTTATATCAATACGGTGTCACCTACACGTACCTGTGACCCATGGGCAGTGTACACTGCTAAATCGTTTTCCGGCAAAGATGCTGTTTTTAATGCAGCGCAGAAAAAAATTCTGAAGATACTTGAAGAAACCGGAGGAGTAGAGTTTGACGTTCTGGTGAAAATGCTCCAGATGGAACCCGATGATGTCAAAAAAGAATTTGCGACTCTGCGGCATATGGAAAAGGCACGGGGTGAAATGAGAGACGGTAAAACGGTGGTGTGCCTCTGGTGAGGGTTTGAGGGCTCCGTCCCGTTATTGAGTAAATCAACAGCTGGCAAATCGCTTGAGAATCGATACGGCAAACGATGGTGCGTTTGTGCGCGTCTCAGTTCAAACGTTACATATGGGGAAACACGTATGCCAATTACCTACTCATTCGACCAGGAACGAGGTCTGGTCCTCACCAGGGCAACCGGAAAACTCAGTATTGCCATTACGGAGGATTACTTTGCACGCCTACAGCAGGATAAGAATTGCCCTAAAGGCGCGATTGAGATTGTAGATTTTTCTGGCATCTCTGATTTTGCGATTCAATTCGGCGAGATGAAGAAGATCACGGAGACATACCAAAGCACAAAGTCTGCAAGAGATATCCGCGCGACCGTCTTTAACTGCACGTCGGATCTTTCATATGGTATTGCGCGCATGCTGCAGACTCTTCACGAGATCACGAATATGAAGCATACGGTCATTATCACAAGATCCCGGGAAGAGCTGGACAAGTGTATTGAGGAGCTGCGATCTAACCACGCGGGCGCAGGCAAATCGCAATAGCTTGTGGAAAATCTGCGGACACCATATTAATTTTTTCTGACAAATCGCCTGAAAATCGACGTGCTTAAAATCACGTCGCGCCCTTTTTCCGTAACGTTGGGGGTAAATCATAGTGAAAAATAAAATTGCCATAGTCATTTTTCTTGCCCTTTCTGCAACCCTTGTTGGATGTGTCAGTAATCCGATCAATGCAAAAACGGCAGCCAATTACTATGACGCCGGAATGGCAGCAGAGCAGAATGGAGACCTTATTCTGGCCCGTCAGAATTACTCTCGTGCATACGCACATGCACAAATGGGAAATCTTGGACCTGCACCTGAGGCATATGCGATGTATGAATGGTCCAGGGTGACCGGGTACCTTGGTATGTTTGCTGATGCGGAGAAAGGTTTCAATGATGTTCTTGCTTTGATCGAAAAGGCTGGTCAGAAAGCGGAAGACCTTAGGCCACCGGCTCTATTGGAACTGGCCCGCCTTTTCCATGACACAGGCGAGCATAGCAAAGCGGTGCCGGTCTATAAAAAGGCATTAGCAGAACTGGGCAGGTATAACATAGAGAAAGATGATCCTATTGGTTTCACCATCGTTCTTGATGATTATGCTCAATCACTGAGGTCTATCGGAGATGTCCGTAGGGCTGAAGATATTACTCAAAGGTCGCAGTCAATTAAAGACAAGAATAAGGGGGTTGCGGCCAAGTTTGTCGGCAGGCGGTATAAGACCCCATAACAATTCGGTGGAGTAAGCGGGCGCCTGCGGCGGCCTCTCTGCTCCAGCGTTGGGGATTGACAGAAAGAACTACGATGTGTATACTATATACACATTATGGAGGTGTATTATGAGGACAAATGTGGTGATTGACGACAAACTGATGAGTCGCGCCCTGCGCTCCAGCGGATGCCGCACAAAGCGCGCTGCCATTGAATCAGGGCTGAAGCTCCTCGTGCAAGTCAACAGCCAGAAGAAACTGCGCACCCTCAAGGGCAAGATTGCCTGGGACGGCAATCTTGAGGATATGCGACGGGACTGACATGGTTATAGTAGATACGTCGGCCTGGGTGGAATACCTGCAAGACGGGCATGCTCCTGTGGTGAAAAAAGTTGACGACTGCCTTGGGCAGGATCTTGTCGGCATCGGCGACTTGATTTATTGTGAGCTAATGCAGTGCATACGATCGCCTCAGCAGCGCGCACAGGTTTCGTCCCTGCTGCTTTCCCTGCCACAATTCGAAATGGTTGGTTTCGGTATTGCGGAAAAATCAGCCGAGAACTATCGGCTCCTGCGCTCCAAAGGCGTGACGGTCCGTAAAACCATCGACGTTCTGATCGGAACATTCTGCGCAGAGCACGGATTCCAGATCGTTCACAACGACTCGGACTTCACGTTAATGGCTAAACATATCGGACTGGACATAATTTAGCCCCAACAATTGGTTTGAGAGGTAGGTGACAGGGGACGTCCATACATAAATAAGTTTGGAATGCTGGAGCAGGGAGATATATAATTCATCGCGAATTATTTATTAATTTATGGGCGTCCCCTGGTTTATTAGTCCGCTGATGAAAAGAACACTTCTCTACAGGCTGTTCGGGATCGGGGCCGTACCCAAAAAACTGCGACCAATGCTTGAGCGGGAAGGCGTCGTTGTCCTGGACGAAGGCATGGGCGGGTGGTTTATCGCGCGCAAGGTCAAAGGCCCGCACAAGCGATATCGCGGACGCGCGGAGGGGTTTTCCGGCTGCCTTGCGATAACAGGGCAGCGGGTGGTGTGCTACACCTACGGAAAACGCCAGATCAATATCGCCGTCGACGACCCGAACATATCCGCGCTGTATGTGGACGTACCGCAGCCGCAGAGGCTGTCGCTTTCCTTTGAGTCCTCGATCTTTCAAACCGGCTGGAGCGGCGTGATCGAATTCCGTTTCAACACGGACAAGGCCGAACTATTCCGCGATGCCCTGCTTTCAATCGGCGCGCATCATGGCAGCGCGCCCGAGGCTGCCAAGCCGTAATCCCTCCTGCATTCGTTTCTTTGGGGCTTAAAACTGCATTATTGACGTACGTATAAGAAGTCGTCACACCGGCGCAGGCCGGTGTCCAGTGCCGTTGTAGTCATTTTTTATTCCTGGATTCCGGCCGGAGTTTATCCCGACATCGTTTTTGGTCGGGGCCGGAATGACGGATCAACAAGAAGGGACGAATATGGATTGCACTCCTACTCCTGTCATTTCTCTCCCCGACTCCGTCAGGGGGAGAAATCTTAAAACCCGGGATTCCTCACATTCGTTCGGAATGACAGGTGGGTGCTTTCGGGTTGTGGACGCCATCGTTTCGCAGCTGATCCGTCAGATCAGCCGGATCGGAATAGCTGTGATACTGGATGCCGGATCGGGGTCCGGCATGACGGGGGAGGTCGAAAGGCGGAAAGGGGTTCCTACTCCTCGTCGATGCGGCGGTAGAGCGTGCGGGTGGAGATGCCCAGAATCCTGGAGGCCACGTTCTTATTGCCGCGGGCCTGCTTCAGGGTCTCGTCCATCACCATTTTCTCTATATCGCGCAGGGGGATCTTGCCGATCGGGATCGTGAGCACGCGCTCCTCGCCCGGCACCTCGCGGGTTTTCTCCGCGTTCACGATGAGGTCCTGGGGCAGGTCGCCGGGCGTGATCTGGCTGGTGCGCGTAAGCACCACGGCGCGCTCGATCGTGTTTTCGAGCTCGCGCACATTGCCCGGCCAGCCGTAGCCCAGCAGGACCTGCATGGCCTCCTGCGAGATGCCCTCGAGCGGCTTGTCGTTCTTCTTGCTGTACATGCGCAGGAAATGGTTGGCCAGGAGCGGGATGTCGTCGGTGCGCTCGCGCAGGGGCGGCACCTCGATGTTGATGACGTTCAGGCGGTAGTACAGGTCCTCTCTAAACTGGCGCGAGGCCACGAGGTCCTTGAGCGAGGCATTGGTGGCCGCGATCAGGCGCACGTCGGACTTGAAGGTCTTGCCGCCGCCGAGGCGCTCGAACTCGCCGCTCTGCAGCACCCGCAGGAGCTTGACCTGCACGGCCGGGTTGATGTCGCCGACCTCGTCCAGGAACAGGGTGCCGCCGTGGGCCAGCTCGAAGCGGCCCTCGCGCCGCGCGATGGCCCCGGTGAACGCGCCCTTTTCATACCCGAACAGCTCGGCCTCAAGCAGGGTCTCGGGCAGGGCCGCGCAGCTCACCTTGATGAAGTTGTTGTCCCGGCGCGGGCTGGCGTCGTGGATGGCCTTGGCCGCCACCTCCTTTCCCGACCCGCTCTCGCCCGTGATCAGGATCGTGGCCGAGCTCGGCGCCACCTGCGCGATCAGTTCCATGACCCTGCGCATGGCGCTGCTGCGGCCGATCACGTCCTCGATCGCCTGCGAGCTGCGCAGGCGTTCGTGCAGGCTGCGGTTCTCGAGCACGAGCGCGCGTTTCTCAAGGGCCTTGCGCACGGTCTTGAGCACGGTCATGCGGTTGAACGGCTTCTGGATGAAATCGAAAGCGCCGTCCTTCATGACGTCGACCGCGACCTCGACCGTGCCGTGCCCGGTGATCAGCACCACCTCGATGTCAGGGGAGATGGTCTTGGCTATCTTCAGCAGCTCGGCCCCGTCGATCTTGGGCATCTTGAGATCGGTCAGGAGCAGGGCGATCGAATGCTGCTGCAGGATCTTGACCGCCTGCTCGCCGTCCTCGGCATCGAAAACGGTGAACCCCTCCTTGGCAAGGATCTTCTGAAGCGCCTCGCGAATGCCGGGGGTGTCGTCAACTACCAGTATCGGGCTGTCGTTGGTTGGTTCCACGCTGTTTCTCCACTTATATCTGCGGCCCGGTTTCAGTCCGTGCCCTGATCTTCGGTTTCTTCGGGCCCGGATGAACGGTGTGCGTTCTTGTCATTGTCGAGGGCGCGCGGAAGGAGCACACTGAATTTCGCGCCGTTGCCGGGCGCGCTTTCACAGGTGATCTCGCCGCGGTGCTCGCTGATGATGTGCTGCGTAATGGACAGGCCCAGGCCCGTTCCCCCGATCTTGGTGGTAAAGAACGGGGTAAAAAGCTTTTCCTGTACGTCTTGTGTCATGCCCTGTCCGCTGTCGCTGAAATCGACGTGCACCGTGCGCTCATCCGAAGCGGTGGCGACCGTGATCGAGCCGCCGTCCGGCTGGGCGTCCATGGCATTGCGCAGTATATTCAAAAAAGCCCGCCGTATCTGGTCGGGGTCGACCCAGGCAGCCGGCAAATTGTACTCGAAACTGCGCGTGCACGTGATCTTGCGCTGGCGCAGGTCCTGCTCCAGCAGGCCGAACAGATCCTCGATGATCGCGTGCAGGTCCTGGTGGGTCTGGTTGATGCGGGGGAAGCGCGCGCACTCGAGATATTCCTGCAGTACGCGGTTGAGCCCGTCGAGTTCCTGCTTGATCGTGGCAAGCAGGCCGGCGACCTCGGCGCTGCGGGCGGCTCCGGCGATTTCGTCCTCGAGCAGATCGATGTTGAGCGTGAGCGCGCCGAGCGGATTCCTGATCTCATGCGCGACCTGCGAGGCCATCTTCACGATCATGTCCTTGCGCTCGTGCTGCAGCAGTTCGTTTTGCAAATTAACCTCGCGCGAAACGTCCTTGACCAGCTCGGCGACCTTGACGGTATTGCCCTGAGAATCCTTGAGTGGAAAGGCCGTGAGGTCGAAGTAGTATTTTTGGTCGCCCACCACGGTTGCCACGCCCTTGCGGAACGCCGGCCGCCCGGTACTGAAAGCCTCTCTGGCCGGGCAGCCCTGGCAGTGCTGCTGCTGCTGCTGGAACACAGCGTAGCAGGGTTCGCCGTGAAAGGCGCTCTTGTATTTGCCGTGCCAGAGCGAGACGGCCCGGTTGACCATCAGCACCTTGTAGTCGCGGTCGATAATGGAAATGCCGTCGGTGATGCTGTCGAAGACCTCGTTGCTCCAGGTCAGCTCCTGGTCGACCTGGCGCTTGTGCTCGCGCTCGAGCTGCAGCAGGCCCGTGCCGACAAGTATGATGACGATAAAGCAGCACAAAAACACCACCAGCCCGATGATGCTGTCCATCAGCGGCGCCATCACTTCCTTGTAGGGGGCCGAGACCGCGAGCGACCACTGCAGGCCGAACACGTCGATGGGGCAATAGGCGATCAGCTTGCGTACCGGTTCGGTGCGTCCCATGTGCCAGCCGGTATATTCGCCGCTTCCCTCCACGCCCGGAATCATCTGCTCGCGGATCAGGTCCCGCATGACGAACGGTGCATTGCCGGGCCACAGCGCGCGCAGCACCTCAACGGCCTTGCGGCCCTCCATGTCGCGGTTGGGGTGCGCAAGCAAAACCCCCCTGCGGTCGATCAGCCAGGCATACCCGCTTTGCGCCGAGCGCAGCGGGTACACGAATGTTTCCTTGATATAGGTGAAGTCGGCGACACTGCACAGCCAGGAATCGCCGCTGCCGATGCGTACGCCCAGGACGAAGATCTCCGGGGTCGCTGATTTCGAAGCATTGCCGAACGGATCGGTGATGAACATGGTCGCCCCGGGCGCAAGCGCGCGCAGGGCGGCTGAGCAGGCCTTCCGGGCCTGTGCCGACAGCACGGCATCGCGCGGATAGGGCGTGAAGCGCGTGGCGCCCGGACCGGCAATGAACAGCATCTTGACCAGTGGACGCTTTTCCTGCAGTACGGCGGCGCACACGCGGTCCGTGGGATAGTCGCTCGAGATCTCGGCCGCGATGCGCAGCTTTGTCGTCAGGCTGCGCAGCGACTCGCTGATGCCCTTGGCCGACTCCCCGACCAGGGCGAGCTGCTGGCGGTTGAAGGCCTCACCCGCATTGCGCACCAGCACCTTTCCGCTCGCGTATGAAAAAAGCAGGATGCAGGCTATGATAAAGAGCGCCGGGATCCAGATCCTGAAGCCCGGCCAGAAGCCTTTATCTTCCATGTATGTCCCGTTACGTGGAAATAAGCGGTACCCGTTGTTTCTTTTGACAGCGCAAAGCCCTGGTCTGCCAAAAAGACAAAGAATATTGTACTAAGAAGGGAAGAAAAAAGCAATTAAAAATTAAACCCTTACATTTATGGCAATTTTGACTATTTTTCAAAACAGGCAGGCTGCCTGAAAAACTGACAAAAAAGCGTTCCCGAGCGCACAGCCCGGCACGATAAAAAAAGACGGCACACCCTGAAAACATTGGTCTTTTTTCTTGACCGGTAGCGCGATACAACGTAAAATGCTTTGCTATATATTATAGTATAAAAGTAAATTATAATAAAAAATAGCGAAAGATATAACGATGGCCCATAGAATTGAGGTCGGTTTCAAGCCCGCGCACCGCGACGCACATGGAGAGCGCATGCGCCGGCGCGTGCTCTCCGACCTGAGTATCGAGCTTGAGCAGGTCCGCACCATTGACGTGTTTACGCTGGACATGGAGCTTGACGACGCGGAGCTCGAACAGCTGGCCTCGGGCCCGTTCAGCGACCCCATTATCCAGACCTATCGAATCGATGCGCCCCTGGCACGGGAATTCGACTGGCTGGTGGAGGTCGGGCTGCGGCCCGGCGTGACCGACAACGTGGGCCGCACGGCCCTCGAGGCCGCCATGCTGCGCCTGGGCAGAGCGGAGCGCGAAGACGAAAAGATCTACGCCTCGCGCCAGTACCTGTTCAGTGGCCGTCTCGAGCGCTCCCAGGTCGAGCATATCGCCACCGGACTGCTCGCCAATGACCTGATCCAGCACTGCAGCATTCTCAGCGCGGCCGAATTCGACCCCGCGCGCGGCGTGCAGCCTCCTCTGCCGCGCGTAACCGGCCGCGACACGCCGCATGTTGCCCTTGTAGACCTCGCGGTCGACGATACCGAGCTGCTGCGCATGAGCCGCGAGGGCCTGCTCGCGCTCAGCCTCGATGAGATGAAGGCCATCCAGGCCTACTTCGCCCGCCCGGAGGTGGCTGACGAACGCAAAAACCGCGGCATGGCCGGGCCGGCCACCGATGTCGAACTCGAGGTGCTGGCCCAGACCTGGTCGGAACACTGCAAGCACAAGATATTCAACGCGACCATCGTCTACGATGACGGATCGGGCACAGCGAAAGAGATCCGCAGCCTGTTCGATACCTATATCAAGGGTTCCACGAGCGCCATCAGGAAGCGCCTGGGAGAGCGCGACTGGTGCGTATCGGTGTTCAAGGACAATGCCGGGGTGATCGCCTGGAGCGATGAGCACAATTTGGTGTTCAAGGTCGAAACGCACAACTCACCTTCGGCCCTTGACCCTTACGGCGGGGCCCTGACCGGCATTGTCGGGGTCAACCGCGACACGCTGGGCACGGGCAAGTCGGCCCGGCTGATTTTCAACACCGACGTATTCTGCTTCGCCGACCCGTTCTACGGCCGCGAGCTGCCCCCGCGCATCCTGCACCCGCGGCGCATATTCGAAGGCGTGCGCGAAGGCGTCGAGCACGGCGGCAACAAGAGCGGCATCCCCACCGTGAACGGCTCCATCGTGTTCGATGACCGATTCCTGGGCAAGCCCCTGGTGTACTGCGGCACGGGCGGCCTGATGCCGGCTGCGATCCTGGGACAGCCCTCGGAAGAAAAAACCGCCTGCCCCGGCGACCTGATCGTGATGACGGGCGGCCGCATCGGCAAGGACGGCATACACGGTGCGACGTTTTCTTCCGAAGAGCTGCATGAGGGCTCGCCGGTGACGGCCGTGCAGATCGGCGACCCCATCACGCAAAAGCGCATGGCCGACTTCATCATGGAAGCGCGCGACCGGGGCCTGTACCGCTGCATCACCGACAACGGCGCGGGCGGGCTGTCGTCCTCGGTCGGCGAGATGGCCGAGTTTTCGGGCGGGTGCGAGCTCGACCTGCGCCTGGCCCCGCTCAAGTACAGCGGGCTGCAGCCCTGGGAAATACTCATCTCCGAGTCGCAGGAGCGCATGACCTTTGCCGTGCCGCCCGGACAGCGCGGGGCCTTTCTCGACCTGGCCGCCAGGATGCGGGTCGAGGCAACCGTGCTCGGGACCTTCACTGACAGCGGCTTTTTCCACGCGTGCTACGGCAAGGACACGGTGGCGTACCTGTCGATGGAATTCCTGCACAACGGGCTTCCCGAGATGCGCCTGAAGGCCGTGTGGCGCGCATCCGCCCTTGCCGAGCCTGAGCAGCGTCCGCAGGCAGAGCTCACGCAGACGCTCAAGGACATGCTTGCCAGGCTCAACATCTGCAGCAAGGAATACGTGGTGCGCCAGTACGACCACGAGGTGCAGGGCGGCAGCGTGGTGAAACCGCTGTGCGGGCGCATGCTGGACGGGCCCAGCGACGCGGCCGTGATCAGGCCCGTACTCGACAGCATGCGCGGCGTTGTCGTCAGCCACGGCATCTGCCCACGCTACTCCGACATCGACACCTACCACATGATGGCCTGCGCGATCGACGAGGCCCTGCGCAATTTCGTGAGCGTGGGCGGCAACCTCGAAGGCCTGGGCGGGCTGGACAACTTCTGCTGGTGCGATCCCGTGCAGTCCGAAAAGACACCCGACGGCGAGTACAAGCTGGCCCAGCTCGTGCGCGCCAACCAGGCACTCTACGACTACACCACGGCCTATGCGATCCCGTGCATTTCCGGCAAGGACAGCATGAAGAACGACTACATGATCGGCGACCACAAGATATCGATCCCGCCGACCGTGCTGTTCTCGCTCATCGGCGCCATCGACGACGTGCGCTGTGCCTGCACCATGGACGCCAAGGCTGCGGGCGATCTGGTATACGTGCTGGGGGAAACGCGCGAGGAGACCGGGGGCTCGGAATATTTCGCCATGCTGGGTGCTGTGGGCAGCCGGGTCCCGCGCGTCGACGCCAAGGGCGCACTCGTGCTGTACCGCGCCCTGAACGCGGCCATCAGGGCGGGCCTCGTGCGCTCCTGCCATGACTGCTCCGACGGCGGCCTTGGGGTCGCATTGGCCGAGACCGCCTTCGCCGGGGGCCTCGGCCTGCGCATCGACCTGCGCAAGGTGCCCGCCGCTGAAGGGCTCTGTGATGACGTGCTGCTGTTCTCAGAGACCCAGAGCCGCTTCGTGGTCACGGTCGCGTCCGACAACGCGGCTGCTTTCGAGAAGTGCCTTGCTCAATGCACATTCGGCCGCGTCGGTGAAGTGAGCGCGGACGCAATGGTGAGCCTGACCGGCACGGCCGGAACACCCGTGGTGCAGGCCGCAACACAGGAACTGAAGGAGGCCTGGCAGAAGCCGCTTCGCTGGTAGCGGCCCGGCGCCGGCCCGTCGACATATTTTCATGACAGGAAATGCACGCATGGCACACACGGTACGCGCGCTCGTTCTGACTGGTAACGGAACAAACTGCGAACGGGAAATGGCCGAGGCCTGCCGGCTGGGCGGCGCCGACGAGGTCGACATCGTCCACATCTACAAGCTGCTGGGCGGCGAGACCCGGCTTGACGACTACGACTTCCTCAATCTGCCGGGCGGTTTTCTGGACGGCGACGACCTGGGATCGGCCCGGGCCAACGCGACCCGGCTGCGCTACGCCGAAACCCTGCAGGGCGAAAGCCTCTATGAACAGATCTGCCGCTTTATCGCCGCGGGAAAGCTGATCCTGGGCATCTGCAACGGGTTCCAGCTCCTGGTCAAGCTGGGCCTGATCCCCGACCTGGCCGGCAGCCACGAGCAGGAAACCACGCTCACCTTCAACGATTCGGGACGGTTTGAGGATCGCTGGGTGAACCTGCGGGTGAACGAAGACTCGCCCTGCGTGTTCACGCGCGGCATAGAAAAGCTGTACCTGCCGGTCAGGCACGGCGAGGGCAAATTCGTGGTGCGCGACCAAGGCGTGCTCGCGCGGCTTCAGGAACAGCAGCTCGTGGCGGTACGCTACGCCGATATTGACGCCCGGCCGACCATGCGCTATCCGGCGAACCCCAACGGATCGATCGATGCCGTTGCCGGCATCTGTGACGCAAGCGGCCGGGTATTCGGCATGATGCCGCACGCGGAGGCGTTCCTGCACCGCACCAACCACCCGCGCTGGACAGCAGAACAACTGCCGGAAGAAGGTCAGGGCGTTGCCCTGTTCCGCAATGCGGTCGAGTACCTGCGCGCGCAGGGCTGACACGGCGCCCGCAAACCATTCTACGACAGAACCGCCGGCCATGGACGCACCCCGTACCCTGCTGTATGTCATAACCGGCACCGGAATCGGCGGGGCTGAAAAAGCCCTGTGCGAGCTGGTGGAACGCCGTGAGCGCAGCCGCTTCCGGGTGGTTGTCTGCAGCCTGAAGCGCTCCGGGGCATACGCCTCCCGCCTGACCGCACACGCTGATGCGTTCCATGATCTCGGTCTGGACGACGGGGCAGGCCTGCGCGCCGCGCTGCGTTTCATTCCGGCGACGCTGCGCCTGGCCGGGATCATGCGGCACGAGAAGGCGCGCATCGTGCACTGCTTCATGTTCAGGGCATCCCTCATGGGACGCCTTGCCGCGTGCCTGTGCCCGGGCGCATCCGTCATCGCGGCCGTTCGCGTCAAGGAGCAGGAAGGCTGGAAGTACCTGCTCGAGCGCGTGACGCGCGCGCTGGTTGACCGCTACACGGCCGTGAGCGAAGAGGTGCGCCGCGGCATGATCGAGCGCGCGCACGTCGATCCGGGCAGGATCATTACCATTCACAACGGTATCGACTGTGCGGGAGTTGCCATGCGAGCTGACGGTTGTGCGCAGGTGCCTGTGCGGATCGCGCTGATCGGACGGCTGCACCCCCAGAAGGGCCACATCGACATGCTGGAGGCCCTGAAGCACATCATCGACGTGGGCAGGCAGGTACATCTCTGTCTCGCGGGCGAGGGCCCGGACGAAACCCTGCTGCGGCAGCGGGCCCGCGAGCTCGGCATCGCATCCGCGGTGACGTTCGCGGGCGTCGTGGACGACACCCTTGCTTTTATGGCCGGTATTGATATTGTTGTACTGCCGTCGCTGTGGGAGGGCATGCCCAATGTGCTGCTCGAGGCCATGGCAGCCGGGCTGCCCATCGTGGCCTCCCGCCTGGGGGGCATCGAGGAACTCGTACGGCACGAGGAAAGCGCGCTGCTGTGCGAACCCGGAAACCCGGCGGAGCTGGCAGCGGCGCTTGTGCGCCTGGTGGATGACCCGCGCCTGGCGCGCGCCCTTGCCCTGGCCGCGCGCAGGGACGCTGAAGAACGTTTCGACATCGCGCGTACGGTGGGTGCAACCCAGGCGCTCTACGAAAGCGTTGCCCGCCGGGTGCAGCGGAGAGGCTCATGACACTATTCTGTTTTATTTTTATTCTTGCGCTGTGCAGCTGCCTGTACATAACGCCGATCGTCATCGAGGCCGCACTCACCTACGACATCGTCGACCGGCCAGACGGCAACCTGAAACAGCATCAGCGGCCCGTGGCCTACCTGGGCGGGATCGCGGTGTACCTGTCCTTTCTTGCGACCCTGGCCCTCACCTTCGATTTCAGCAACGAAGTTCTGGGCCTGCTGCTGGCCGCGACCATCGTGATCCTGCTGGGCATTATCGACGATCTCAAGCCGCTGGGCCCCAAGGTAAAGCTGATGGGGCAGATCATCGCGGTATTCGTGCTCATAAAATGCGGCATTTACATCCAGATAGCGCTTCTGCCGGACTGGCTGGGCATGCTGCTGAGTTTTTTCTGGATGCTGGCCGTGATCAACGCGTTCAATATTATCGACATTATGGACGGTTTGTCCGCGGGCGTGGGCATGGTCGCTGCGCTGGTGCTGTTCGTGATCGGATTGATGAACGCCCACGCGATGATGGCGGTCATGAGCCTTGCGCTGGCCGGTGCGCTGCTCGGGTTCTTGCGCTATAATTTCAACCCGGCCAAGATCTATCTCGGCGATTCGGGCAGCATGTTCATCGGCATGATGCTGGGTGCGCTGGCCATGATCGGCGCCTACACCGACAACAACCAGGCCGGGTACCTCGCGCCCCTGGCGATCCTGGGCGTCCCGCTTTACGACACCATACTGGTCATGTACCTGCGCTGGCGCAAGGGCATGCCGGTCATCCAGGGCAGCCCGGACCATTTTGCCCTGCGGCTCAGGAAAAGCGGCCTGTCGACCCGCCAGACCGTTGTGACCACCTACGCTGCCGCCTGCCTGCTGGGCACGGCGGCGCTCGGCATTAAAACGGTCCCCACAGCCGCACTGAGCGTGCTGCTGTTTTTGTGCATCATGGCCTGCGGCCTTGCAGCGGGCCTGTGGCTTGTACGCATCAACATGGAGTAGTCCTTTAAGCGGGCTGTCCTAGCGCGGCTGCGACGGAGCGCGGCCCTTCAAAAAAAGAATGGATGCCGCATCACGTGCGGCATGACACATGAATTGTCATTCCGGGCAAGCGCCTCTCCTCTGCAGTCGCCTGCTACGGAGGATGGACAGCGCGACCCGGAATCCAGCCGTTTATTTTCAGCTTCACCGTTTGGCAGTCGACCCTGGAGGTGCGAAAATAGTGTTTATTTTAATTCTTTGTATGTACTTTTCTTTGTTCGGTCCAAAGAAAAGTACCAAAAGAAACGCCGCCCTGCACCTTGGCCCGCCTGCGGCGGACTGCCCTCGCAAAACGCACGCACGCGGGGGCGTCAAAAACTCGCCCCGCTTTTCGCGGGGCTCAGACAGCTTGCCGCCCTGTTTCCGCGTACGCACGCTTCGCTCGGCTGCGCTGCAACGGGATTTTAAAACATAGAACCTTAAACGCAAAAAAACTGGCTGCCGGATCAACGCCCGGCATTATAATTAATGATTACGATTTTCGGGTTTAGGTTTTGACGTTAACCCCATCGTTTCGCTGCCGAGCGAAGCGTTTGGGCACGGATGCCGGCGGCGCGCTGTTTGACCCGCCAGATTTGGCGGGGAGTTCGTGCCGCCGCCGTGAGCAAATGCTTTGCGAGGGAATCCGCCGCAGGCGGGACGCGAAACGCCAGGGGTGCCCTTTCTTGGGGGTACCCCTTCTTTGGGCACGCAAAGAAGGGGTACAGAAAAAATTTTTTCGCTGTGCGCCTGGTAAAGATCTATGACGTCAGACGATCTTCAAGCCATTGTTGTCCATATCATCACCAAGATGGAGCTGGGCGGCGCGCAGCGCAACACGCTCTATACGGTCCGGCATCTCGACCCGGCGCGCTTCCGGGTTTTCCTGCTGGGCGGCCCCGGCGGCGAGTTGCTGGAGGAAGCCCGCTCATGGCCCGGCTGGCGCTGTATTCCCGACATGGTGCGCGAGATAGCGCCCCGGCGCGACCTTGCGGCCCTGATGCAGATCAGGCGCGAGATCCGCGCCATCATGGCCAGCGCGCCTGCCGGCACCCCCGTGATCGTGCACACCCACAGCTCGAAGGCGGGCATACTGGGGCGCTGGGCAGCATGGCTGGCGGGCGTGCGCACAATCGTGCACTCGGTGCACGGGTTCGGGTTCCATGATTTCCAGAAACGTCCGGTGCGCCTGCTTTACCGTGCGCTCGAGCGCCTTACCGCCTGCATCACCACATCATTCATCGTCGTTTCGGAGGCCAACCGCAGGGTCGGCGAGGCTGCCGGCATTTTCTCCAGGAACAATACGCGCCTGATACGCAGCGGCATCGACATAGCGGCCTTCGCGGCTGCGCCTGCCGACCCGCAGGCGGTCCGCAGGGGGCTGGGCATTCCGGCAGAAGCGCCCCTGGTCACCATGGTCGCCTGTTTCAAGCCCCAGAAAGCGCCGCTTGATTTCGTGCGCGCCTGCGCTGCGGTACACCGCCGCTGTCCCGAGGCCTGTTTCCTGCTTGCCGGCGACGGCGAGCTGCGCGACAGGATCGAGGCCGCGGTCAGCGAATGCGGCCTGGGGAAAAACTTCTTCATGCCGGGCTGGCGCCGCGATGTGGCTGCCCTGCTGCACGCATCCCGTGTGGCCGTGCTCTCATCCTACTGGGAAGGCCTGCCGCAGGTCGTGCCGCAGGCCTGCGCTGCAGGGGTTCCGGTCGTGGCCACCGCCGTGGACGGCACGCCCGAGGCCGTGCGCGACGGGCGCACCGGGTTTCTGGTCTTGCCCGGCGATACCGTTATGCTGGCTGAAAAGATCCTCTGGCTGGTCGAGCACCCTGAACAAGCGCGCGCCATGGGCAGGGCCGCACGGGAAATCACGCCCGAATTCGACATCAACGCCATGGTGCGTGCCCAGGAACAGCTTTACAGTGAACTCGCCGGCCGGTCCTAACACCCCTGAAAGCCATATTTTTTCAGTTGAGCGGTTGACAGAAACGCTTTAAAGCATTATTTTAGAGTGTTTGCGGGACGCGCAGCTGCGCCCCGGCCGTAGACGTAAGGAGGAACCAGAATGCCCATTTATGAATACGCCTGTGATGACTGTCAAAAAAATTTCGAGGTGTTTGTCGGGGTCCGCGACGCGGCCGTGACGGAGTGCAAATACTGCGCGGGAAAGAACATCCGCAAGCTGATCTCCAACTGCTCGTTTCAGCTCAAGGGAACGGGCTGGTATAAAACCGACTATGCGGCCAAGGATGCAAACGCTTCTTCGGCCGGCACAAAATCTCCAGCCAAAGAACAGGCATCCGCGGGCGACAGCCCGTCGGCGGACAGCGGGGCCAAAAAAACCTCTTCGGATACGGAGTCTTCCTCCAAGCCGGCTTCTTCGGAAAAAGCCGCATAGGCTGCCTGCCCGCATTCCGGTCTCATGCGAATACAGCTGAATGTATCGGCCCGCTGCGGCAGCAGGACTGGCGCGTGCGCACGCGTAAATGTGCTTGTCCACCGGACGCGCTCCTGCTATATAGTCATGAACACGTTTGAAGGGTTTCACCGATAACGGTCGCGCGCATGACGCTGGCAGAAAACCGCACAGAACTCTACGATGCCTGCAGGACGATCTTCGGGGCCGAGGTCTCGGTCACGGACGATTTCCTGCGCTACCTGCAGCCGTTCGGCCTGAAAACAGCCTATCGCAAACGCGCACTTGAAACCCATCCTGACCGTGCCAGGGCTTTGGGCGATCACGGCCCGGACATGCACCTGCGATTCCAGCAGGTGCGCAGCGCTTATGAAAAGCTACTGCAGTATGTCGAGAACCGCTCCCGCCGGATCACGGGCGAGCCGGTGTTCAACGGCCGGCGCAAGCAGCATTACGGCAGCCGTCAGCCCCGGCAGCGCACCCCCGCCGACCATTATTACCAAGGCCGGCTTCCGCAGCGCACGCTCCTGCTGGGCCAGTTCCTGTATTATTCCGGCCGCATTTCATGGCGCGACCTGATCGACGCGATCGTGTGGCAAAGCACCCAGCGGCCCAAGATCGGACAGCTCGCCCAGCAGGCGGGCATCATGTCGAGCCAGCAGGTCGTCACCGTGCTTTCGGAACGCTCCAGCCATGAACGCTTCTGCGCCTGCGCCCAGCGTATCGGATTTATCAGCAACCAGGACCGGGTGGCCCTGCTCAAGCGTCAGCGTACGCTGCACCGCAGCATCGGACAGTACTTTATCGAGCGCGGCCTGATTGCGGAACACGACCTCTCGCGCCTGGTGGCGGCCCAGCACACGCACAACAAGCGTGCTTTTACATGGTAGGCTTTTTTGCATGAAAAAACTGCTTGCGTGTCTTATAGCGATCTTCCTGCTCACCGTTGTCCTTGCCGTCAACTACAGGCCGCTTTTCACCTCGTATGCCGGGCTTTTCAGCGTTCATAATGCCTCACCGGGCGCCGACGCCCTGGTGGTGCTGGGCGGCAGGATCACGAGCCGTATTCCCTACGCGCTTTCGCTGTACAAGCGGGGATATGCCCCGAAAATTTTATTGACGGACGTACGCCCCGACAACTATAACCTCGGCGTGCCCGGCCTTGATTTCAGCGAACGCGCGATCGCCACTGCGGTGCGCGATCATTTTCACCCGGAAGCGGCCCTTGAGATCGTGCCGTCGCGCAGCGGACAGGGTGCCGCCTCGACCTTTGACGAGGCCTGGGACCTGCTGCATTACTGCCGCCGGACCGGCTGCGGCCGCCTTATTCTCATCACCGATGATTTTCACACCCGCCGGGCGTTGTACGCGTTTTGCAAGGTGTTCGAGGACTCGGGCGTACGTATTGAAGTGATGGGTGCGCCCAACGGGGTTTTCAGCGAGCACGACTGGTGGAAAAGCGATGCGGGACTGAAAGCCTACCTGCTCGAGCCCATGCTTTTTCTGGTGTACCTGCTGACTGATGCCAACGTGGCGTTCCTGGAAAACAAATGACCACATCTGGCCGCCCCGCGGAAGCACTGTCGGGCCTGCCTGCTTGAACCCGCCGGTGCATATATGCTACAGTATCTCTTGTTGAAAGCGACGTCCACTCACAGGCGGAGAAGATACCCATGCGATCGAAGAGCATTCTCATAAGCTCCATAGCCGTGGGCATCATCGTTGTGCTCTACGGCGTTAACATGATCTATTTTTCCCTGAAGCCGGCCCAGTTCGTACCCCAGCGCAGCGCCAAGGCACAGGCAGGAATCATTGTGGCCGATACGCTCGCGCGCCTGATGGAGCACGAGCTTGACGGCCCGGGCGGCTGGCTGCCCAACGACATCGCCCCGTCGCCCGGCTGGCTGCTCGACAACCGGCCCTGCTTCCAGCTCGGCGTGCTCGAGGTGGTGCGCTACGGCGCACTCGCGCTGCGGGAAAATCTCTCGCGGCAGCGCACCACCGACAGGATCGATCCTGACTGCGATGCGGCATTCAACTTTTTCAGCAACGACCCCCGCCGCTGGATCATGCCTTCGGCTGAAACGAAGTACCGGAGCGGCATCGAGGCACTTGGGGCGTACGGCGCGAACCTGAAACAGGGCCAGTCGCAGTTTTACCCCCGCAGCGACAACCTGATCACGATGCTCGAGCAGTACGCCTCCCTGCTGGGCGGAGCCACCACCAGGCTTTTGAACGCGTCGCGGCCTTCCGGCACGGCAACCCTGCCGGGGCACGGGCCGGTCAGCTGGAGCGCCATAGACGATAATTTCTATTACGCCCAGGGCGTCGGTTACGGCCTGTACCATGTTATGCAGGCGGTCGCGCTGGATTTTCACAAGGTGCTCAGCGACAAAAACAGCGATATGATCATGCGCGAGATCATCGCCTCGCTGCAGGAGTCCTATTTCGAACCCGTCATTGTCACCAACGGAAGCCGCAGCGGCATCCTTGCCAATCACAGCAACAACCTGCGCGTATTCCTGGACGATGCCCGCCAGAAGATGAATTCACTGATAACGATGCTCGACCAGGGATAGAGGCCGGCCTACCAGGTCCTGAAGGGACCGGTATCCAGGTGGACGAAATCGGAAGCAGCGTAATAGCCGACGCCGCCGGTGCGCAGAGTAGACGCGATGGCGCGAAGTGTGCGGGTGGGAAGGTCGCGGATGCGCACGTCAACGGCGCGGCCTTCCATGTGCAGGCTGTGTGCGGCAACTCCTCGCGAGCGGCCCCTGAGCATGGCATTGGTCTGGGGCGAACGAAAGCCGGAGATGATCTCGATGGTGCCGCAGCTGTCGCTTACGGCTTGAATCTCGCACAGGATATCCAGAAGGCCGGGGTCGATCGGGTGCACCTCTTCCGTGCGGAAATCCCGCAGGAATGCTGTTATTTTCTGGCGTACCGCGCTGGAGCACTGTCCGGGTGTGTGCATGATTTCCAGACATTCTTCCGTATGGGTGTGGAAAAAACGCAGTGGAAATACTCTGGGTCGAAAAGCACAAAAGACAAGGCGCGGACTGACGAGCAGTCCGGCTGCGGCGTGTGCGGCGGCGATACAGAAACGTCGTCGACTGATCTCTGGCATATGTGTTGGTTGACTGTTGTCGTTTTCCTCTCTTATCGGTTTGTTTCTATTACATCTGTACTATTTTGTTGTTTTTTGTGCTGCTCTATTGCTGAACAGGACTTTGTAAAGTTTTTCGTCCCGTCCGTATACATCATTATTAAAACAGACGATTCCCTCCTTGTCAAACCGGGCGGTCTGGTAGGTGATGTGCACAGGCAGCGGGTCGGCGAGTTTGATGACCATGCGCTCTTCCTTCTCAATGGCGTTTGTGATCTTCTGCGGCGTCCAGCCGTTCTGTTCGCCTGAAAGCACAAAGGCGGCCAGCCCCACCGGGTCGCTTACGCGAATGCAGCCGTGGCTGAAATCGCGCTTGTTGCGAGCGAAAAGCTTGTGCGTCGGCGTGTCGTGAAGATACACCCTGTAGGGATTCGGGAAGACGAATTTCAAGCGACCAAGCGCGTTTGCCGGGCCCGGGTCCTGGCGCAGACGGTACTGGTCCATCATGGCCGGACTGACATTGTGCCAGTCTATGGCTGTGGAGTCGATCTCGGGCGCGTCCTCGCTCCAGCCCGAAAAAAGCCGGATGCGGCGCTTCATAAGCGCGCGGGGGTCTTTCCTGAGATCGGGCAGTTCTTCGTTGCGGGCGATCGATTTCGGAACGGTCCAGTGCGGGTTGATAACGATATATTCGATGCGGTCGCTGAACACCGGGGTCTGGTGCTGGAATTCGCCCACGATCACGGGAAAGCTGAAATGCTCCTGTCCGGCTTCGAACGCGCTGAGCGTGAAACCGGCTATGTTGACCAGAACGTATTTCTCCCCGAGAACGCGGTCCTGCCAGCGCCACCTCGTCATGTTGACGATGATCTGCCTGATCCGCTCGGCAATCGGCACATCCATTGCGACAATGGTTTCTTTACCGACAACGCCGTCAGGGGCAAGGCCGTGGCGCCGCTGGAAGCGCATGACCGACGGTACAAGCAACGGACTATACTGCCCATACGGGCCCTCGTGCGCAGCGGCCGGGTCAAGGTCGTCGGTTACGCGCAGGCGCTCGATGATCAGCGGCATGCGCGTGTCATTGTCGCCGGGGTTGATTGGCTCGCCCGCGGGCACGGCCGGCCAGCCGCCCTGCTGCTCGAGCGAGCGGTACAGGGCGAGTGCTTTTTTCAGCCCGAGGTAGTGCTCGTGCGCGGGGGGCAGGTCCGCAAGCCAGGCGGCAAGATCGGGTGCGGCACGTGCCTGTTCGAGAACCGCGCGGGGCTTGAATTCGATTGAGCGCGCCCCGGGGAACAGTTTCGAGTCGGCTGAGGGCTGCCTGATGCTGCCGCAGCTCACGTCATGGCTGTATTTGACCAGGTTATAGGTCAAAAGGGCATCGAGCAGGGCAAGGTCTTCGGGCCCGTCCGCATCAAAGAGCGCAGCTATCTCTTCGACCTCGTAGTTCGCGGGATCAAGCCCCTCTTCTTCGGCATGCTTGAGAAAATCAAGCACCAGCTTCGCCTTCGGGCCAGGGCCTTCGGGGGTCACCCAGAAGGGTTGCGGCTGCTTGTCGGCATAGACCTCCGTAAGGCAGAACACTTTGGATGTTACCGCGATCTCCTGCCGCTTCATGTCCATCATCTCGAGGCGGAAACAGCCCAGGTATTCGCCCAGCGCCGTGCGCAATTCATCCGTGTCGCCCTGCGCAAGGCATGGACCGGCAAGCACCCCTGCGACGCACATACAGACGATTGCGCAGGCTACCCTGTTCAGGGACAAGCCGCGAACATGTTCGGCAGGAACAGCCATCCCGGTATCACCCTCCTGCTTCGCGAGATCAATGCTGTCTATTCTTTACACAGAGCTTGCAGATATGCAAGTACGCATGCCCGCTGCCCCGCTGCGTTGTCCGGCTTATTCGTTGTGAGCGGCGAGTGCCGCGCCCAGTCGGCGGGCTTTTTTCAGTATCCGGGGGTGTATCTCTGTTTTCGGGGCTGTTGCCGCGATGCCGATGAAAAGAACGCCTATGGTGCGGCAGCCCAGCATCGCGGCAGCGTCCCGCATGAGCCTGACCGAACCGGTCATCAGGCGCGTCATGATCGACGGCGCGGCAGAGGAGATGACCACCACGGCGCGCCTGTTCCGTTTTTTGTTTCGCAGCTTCGGCCGCAGCATGCCCCAGGGCCAGAAGGAATAGCCGAGCAGCCGCTCGGCAAACCTCTTCATAACGGCCGTCACCGTGTAGAAGTTGATCGATGCCCCGAGCACCAGGGCATCGGCAGCCTCGACCGCGTCAAGGATGCCGGCCATGTCGTCTTCCAATGGGCACGCTCCGCGGCCCGTGCCTTTTTCCTGCGTGCACTGCCGGCAGTTCGTGCAAAACTCGATATGTTTGTCGATGAGGTAGATCTTCAAGGTCTCGGCGCCTGCCTCGCGCGCCGCACGCAGAATTTCATCGACCACCGTGTCCACGGTTCCGTGCTTGCGGTAGCTGCCGACGATCGCAATGATGTTCATAGGTGTCTCATTTCTGTCCCGTGTCGCCTTGTCATTCCGGCCCCGACATGTCGGGATAAACTCCGGCCGGAACTCATTCTGTTTTTTGGAGGGCCGCGCTTTGCCGCGGCCGCTTTACAACTGTTTAATTCCCGCTGTCAATGTTTTTGATTTCGCTATAATCGGCTTTTGCATTTATCGGCGGAATACCGCTTTCACAGGGCATGCCGCACTGGCATTTACCGCAGCCGTGATACGACGGATACTTCTTGTTTACGGCTTCCAAAAAGGTAAAGCAGGGCACGTGTGCCTTGCCATGCTCGTTTATGGCACTGACGGGACAGGCCTGCTCGCATGCGCCGCACAGCGAACAGTTATCGTAGAGCCCCGTGTACCCTCGCTTGTCGGCTTCCAGCTCAAGGTCCGTTATGACCGAACAGAAACGTCCCGCTATGCCTTTTGGCGTGATAACGGCGCGGTTCAGGCTGAAGGTCCCGAGCCCACCGATGTAGGCCGCATGACGCTCCGACCAGGTGCTGTATATCTTGGGCTCCCTGTACACCTCGAAGCGTTCGTCCGCGGCGGGCACGATCGCCCGGCCGCCACGTGAGCACAGGTAATCGGCCAGGGCCTGCGCGGCCGTGACAATGTAGTCCTGGCCCTGCAGCCTGGCGTGCAGCCACTCGAGGCTGGGCATGTCGCCGCCCGCATTGCTGTTTTTTACCTGCTGCGTGAAAGGATTGAATATGGAGATAACGCTCTTTGCGCCGGGAAGCCACTCTGTGGGCAGCATATGGCGTTCGCCCACAACGTGGGGCTTTCTGCATTCGCTGTACAGCCCGTCCGCGGCAGAGGACACCCCGACCAGCGGATGATCGTACATGCGCATCCCCGCGCACGCAGGGGCAAGGGCGATGTCCCCGGCCACGCGGTTGAGCGCAGAGGCGTCGCTGAAGGACTGCAAAAAATGGACTATGTCTGGTTTCGAGATACTCATGATACGTCCGATTCTGTTGTACCGGTCATGCCGCACGTGATGCGGCATCCGTTTTTTTTGGATGGCCGTGCTTCGCTGCGGCTGCTGGACACCGGCCGCAGTTTATCCCGCCACAGCGGGACCGGTGTGACGGCTTTTTTGTGACGCATGCATATAAAATGCCGCTGCGCTCAGTTCAATCCCATGCCGATCACGAGGCCCACGGCAACGCCCAGTCCCACGAACATGGAGCCGACAACGATGCC